>Ga0206894_1039_pt1 | contig 32641 bp, 21 predicted proteins | sample Alteio_BWOrgHeat_54_FD_152953 | JGI IMG/M metagenome (GOLD analysis project Ga0206894, IMG submission 152953) | Enriched cells from forest soil in Barre Woods Harvard Forest LTER site, Petersham, Massachusetts, United States -... | ecosystem: Environmental > Terrestrial > Soil > Temperate forest >...
AAGGCTCAAATACCCCTTTGCGCGCACCAATTCAATGGAAACAAATTGCACTTGCGGAAGGAATTTCTGAACAACAATTTGAAGAAACGAAATCCTCGCTTGCTGGGGATGAGGGAAGAACCTATTTTCAGTTGCAAATGATTCAAATTAAATCGCTAATGACCCTTTTGAAACAACAAGGAACTGTTAACTTATCTCCCGTTAAAGGTCGTGAGCTGATTGATGAAATTAATAAAAAAAATGAGGAATTGCTTAATCCTAAAACGTTCTCATGGAAACGCTTGACCGAACTTGTGCAATTGATTTCTACCAAAGTGGAAAGTATCGAGCTCAAAGATGCAGGTTTAACTGCAGCCCCACCAGGGCTCCACTTGCTAACCGGCTTAAAACGCTTATCGATGCATGGGAATCACTTGAAAACGATTCCTGAGTATGTTTTTAAACCCTTGAAAAATGTCACCCATATCAATCTGTCTCATAATCAACTAACAGATTTGCCACAATCAATGGGACAGCTGCCTAAGTTAAAAGAAGTGGACGTTAGTAGCAACAAGCTAACGACACTTCCTGATTTTGAGGAAAAAGCAGAAACTTTGGACAAGCCAAGATTACTATCTCCTTCGATGGCTACCTCGCATAAGATTGTCCAATTGAAGCTAAACATCTCAGATAATGAGTTGACAGCACTGCCAGGTACACTTCTAGATGCGAGAAGGATTGACGTGATCGCTTCTGGGAATCATTTTGATGAGGCGACAGATGAAAGGCTGGAAGAGAAACATAGGCACATTTTAGCACAACGGCAAAGCAGTCTACCATCCCCAGAAGGGAATTCAGACTCCTGCTGTGTTGTCCAATAGCATATGCGCTGAACATGTACCTTCTAGAGGCTGGGATAAATGAATTCTATTTCAAGTTCAGGCTTTTATAGCCCTATTCAAAATTTTTTAGACACCAAGTCAGAAGAATGTGGAATTTCTGATATTGGGGTGGAATCATCAAAGATCCCTTCAGCCGACGAATCAGCAGCCCCAGAAAAGAAAAGCTTTTTTGATCGCTTTCGCAAGGATAAAGCTAAAGTCTCCATTAATGAATCGGCGACGGTCATTGTACCGCACCTTGAAATGTTGCGCAGTGAGATAGATCGCCTAATTAAAAATGAAGGCAAAGCGATCGCTAATTGTGGCCTATTAACTACCGATTTGTCTCCTGAAAACCAAGCCAAATTGACCCAAAGTCAGCATAAAATCAAGCATTTGGCGGGAGAGTTCTATCGTGTGGACGTCGCGATTCAAAAAAATTGGGTGAAACATTTTTCCCAGCATCAAGCGATAAAACCTGAGACTTTTGAAAAAATAATAGGGGAAAAAACAAAAATTGCAAACGATGCTAAGCAAAAAGTAGACGACATAAGAACAAAAATAGATCAAGCGTTTAAGGAAAATAAGCCTAAAGTAACGGAAAAATTAGCTAAATCTTTGCAAGAGGCGACGGCGAAGTACGATGAGGCTGTTAAATCTTTAAACGCCACGGAGATTGAATATGCAAATCACAAAGATGGTCTATTTCAGCTGGGTGACTACAAATCAAAGCTAGAGAAAAAGCAAAATACTTTAGAAAGCGATTTTATACGTATAAAAAGTGATGAAGTATTTCAGGATTTGAAAAAAAATACAGATCTTATCAATAAGATGATCGCTTTTGGGCACGCTCCTATCGCCGAGGTTTTGCCCAAATTAAGTGTGGATGAACAGAAAGTCATGCTACGATGGACCAAAGATGTTGTGGCTATTTATACCAAAAAAGGACCTCAAATTGAACAAATCTACAAGGTTGTGACTAAAGGAGCCGAACTAAACAGTCGGTTTGCTGCCACGTTACGTGATACAATCAAAGCCGCCACCGTAGATGGCAAAGTAGAAACTTCTAGACTCACAATTCCTAAATTAAATAAGAATGACGTAGCATTCTTAAAAGAATGTTCCCAAGATGAAATTAGCTGTTTTTTAAGCTTACAGAATCTCACAACGGAACAAACAGGCCCCATGCGCGAAATAGTTACCAAAATGGTAGAAACAGCCAAGCAAACCCCTTAATCTTGGTTTATCCGGCTTTATAGGACTTTGCAAAAGGGAGCTTTGCTATTCCCCGGCAGGGGAAACAAGAGATTAGCCCCGGGTGAAGCGCTTAGCGGAACCCGGGGTATTGGGAAAAAAATACCAGCCCCGGCAGGGGCGTAAGAAATCTTAAAGGGAATGGCCGGCATGGACTACATGGACTGCATGGCCGGCATGGATGGCATGGACTGAATGGATGGAGTGGACAGCTTTCTAGTCCACTTTTAGTCCATAAAGTCCACTCAGTCCATTCAGTCCATGCCGTCCATGCCGTCCATTTCCTTAAGTTGACGCCATTGTGTGAACATTTACAATAATTATTTGTGCTGTTATTTTACCTAAACCACGCTATAAGCAGCAAAAAACAATTTTGTAAGGATAAAGCTAGATGTCACATACACACCTAACACTAAACCCCACTGCCGTGCAGGATGATTATGCGCAATATCTCGCGCAAGTAAATGATGTTGCGCGGTATTCCCAACAAAAAGGGAATCACCCATTCGGCGCAATATTCGTACTTGATGGGAAGGTCCTTTTAGAGGCTCACAATACCGTTAATACCGAAAAGAATCATACTAGACATGCTGAAATGAACTTGGTAGATAAGCTTTATGCTAGTGCATTAACGGCCGATCAATTGCGCCAAGGCATTGTTTTTGCAAGTACAGAGCCATGTACCATGTGTGCAACAGCTCTTGTAAATAGTGGTGTAAAGCATATGGTCTATGGATGTTCGGCTGCAGAATTAGCCAAGATTGCTCCTTGGGATGGTTATATCGATATCTCTTTACAAGAAGTCGTTGCCCGCTGTGTGTCAGGCAATACCATTCAAGTGCAGGGACCACTTTGCGAAGCGGAAGCACTAGCGGTCCATCATGACTTTTGGCCAAAATTGCGTGCCTAAAATCCGAATCTAATTGAATCAGCCCCAGACTCTTTGTGAAAAGGCTCTGAAGGTGGGGATTTCTGTGTGGACTAGGAGAGGGAGAAGGTGTGTTTTGAACAGTGTGCAATGATGAGGACATAACCTATGCAAAAGCGCTACCATGCTCTTTCGAAAGAAGAAGAACGGGTCATTTCCAAGAAAGGAACGGAAAGTCCGGGGTCCGGACCATATACAACGCATAAAGAGCCTGGCATCTATTTGTGCCGGCGTTGTGATGCACCCTTATACCTTTCTAGTGATAAATTCGACTCCCACTGCGGCTGGCCGAGCTTTGATGACGAAATTCAGGGGACTGTAGACAGACATCTCGATCGGGATGGGACTCGCACCGAAATTCTCTGTCATAGATGTGGCGGGCATCTAGGACATGTTTTTGCAGGGGAGCACTTCACTTCAAAAAATACGCGCCATTGTGTCAATTCCATCTCTTTATCCTTTACTTCCGCGCATGCTGAAAAACACTATGCGCGTGCCATTTATGCCGGTGGCTGCTTTTGGGGAATCGAATACTTAATCCAAAAGCTTCCAGGAGTCGTGCGCACCAGCGTAGGATATATTGGTGGCACAACGGTGCATCCAACTTATCAAGAGGTTTGTGAGGGCGATACGGGACATGCTGAAGCCATCGAAGTGATTTACGATCCCTCTCGCCTCGATTATGAAATGTTGACCAAATACTTCTTTGAAATCCACGATCCCACTCAGCATAACCGGCAAGGCCCTGATATTGGTGATCAATATCGTTCGGCCATTTTTTATCTGACACAAGAGCAAAGAGAAATCGCCTTGAAATTGAAACAAGAGCTTGCCTCACAAGGTGTGCAAGTTGCTACGCAAATTGTGCCAGCCTCTCGCTTTTATCCAGCCGAAAAATACCATCAAGACTACTACACCTATACGGGCAAGCAGCCTTATTGCCATGTATGGGTGCCGCGCTTTAATAGACCTCCAGAAAAAGGGACCTAAAGGACCAAAACGACCTAAAGGACAAAAGGACACTGTCTATAGTCCTTTAGGTCGTTTTGGTCCTTTAGGTCCTTTTTTCTAATGGCTTGACTTTATCGCATGTTTTGCCTAGATTTTGCTCAACATCACAAGGAAAGGTTACTATGGCTTCAGCACCAGCTCCCATCGCATCCCAAAACTGCCATTTCCAAGAGGCCACCCCTGCGCAGGGTACGTCTATGAGGTCTGACCAAAAGAATATTTATCAGCGCATCCAAGATTTAGTTGGTTTGTTAGATGATGGGGACGATAAGTCTTCCAATCCATTATTTTCTGATGTCAAAGCCTTGAACTCTATCTTAAAAACGGCCCGTCAGGGGATGGTCGCATTTCTTCAAATAGCCACCAATCAGGCGTCTACGAAACGCTCTTTTATCGAACTCTCTCAAACACTCCACGAGCCTGGTGAGAGATTATCACTCTTGGCTGACGAGTTAGACGCTGTAGTGGAACTTTTAGCACACGGATTCGCTTCACAGTCAGAGTCCAATATAGACGCCATTCCTCTTTCTGAGCGTCAGATTATAGAGGCGACTCATGAACTAAAAGTAGTGTTGAAGACAACAGCCGGAGCGATTAAAGCTATTCTCAATCCACCAGAGCTAAATTTGGCGGCGTGCTTTTCGAAGGAAGAACTCGTCGATTTAACAAACGATGACTGTGATTGGGCTGTTCTTGACAGGTTACTTAAAAGAAGGGAAACTTCTGCGGCATTTCGAATCGACTTAAATCAAATCTTTGCGCGCTACACTAGTTTACAGCTATTTAAAGGGGAGCAGCTTGAAACGCAAAAATTGGAACACTATGTAGAAGCAAGCAAAGAAGTGACAAAAAAATTAAAAGAATTAAAGCAGAACTTATCGCGGTATAACGACCTTTTAATGACAGATGAGTTTGTAGTGGAAACTGAGATAGATAAAAGTTCTGACACAGAACTGGATCTTGAAATTAATACCGCAAAGCAAAAACTGGCGCAAGCGCTCACGGTAGCGTGGAAAAGTGAATTGTTAACATTAGCCCACGAGCAAAAGAAATTTGAAGCGTTGGCTTGTTTTCAAATATTTGTTAGTCAGATTTTGGAGTACATTTCATTAGGTCACGCGTTACATACAGAGGCAGCGTATCAAGCTCCAATTTCATCGCAGGCTCTTTCTCACGTTGAGCTAAAACTTGTCGGTATTGATGAGGAATTGAGCCACCTGAGTGGGCATTCTACCGAAGAGGGGGAGGGGTGGGATGGCACCCACTTCGAGAAAGCTTATCATAAGAGCCGCGAGGCAATTCAGACTTTAGTGGATGGAAAGTTCCCTGAGATCCAGAATTGGATCAAAGAGAAGGTGGAAATAGCTGAAATGGATGTGCAACTTATCGCCCTAGCATTCAAGCAAAGTGGTGCATGTCAAGCTTTGCAAGACGAGCTTATCGCTAAACTTTATTCTTTATGGCAAAAGACTGTTCAGGCTCGAGAAGCTACTCTCGAAGAATTACAGCGCTTTATGCCGCAGGATCTGCCCGAGGCGCCCAAGGTGCCCGAGGCCGACATAACCCCACAACCTACTCAAAGTCCCTATTCGCTTTATGGCCTGGCAAATGCAGCTACAAGTTTAGTCGGCCAATATGTACCCTGGAAAAAATAAGGCCAAGCTGAACGCGCTAGCGTACCCAATTACGCATATGATGCATTATGAAACGAGTTTGTTGAGAGCGTCGGCGAATAATTTGAGATCTTTGGGTCCAAATGGCGCTGGACCACTGGTGATGATGTCGGCATCGCGCAGCTCTTTCATAAAATCGCGCATCGATAAAATTGCACCAATTGAATTTTCGGTATAAATTTCACCGCGTGGGTTAAGAGCCACAGCTTTCTTTTTTAAGACTTTGGCTGCCAGAGGGATATCGGCGGTAATGACTAGATCGTAGATTTCCACCTGATCGATAATATGTTGATCGGCTGCATCGAATCCGTTGTCTACTACAACCAATTTTATGAGATCACTTGTGGGGATGATTTGGTAAGAATTTGCCACCAAAATAATTTGCATATTTAGACGGCGGCTGGTCTTAAAAATAATTTCTTTGACGGCTTTGGGGCAAGCGTCGGCATCGATCCATATTTTATTCGGCTTGTTTCGTAGCATCTTGTGGCTCTTCTATGTCTGGTGGTTTAACTTTTAGCACATTCTTACAAAATAGGAAAGAAATGGTTGACTCTATGGATAATGAAGTGAAACGTAAAGCATTGTAGCTTAGGCTTTAGCCTGATGTCGTTAACTTAAGATATAAGCAACTTATTATAAAGAGGTTTAAAGAGCTCCAACGGAGCAAACAGACGTAAAGCCCACAGTGTAGCGCTGCCGGCGCAAACTGTGGGTCGCACAAAAAAGGATCTGAGCTCCAAAGGAGCGATCAGGTGTACTTTGATCATGTCATGGAAGAACACCTGGCCGCTCCGTTGGAGCTTTATATTTGTTTTCATCTCCCCACAGTTTGCGCTGGCAGCGCTACACTGTGGGCTTTACATCTGTTTGCTCCGTTGGAGCTCTTTAGAAGCATTAATATTAAAGCACTTATCTCTTAAGTTAATGACATTGGGCTTTAGCCTGAGCTCGTTTTGGCAGTGCTTTAGCCTGCCACGCGCAGCGAGCGGTAGCGATGCATGACGCGCTCAGTGTCGCGACCTCACAACTGTAGCACAAAAGTATCCACCGCTTCAGCCTCGGACAATTGGACAACGCGCGTGAGGCCAAGACACCGAGCGCGTCATGCATCGCTATCGCTCGCTGCGCGTGGCAGGCTAAAGCACTGCCAAAACGAGCTCAGGCTGAAGCCTAAGCTACAATGCTTTGCATTTTAATTAAGGGTGGTTTCTTTAAGCCCTAGTTCGTTTAGCACTTTGGCAAAAACACTCTTGGGAAAACTTGCGCGCGTATCAGACTTTGCGACGGGATTTAAGATAATGTTGATAAGATCAAACGCAGGGGTAACTCCTACCTTATTGATCCAGGCGCGCAGATAAGGCACTTCTTCAGGTTTAAACTCCATAACGCCGGCAATGATTTTAGCTTGCACTAATAGCTCGAGGAATCGCGCCCGATGGGCAGGGGTCTGCAAATCAATTTTTTGAGGACCCTCAGCGTCTAAAGAATATCCATCCTTTTCAAATTGGTACAGCCCTACGCGCAGCTGATCGGGATTAGCAGCTGCGGGTTCCTGCGTGAGAAATGCCAATAGTCTATCAGCATCTTCCACATCGACTAATTTTAGCTTGAGTTGACCAGAGGGGTCTTGGATGACTTCGACGATGCTGCATGGTTTTTGCAAAGAATCAAAAACATTATAGGAATAACTCTGATATATTCTTCGTATAGAGACATCTTGCACTGGAGCGATATTCAGGCTCATTAATAGATCATTATCAAAGAGGTCTTTAAAATTCGCTAAGGCTTTGTTTGTTTGCAAGATGTCGTTTGCTTTCACGCAAAGGCCAGTCTCGAAATTTAAGCTGGCTGCATTTAAGTCAGCCTCCGGAATGGAAACCAGCCGATCAATAGGAGTTGGAATGGCCTCGCTTAATAAGAATGGATTTCTGGTCTCAATCCGTTCGCGCGGATACCCATAATTAAACACGAGGTGCTCTCTTACTTGCTTTTGAACATGTTGTTCGGTTTTTCTTTCGACGGCTTTCTCAACATGCTTTTCGATAACTTTTTCAGCGGTTTTCCCATAGGTGTTAACATGCGTTTTTACAGTTTCAGGCAAAGGACCAGTGACCGTGTTAATCTCATTTTCCCATACAGCAAAAAGCTCTTTCACATCGAATCCTTTATAAAGAGAAGGATTAGCCTCGATGCTGGCGATGATGGGACTTTCTTTCCATTCTTTAAGTAACTTTTGCAGGGCTTCAGCGGTAGGAATATCGGTACTTAATTGTCCCCAGTGGTCCCAGGGCTCATCGGGTTCTTGAGTAATAAATAACGCGCGCGTTTGTTTATATATTTCAAAGGCATCAGAGGCAGAGGTTGACTTGTTCCAGGCAATGTTAGTGATGCGTTCGACCAAAGCCATTTTCATGCGTTCGCGTACTGCTTGATAGGTATTTTCGCTTTCTTCTAAAGCTTGCTTAAGCAGTGCATAGCGGAATAATTGTGGCAAAGTTAAATCTGCATCAGCATCAATCACTTCGCCTAAATGTTCTTGTAGCATTTTTTTCATGACCTCTCTGTCCTTTTCAGGAACCATGAAGTCGACTGTCTGCCCTTTAGCCAACCCACGCATGCGCCAAGCCCCTTGCTGCAGCTTGGATAAGGTGATATGTTTATCGACAATCATTTTAGCTTTAGTAAATTGACCTACGGGAATATCTGACCCTGTGGTGTGGGCAACATCCCAGATGGCAACTAGCGATTCGCTTGGCAACTCTCGACTGTAGAGAATTGGTTTGGTGTCGGTTTTGGTAACGACTTTGAGGACATCATTGTCGTAGTAGACCACTCCTTGGATCGCAGGATTCTGGGTTGAAGCGATTTCCAACTTGGCACGTGCGGCCTCTTCCATTTCCTCCACACTGAGTTGGCCTAACGCATCGATCGTGCAAGAGGCGCCTATATCATTCGCATGGAGTGCCTGCATTTTTTCCTGGGGTGTCATCCCTTTTAAGGAAGGCAATGTTGCTACCTTATGAGAGCTGCGTTGTAGCAACAAATCTAAGGTTTTAACTTGGGTCTCAGACAGTTGTGCTTGCTGAAATATTTTAGGAAGGGTAGGCACATTGGACAGGGTACCGCTCATGCCGATAGTCCCTTGTTTCTTTTTGGCTAGCAAAGGAATCACATGCGCGCTACTTTCGATTTCTTTGGCAAAGACTTTGATCGATGGATAGCGGAATTCTTTATTTAATTTAAGCTGTAGGAGAGGGTTGCTAGAGACTAATTTGGTGATCTCCTCATAATCCCCGTCGGTTAATTTTAGAAGATTGTATTTGTCACTCCCACTCACCATTTCCTTAAATTCTGTGAGATCGGGGCGATGTCCTAGCGCCCGCTCACTTTCATATTGATCTTTCAGTTGATCCAGTTTCTTTTTAATGATCTCTTTAGGCACACCTTGTGAAAGGGTGTATTGAGTGGTGTAAATAAGGCGTTCGAGAACACTCCCAAAAATGGAATTTTCAGAAGGTTTTCCATCGTTATAGGGAATGATGAGTTGGTTGTTGGCATCCAATCCGAATTGGACACGTGGTTTTTTTTCGGCTGTTTTTGGTAAAACAATGTTGATCGCTTCTTTTAAGGTCGCGAATTGGTTGCGAACTTTTTTGCCGCCATTTCCAGGAAGCTGGCGAAGCAACTCATATCCCTCGTGGGCAGCAAACGAAGTAGGGTTTTCCTGTGGCGTCTGTTTCAAATAGCTCATCAGATGATGGCGATCTTGCGCGGAAAGGGTAGCAAAAAACGCTTTAAAATCGAGGTCATTAGGGGAAATCCCACGATGGATCAAAGCCTCAACCAATTGATTTTTAATTGTGGCATGATAGCTTTCTTCAGTGAAACTTTCTCCAGTGGATTGGGACAAAAATTCCCAACGGAAATTTCGCGATAGGGCTTGATCTGCAACGATAGTTTCAAAGATGAGGTGTATAGAGGCGGAAATATCAGGATGGACCGCTTGAGGGGCTCCGAAAGTGAAGCTATGCGCGCGCAAAATATTAAACACTTCATGAATCTCATCCGCAGTAAATTTGCCCGATTCTATAAGAAGGTTAAAATTTTCGACGAATAGGGCATGCTTTTGTGCTAGCTCTTCCAATTCAGAAGATCTCAGCTCTCTTTGTTCGCTCAGTTCATACGCTTGTTCATTGAGCTCGACCCATTGATTGTATAGACTTTGGGGATCGTTCGCTGTCCATAAAAGCACGCGCCGTTCGGTTTTAATTTCAGCTAAATTTTCGTGCAGGCGCTTCAGGCGCTTTTCAGTAATTGGTTCACGGTGAATGGGCAAGGTGCGCACTTTTTGTCCAAACACTTGCCCATTGGTTTGTTGCATGTCTTTTCCCATCGAGCTTATCAGAGCTTCTGGCATCAGCAATACGGCAATGGTCTCCCCATCAGCAAAGAGCCATTCTAAAAGGGGGGCGAGTACGAGGGATTTCCCCATCCCCATCCCCAATTCAATTAATGCGCCCAAGCGATTTTTTTTACTTAAACCACTTAGGGTGTGGATTTGTTGTGCCCAGAGGAGTTTGTCGGTATAGTATTCAAATACAAGATATTCGGGGTGTTCGTGTGGATCATATTCTCGTTTAGAGCTTGCCTGCGATAAGAAGCTACGAATGCACTCTTGGAGCGCACTGCCATCTAGGTTGATGTCTAGGGCCTGTTGTAATAGATCAACCTCTTGCAAGATGCGCTGCTCATGTTGTAGGTAGGTGGCATGCAAAAGATAGGTCTCTATTCGTGTGTAGAGGTCTTTGATTTCAGCCTTACTTAAATGAGTATTTCTTTGATGCAGCCCTTCATAATCGCGCTGGTAATAAGCTTTTACCAATTCATCTAATGTCAGCAGCTTGAAGGTGCCCTGTTCAATTTGAAGGTCGCGTTGGGCCAGTTCTCCTAGATGTCTAGGGCCTTGCTGAGCCAATTCGAGTAGATCCGTTTCTAGTTTTTGGACACGTGTCTGCATGACTGCGACATCTTGTGTCAGAATTGATTGTAAGGCACTCACTTTAGCTTCATCTAGCAATTCATAAGCTGGAATGGGTTTCTTTTTACTTATATATTCAGACAGCTGACGCTGGGTGTCGGCGAAAAGTGCACCTACTAAGGGGTTGCGGGAGGTGACGTTAAATACGTCTAATGGAGGTGCGGCTTTGGCTGGCTCTTGATGGGACATATGGACGAGTGTCTCTAAAGCTTTCTGAGGAATGATGGGTTGGTGCAGGGAAAGGTGCATTCCATCTGGAAGATGCGTTTGCAGGTTGATACATTCTTTGAAGCTGCTATCTGCTGGGGGTGATATCGCTTCTTGCTTGATCAATTTTGTGTCTCGATGGGATTGAAAAGATGGTGCATCACTCTCCTTTGCGGATGGTAATTGCAGACTCAAACCCTCTTGAGTGATCTCTTTTGTAGGTATGTAGAGGCGTTCCCTTAATAAGTCTGTGCTTTCAGACATTTTTGTTTGAGCAGTATCTATGTTAGCTTCTATTGCTTGGCGCTTAGCCACATATAATGGAAGATCATCCGACTTTTTGGCTCTTGCCTTGTTTTCATTCCAGTGTGCTTCTCGAAGCAACTGGGGTAGCTCTTCTCTAATCAACTTGGTATTGACACGTAAGATGTTTATTACTTCGTCGAGTTCATGGCTGGTCCATGGGAATGCTTCTGGCTGCGAAAGTACTGCCAAAAGGGTTTGGCTACGCCAATCAGATTTTTTGTTGGCGGCAATGTACATTGTTAAGACTGTTCTCATCTCATTCAAGAGTTCTTTTTTGGTGAGCGCCGGGTCTAAAACTAATCCCATACCCTCTTTGAATTGATGTACAGCCATTCCCACTGTCATTTCACCCTTGGCAATTGCATAATACTGCACAAAGCGATTATTGATATCTATCCCTCTAAGAAATATCCCTTTAGATGATTCTTCCGTAGGGGCTGTAAATACCCCGGGTTCAAAGAACTTGTGCGAAGGGCCCGCATAAGTAGAGGCTGCTTGGACAAATGTGTCGATGGAAGAGGGTTCATATGTCCCCATTTCTTTGGTCAGTTGATTAAGTCGATAAGTAAACTTTAATCCTGAATGGTGTTTAAGGAGGAATAGTTCTTCATTGGGAGCCAACCGAAGAGATGTATCGACATACGATAAATGCGTGAGATACCCTTCGTATAATCTTGTAGTCGATTTTTCCAGGAATAACTTCCGACGTTGTCCTATTTCTCGATGGGGAGCGCTTAAGGTGTGATCTAAATTATTCCTGAGCAAAAGATAATAGGCTTTAAGTCTGAGCGCAGTCGCATCAGGATTTGCATCTTGGGTGATGGTGTCTAAGGTGATTATCCAATGCAAAATCTCAAGAGAATCTAATGACAACCCTTCTGTTAGCAATAACATTTGTTGGTCGGCCTTTTCTAAATAGTGTTTGGCTTGCAAATACACATTGCCATTAGGTTCAAGGGGGTGTCTTTCAGAGAGGTGGATCATGGTCAGATAAAGGTTTGCTTCAAGGACATCCTGTGCGTTAGTGGCGGTAGGGATTAATTCTCCCTTGGCAACTTGATATTCAAATTGATGTTGAGGGATGAGTTCATCCGCCTTCACTTCGCGCCCGAGCTCCGTATCAGTGCGATAGGGGCCAACTTCATAGGGTTTGATGCGCTGCCTTGGAAAGATGATGCGTTCTGTTAGAGTGCCGTCTTTTTCGGTTCTTTGCAGATGTAGATAATGGCGTATATTGCCTAGCTGAGGAATATGTTGCTTGGCTCCTTCTTGGAGCACATATCCAGATAGTTGTTCTGAGACAGCTTGGCGTTTGCCATTCACCACCTCAATTTTGAATGTCAGCCCAAATCTGGGTAGCGAAACGGTATCTAATACATCATTACGGCTCCACGCTAAAATATATTCGGGAGCTTCCAAGCGTCTGAAAGTATCCAATTCGGGGCTGTTTGCGTCGACTAGCTGTTGGTCTATATCCTTTCCTGCATTATCGAGTGGCACGACTTTCAAGATTTTTTGTGTTGAGGTCCATCCCTTACCAACCGAGACCCGATAAAGCAATTTTCCTGTATCTTGATCAGAAAGCAGAATTTCACCAGTGGGATGTCCGGCCTTGGGAGGGACATACCAGGCATGTTTACCGGTAATGAGTGCTTTATTGTGGAAGGCATTTATTGGAAATGTAGAAGGTTGCAGTTGATACCACTGCTTATTAGAGAAGCGATATACATGCGCATCTTCATTGGATTTAAGGAGGTTGATACGAAACCGTTCTCCCTGCATTTGCGCTTCGTAAAGATGGTCGCTAATGGGCGTTAAAATAGGAGGGGGATTTGCCCCAAAGATTCGATTGACATCGGGAAATTTAAGCAATTGTAAATCAAATGGCATCGGTGATTTTCCTAGGGCCTTGAAAGCGCCATCTAAAATATCGAGTTCGTAAAGGCCATCGGGAGAAATGAAGCGAGGAAATTGACTTACTGGGACCTCCTTTTCTTTGTGGAAGGTGAAACTTTGCAGCGCTTCGCTTGAAATCAGATCTCGCGACTTTTCCTGTGCAGGACTTGTCCATTCCCCTTTTGGGGCATCTGCGACAATGGTTTGCAAAATCCCACTTAAGATCTGATTGCGATGTTCCCCTTGCATCAATGCGATGAGCTGCAAAGAAAAGTGGTTGCGGATGAGAGCATCCACTTCTCGAATGAGCTCTTTATCATCTCTGTGAATTTCAGGCAGGCGATAGATATGTGTAAAAATAATCGATGCAACGAGTTCCACAGCTTCAGCAGGAGTTAACGCGGTCTGGCTGCGATAGCTAAAGGCACGCTCAAGGTGGGCCAGCGACTGCTGCTCCTGTGAAGTTTTGTTTGAATGGATAATGTTATTTAAGGTTTCGCGCACAGGAATAAAGTCAGGGGTATCCTCAGGAGTGAACAATTGGGAATGTTTAGCCTGTATCTTCTCGAAAACTTCTTGCAAGCGATGGCTCATCCCTGTGATAAAAGTCGCCGTATTGGTTTCCCCTATCATTAGAGACAATTCTAAAATGCGCTTGTAAAAGGAAGCGATATCCTTAGCGGCATGCGGCGTTGTTTTGATCCATGTCTGCAATAAATCCTCTTCAGTCATCAATAAGCGAAAGAAGACTTGCATTTCAGGTTTCAGAAGCAAGTAAGAATGGGCATCAAAGTAGCCCACGGTCTGCATGATCTGCAAAGCTTTACTGGTGCTCAGGCCAATAAGCTCACGGAATTGTTGGCGGGAGAGGTCCTTCGGATGCAAGGAAGTTGATCCCTGCGCAGCATGAGAGATTCCATCGCGATTAATAAGTATCGCGATGTTTGATTTAATCCTTGCGCGTTGAACCAGATTGTCTGCTTTGTAATCAAAGTCATCAAAGTGGTGCATAAATAATCGAGAAAGGATTGGTCCCCAATCTTTGACTGTGTTTTCACGTAGATAAGTACCAGCTTTCAGATGCACCGGACGGGGCTTTTCATGTAGTTGCTTATCCCATATCATATCTGGATCACTCTTATCCACATGGGGAGCCCTTCCGAATAGTAAGGCATAAATTCCTGAACACTTGAGGCGATAGTGGATCTCTTCAGGATCGTTTGGGTTGTCCTTGATGTCGATATTTTTTTGAAAGTGCTCCACTTTCATTTGGATACCTTGAGAGAAGTCATAAGGGACATCGGTGGGTTTGGCAAAAGATCCTGTGAGAAAATAATTATATACGAACGAGATGGTATAAGCATCCTCCCAGATGGGGAGTTTATCTAATTGTTGCATTAGCGCTGCCGCTTGCTGCGGTGGTGCAAGATCAGAAAGCTTGGGATCGATGGATCTCACCTGTACTGGGTGATTTTCAGCCCAGGTTGCTAGGATTTCAGCATCGGAAAGATAATTATTTTTGCTAAAGAAATAATCATCAGCTTCGATTTCTCTTATTCTTAAAATTTCTTTTACAGCTCCCTCGTGTAAGGTAGAATTTGTGTTAAAGAGTGTAATCAGAGCTTCCACTTGCTTCATAGGTGCTAGACGTGCCAAATTAGGATCTACGGAATTCACAAATGGAGGATTGCCTATCACCCTTTTTGCTAGGATTTCTACATCCGAAAGATACTTGTCGGCTCTGTTAAATAACCATTCGCGTGGGATTATTTCTTTTTGTAATAGTTCCTCAGCATAAGGCCTATACATTAACTTTATAAAATCGTCGTTCTCTGCAAAGCGTCTTTTGTACGGGTTCGCTGTGCCGGCTGGAAAGCTGGCGAATTGAAAAATGTCGTGGGCGATTTCATTTTTTTGGAGGCGTTGGCGATAGTCGGAAATCACTATTTCGTTGTGAGGAAACGTTTGGTCCATGACGACAAGTTTGGTGTCTGGCACACCCATAAGCAAGTTAGCAGTCTGCCAATAGCGCTCAATCTCAGACAGCGCCTCTTGCCATTCGGGAGTAGGGCGCAAGGTTGCACCAGGAGCTACCTTCTGTTGCAATGAGGGTATGTGCAGATCTTGGGGATTTTTATAGTTGCGCACAAGGTAATCTGCCAGTGCCAATAGCTTGCTCACACACAGAAAATCATCAGCAGGAAGTGCCCAGGATTGACCTCTAGGCTGTTCATCATTATGAATAAAACTCCACAGGAATTCCTTGCTCAACTCGGACAGGGAATCTAATATTTTAGTGGCAGCCACATCATCGATCTGTTGCCAGAATGCTCGTTCAAGCAGGGGAATTTTCAAAACTGTAGCACGCACGGCTTTTTGCACTTCAAGATAGTTGTAGGTGGCGTGGTTGCCTTGATGCACTTCGGATAAAATGTCTTTGAGGTCGGCCACAATGGTGGCAGGCTGCAAGCTAAAAACTTCGGTTCTAATGGGCACAAAAGCTCTCGCCGCGCTGGGCACTACGGCCACATCATCTAAAGATTGGTAGGCGGGTGCTGTACTTAAAACCGGCCGTTGTTGCGAGGTGATTTCAAAGCCAATAGGAGGTTCTTGGGAGACTAGGCGCGCTTGAACTTGGCTTTCCACCTGTTTGAGGTGAGCACGCATCTGCTTGAGAATCTCTTTGGTGTATGCTAGCTCATGATCTGTAATGGCACGGTGTGCGGCCGCCTTATTGGTGATCCCGGCCAAAACTTTGATCCCATCATGCAACAAGCGTCTCCTTTCTTCTGCTCCTTGACCATCGACTAAAGACCCTTTGACTTGCTCAAAAAAATCGACCGATCCTTTCAAAGTGGCCCAAAAGCGGTATTGGGCGGCAGAAGCTAATGATCCCAGGGGATAATTAAGCGCTGCCATGATGGATTCCATGCTACAAATGCCTACAAATTGGGGCAGCGATAAATCGGTGATAGGATATTTACGTACACTCCGTTCGCCACCGATGCCTAACATAATCCCTTGGTAGAAATCGCTCGGTTCCCATGCCCCACCGCTGTCCTGCGTTAACATCTTTTCTTGCGTCTGTAACATCCCTTGAATCACAGAGTTTGAAGTGAATTGAGCTGGTTTGACATTGACTACTTCAGTAAAATGGAGATACGCGGTGTTGAGTCCAATTTCCTCGCTGGTGTGGTATTCTAGACCTTTCCCTGCATTATACAAACGGACTGTTAGGTCCCCATTGGCTTGTTTCTCGACCATCCACGCCATCGCATGGCCGTTTTCTTTATCGATCCAAGTTTGTGGGAAAAAGAACGACTCGTCCACTTGCAATTCTTCTATCTGTGCGATGATTTTATTGCGAAATTCATGCGTAAAAGTGATTGTAAAGTCGTTTATGCGTGTTAGATATGGCGTTAGTTGGTAAATCGATTTTGCGATTTGTAATTGGTGGATTAATTTTTCTATGAGCTTGGGATCATGGCGCACCTGTGTTTCGCGAGGCAGATCGCCTGAGACCGCACTACAGCAAAGCTTCTCATCTTCAGGAGATGCAGGCGGAGCAGCTTGCATGCTGCGCAACATGGCCTCGGACACGCGCAAATGGAAAAGGAGTGCTTCTGAAGGGAGATTCCCTTCTAATTTTTCCCCTGCCACTTTGCCCTTTTTAATGATGGGATTGGCATGCCCAATTAGGTGGGCATATTGTTTTTCCGGCATAACCCCTTTTACGAAATAGGAGAATATTCTTTGTATGTCGTCTGTAAAACCCCCTGTATCGGCAAGAAAAGTATGTAAGCGCTGAGCACTTGCATCTTGGGTGGAAAGGCTAAGCAATCCAGGGTGTGATAAGAGCGGTCCTAAGTGCACTTCTTCTGGCACAGCGACTTTGTTGGGTGTGTCTTGAGCTTTTTCGGAGAGCGCTGTTTCAAGACGAGCTTCGATCGATTCGAGGTGGCCACATAGATCATCAGTACGTTGGGCCCACATGGCATGCTGGGGCAAGGAGCATTGTTGATTAGGGGTGTCGGCTAGGGCTTCCAAAAGTTGCCTTTGCAGAGTCGAAATTTCCTCTTTTAGAGGATCTGTAGATGGGTTAGCTTCGATAGATCTCTGTAGCTGAGCGGCTTTGCTTACTGCTCCTTTCAGAGTAGCAAAGCTTTTGGTTTGTATCTCTCGCATTTGCACTTGTTGTTCGACAGGCGTCGCTATGGGTGGTGTTGAGAACAGTCGGTTCCATAAACCGCCGATGCTTTTGATGATGGCAGGCACCAGGCCACCTACTGTTGCGGCACTAGAAGTCATGAGGGGTTCTGCAGCCACTTGCTCGATGGGGGTGGCATCGAAAGGTTGGGATTGCTCTTGTTTGAAAAGCTCCCACCAATCGTTCGTAGAGAGGTGTCTAAAAGGATTGGCGATTGGACTTTCTTGAATCATTCGTTGCATATAATGGGAATGCAATTCGGCACTAATCTGTTCCGGAGTAGGAGGAGTGCTCCCATATTTTGCTACGGCAGCTTGCAAAGTGGGTAAAGTGTGAGGATAGCGTTTAGTCAGCGTTTTCAAACGTGCAGAGTCAGATAGCACACCATATTTATCGTTGAGCAATGTGCCAATTAAACCTCGCTCCTTATCAATGGTCAAAGCCGTTTCTTCCGGTACAGCCTTGAAAATATTTTCTTGCAGTTGATCGGCGCGCTGACGCAAGGTGGCTAGTTCTTGGTACGTTCTAGAAGCTTTGTATAGCATCTCTCCGCCTGTTAGCGCTAGCAAAAACACACTTTGTATTTGCGTTGATGACAATCGCCACTTTTCGGGAAGATAGCCAAGAGGGTTGAGGTAGCTACATGTTTTATTCCATAATGCTCCTAAGCGACTCGTCGGGGCTGCTGTGCGTGTTTGTACAAGCTCTTTCCATGCTGCGCTGCCATATTCTACTGGGGTGATGGTGCTTATATCATGCGATTTAGTTACTTCAAGAACAATGTTTTGTTTGTCTACTAGATTGTTTTCTAATGACTTTAAGCAAGTAAGCAGCCTATCTAAATTTTTAATGACCGTCTGCTGCGTTGGTTGAGGAGCAACGGCTTCCCATTTGAGTTTCAAAGAGGCAATTAAAGCGCGGTTTGCACTTAGTTGTGTGGCGACGGACGCCATATATGCCTTTAATCCAAGCAGCTGTTGTAAAGCTTGTGGCCTTGAGGAAGCACTGTTGTCCGCTAACTGGCGTTGTAACTCCTTAACTTCATTTTTAACAGCCTCTATGACTTCTTCAGTCCAGTCTTCAATCTGCCAAGTTAATCCCTGGAGATCTTCACTCAGAAGAGTGAGGAGCTTTTCGGAGCTAAAAGAGGTTGGTTGACTATGCAGAGCGAGTACACCATCGTTCAGCTCTTGGATTTTTTCCATGAGGGGATTCAATAGCGGGGCCGCTTTTAGGACATCCCCTTCTTCAGGATGATAACATTGATCGGTAAAGGCAACTTGTAAGTCTTCGAATGCTGCGGCGTGAAGAGAATATTTCTCTAGTTGTTTGACGAGATCGCCCACTTCAAGCAGTAGTTTTTTTGATGCGTTGATATGTGTTTTAGCCTGTGCTGCTTGGGTTTCGTTGACCAGGTGTTCGGCTTGTGCTTGCTGCACTTTTAAGCTCAAATCATCAAATTCTTGATTAAACCTTTGCAGTTTGGGCAAATCTTGCTTTGTGACTATGCCTGAGTTCAAAATGGTATTCACGAAGGCCTGAATCTGTGCCATTTCTGCGCTATATACGCTATTTAAATGATGGATAGATTTAGGAGATTCTGTACTCTGGCCTACGCCTGCGGGCGGGATGAGTTTCTCTTGGAATAGTTTGACTAACTTTTGCTGGGAAGGGGTAATATTGGTAGAAATCAAGCGTGGCACATCCACATTTCTAAAACGGGGAAATGACGAATCACCTGTATTAGTGGATAAACTCATACACTTACCTATATACTTAACATTATAGGCGTTTAGATATAAATTATCCAATTTTTGGAAAATCGGGCGATTCTAAGGCAAAGAATAGGCACATTTTCATGGGTAGTGAAGCAAAGCGTAAAGCATTGTAGCTTAGGCTTCAGCCTGAGCTTGTTTTGGCAGTGCTTTAGCCTGCCACGCGCAGCGAGCGGTAGCGATGCATGACGCGCTCGATGTCGTGGCCTCACAAACGTTGCCCAATTGCCCGAGGCTGAAGCGGTGGATACTTTTATGCTACACTCGTGAGGCCGCGACACCGAGCGCGTCATGCATCGCTACCGCTCGCTGCGCGTGGCATGGCTGAAGCCATGCCAAAACGAGCTCAGGCTGAAGCCTAAGCTACAATGTCTTACGTTTTTCTGAACAGGTACAAGAATAGCCTTCTTGCATATAACGACCTAAAGGACGGTAGCTATTCGTCCTTTAGGTCCTTTTCCAAAGTAGCAATCAGCGCCTTAGCGCTGCGCTGTATTGCTTATCTGCAACGGACGCATCATCATGTTGTCTTCATGATCTACGATATGGCAATGCCATACGTAACCGCTGCCTCCGGGATAGCCAAACTTGTCCTTTTTGACCCCAAGCTTTGCTGTGGGATCAAAGGCAAAAAAGTTTTGGCCAGCAGAAACTTCCCCCACAGGAATCGTTTGCGGCGCCCAACGGACGGCTACACGCGTTACTGTCCCTGGGAACATCTTCAAGGTGTCCTTCCACCCATATTCATTAGGATCGCCCGCAAAGGGGAGCCCACGCAAAAAGGGCGTTACATCCGGATTGCCACCCAATTTTGGGGTGCTCAAATATGGAAATGGACACCCAAAGGTGTATACTGTCCCAGGGGGCACTCCAGGAGGCCGAGCGGGATAATTGTTCCATGCTGTTTCGTAAAGATCGCGATACGATCCCGTACAGGTAAATGGGGGAACGATGTTGCCCACATAGAACACTTGCCTATTCAGTATTTGAAACTGAATCAGGTGGATGTGGATAGGATGGGCATCAGGGGTAAGATTGACAATCTCCCATATTTCAGTTGAACCTACTTGAGGAATCTCGGTCACATAGATTGAGCCGTTGTTGTAGGGAACCGAATCGGGGAGGGGAGTGTTGGTATAGGGATTGATACCGTCATAGCTCGTGTTATTGCAGAGCACAACTACAGGCGCTGTGGAATATGGATCTTCCTGTTCAATTAGCACGAGGCTGCGTGTTAGGTTTGGTACTACCCCTGGGGCAAGATGTCCTTTGTCGTTCGCTAACCTCACGATGGCATCTTTGCCGCTGCGTAGGGTGGCTCCTGGAGCGGCAGGGTTAAAGCTCTTGTCGGGAGAAGAGAGGGGTTCCGTTACCCGAAACTGCAAGACAAGACCTTCAACATTTGGATCTAACTCAGTGCCTCCACTTGGGAATGGTGCTGGACAGTCATTATTTAGGGTAAAGACCTTCCCTTCGTAGCCTGAGAAGTCGATAATGATATCCATACGCTCTGCTGGAGCAAAGAATAAACGTGGACTATTGAATACAGGACCTAAATCAGGATCTTCAGGCGGACATAAATCAGAAGGATTGTATGAATAGGGAACAAAGCTATTGATATTCACTGGGGTGTCCAATAAGCCCCCATCGGTCCCAATTTGCCACATAGGTGGTGGCGTTGCGTCACCAGTTAAAAATAATGCCAACATCCGCGCATTGCAGGCATTTAACAGGCGGAAGCGGTAGCGCCTAGGCTCTACTTCAAGATAGGGCCAGCTCTTCCCATTAACGCAAATGACATCTCCAAAAAATTCGGGGATGGCATAGGGGTTAATATCTGGGTTTCCAGGGGGACCATTCAATCCGGCCGTCAAAGGGTTCCCATCAGGGAAAAATAGCTGTCCGAAGGTGTCAAACTGCCGATCAGCGATCGCCATTTCTACCTCATAATCTCCTTGAGGTAGAGGGGGCGATACTGAAGTTTCCGGTTCACCGGTAATGAGATAAAAGCCCACTTGTCCCGCAAAGATATTCAAGCGGGTTTCACCCAGGACATGATCGTGAAACCAGAGAGTGGTAGCAGGTTGGGTGTTAGGATAGACGTATTTGTTAGAAACATAGGAAGCACCTTTCAATTTCTTGTGTGGTGTAAACCAAGAATTTGGATCTCCATCGGAATAGGAAGGGACTTCAGCTCCATGCAAATGCACAACCATCGGTTGGGGGCCTTCAAAAAAGCCGGCATTTCCTTGGGGCATGCCAGTACCGAAAGGATAGATGACTGGATCATAGGTGTCGAACCCCTGTCCAAATTGTGGCAGATTCAAGGGGTTAGCCCATTGGAAGCTAAGGTCGACGGTCAGAAACTTTTGCAGCAGGGGGCCGGCTAAGTGGTGCCCTTTTTTATCCTTGAAGCGGCGCAGATGGTTTTTATAATCCACCTTGGTCTTGCACTCACGTTTAACTTCGATGGTGGGGGCTGGAAACGAAGGGCCGTAGCTTTTTTTTCCGTCATGAATTTTATACCCCCACACATACGTGCCTTTTCTGGGGTTGATGACGAATAGAGGCTCTCCGGTTTCAACGCTTCGATAGACTACTGACGAAGGCAATTTTTTGTAAAAAGAGTCGGGTAGGATTTTTTGTTGGAACTCTTTGGCATAGACTTTGAGATGCTTTGTGCCATCAACCCGATTCTCATTAAATTCAGGTAAAGGCTCCACGAACTTTGGGATTGTGCTGCCACTCAAGACCTCTTGAATCACCTGTTGGTTGGCATGAATGTGAGTGTTTTCTAGCGTGAGGAAAAGCCCAAACGATAGCGTTAGGGCAAATATCTTTCGAATTGGAAAATGAAAGTGCATTATATTTATACCTGATTAAAACCTTGGGTTGGAGCATTTATGAAACCATGGCAGAGAGTGTGCGTGGTTTTCGCTGCGTTCGGGGTAGGACGTTTTCTAGGGCCTTTGGGTTGAGAACGACGACATCTCGGGCAGGCAAATATTGTTTCAGCATATGTGACATCTGCTACATTTTGTTCTGTCGAGTGACTGCTGCAGAAAGAATCGGCAAGTGAAATATCAACACATACCATTGCTAGGCTTAACGTAAAAACGAATGTTTTAATGTTAAATAAATTCATCTTGAGCCCCCTAATTGTTTATCTGTTGTTGAAAAACCACAGGCACTGTCGCATAGAGTATTTTTTAAGGAAAGAAAATTTTAGTTAGATAGGGTCAAATGGTATAACCTATCATAGAAGTGGCATCGACCATCACATAAAAGGCCCCTTCAGGATTGACAAGGGGATGTGCATCTAGATCGGCGAGGGATTTGACCACAACAGCGGTATTTTCTGCGTATTCTTTTTTGCATCATCTCTTCCCAGGCTCGGCTTTCCCAAGACATCTTTTGTGCAAGCGAAATTTTTACTTGAATTTATTGTATCTTAAAGGATACGATAAGGTTATATGGAAATCGAGATCGAATTTTATGTTACTTCTTCTGGTCGAAACTTGTTTGATGACTGGTTCGAAAGCTTACGTGATATGAATACGAAAGCCAAAATTCTTGGGCGTTTAGCTCGATTAAAGGCGGGAAATTTTGGAGATTGCAAATCGTTAGGCGATAACATAGCAGAACTAAGAATTCATTATGGCCCTGGAATAAGGATTTATTATTCCAGGATAGGTAATAAAATTGTATTATTCCTTTGCGGAGGAGATAAAGGGTCTCAAGGTAGAGACATTGCAAAGGCAAAAGAATACCTAAAAGATTATCAATCCAGGGAGAAAAAACATGCCTAGAAGTGTAAAATATGAAGATTGGCTTCATGAAAAGCTTAAGGATCATGATTTGGCTGTTGCTTACTTGAACGAAGCATTAGAAGAAAGCCTAAAAGGCGATGAAGAGTCGCAACAGTTGTTCCTTATCGCTTTACGTAATGTTGCAGAAGCGCAAGGTGGGGTAGGTGCTTTAGCTAGGAAAGCCCATGTAGGACGAGAAAGCCTTTATAAAACTCTTTCGGGAACAGGGAATCCAAAATGGCATACTCTTGTTTCACTTTGCGTTGCGATGGGATTAAATCTTAGACTTTCTTAGGCTGCTTTTTTTGCCCCATTGTAGGCATTTAAAATACCTGTTGCAATTTGATTGGATTGCGTAGGATTATTGGGGTCGTAATCCCAGTATGAGGTGCTATATCCCTGCTGCGCCGCCCAGGCAGCAAAGGCATTGGCATCGTAAGCCCCAGAAGCTGGGTCGAGTCCCACCGTGATCTGCGAAGGACTAAAATTATATGTCGTCTTCAACCAATTTGCCCAGCCGGTTATCCATCCTTGTTCATCGGACTGGCTATTAAAATAGGCCATGATGTTTACGCGATCGACACCGGAGGCTGTTTTACCGGTTGTAGGATTCGTATATAGCGCCGCGTTCATAATATTCTGCACCACCCCTTGCCAAGGGAAATTGGGACCAAACCCAGCATTGGTATCCAGGCTGGTGATGAAGTTTGGATTGATGGTTTTGAAATCTTTGATCAGAGTCCCTACAAGTGCCTGTTGAGAAGGGTTATTTTGGGCAGATGTAAATTCTTCGCAATCGAAATCCACGCCATCTAGACCATGCGCTTTGCAATAACTAGCCAAAGCTTGCGCAAAGCCTTGTACGTTACTATTTGTGAGTACGTCCCAGGTGTTGTCGTATGCACCGCCGCTGCCACCTAGCGAGATTTTTACACTTATCCCTTGGGCGTGACAATTCTGAATAAATGCATCCATCTGGGCTTGGTTTTGCGACATCGTTCCGAAGCCGCCGATGGTCGGCTTCCCATTTGCATCTAAGGACATATTGCCTACAAAGATGTTGACGGCATTCACGCCTTGGGGAACTGGTGTATTCCAGCTCGTCCAATCCACATACCATGTGCCATTCTCAATGGTACCCGCTGCAGAAGATCCTTGTGTAACTGGTGTGACCCCGGTGGTACCCGTACTCCCGGTTGTGCCGGTAGTGCCGGTGGTCCCTGTGCTTCCTGTGGAACCTGTGGTACCTGTCGTAGTGCCCGTGGTTGTGCCAGTGGAACCTGTGGTTCCGGTGGTGCTGGTGCCGGAAGTGCCGGAAGAAATGCCCATAGCATTGTTGTACGTTTGAGTGACTTGTGCTTCAATCGCCGCACAGGCAGCTTGAAAAGTGGCAAGTGTTTTTGTTGAATCGTTGTATTGGCTGGTATAGAGCGGATACAGTTGCTGCTGCAAAGCAACCAGCTGTTGTTTGGCAGTGACTACGTTCGTTTGATTGACTTGGGTGTAAGGGAGCTGGTTAATCGCGTTAATCTTAGTGTTAATGTCGTTATAATAAGTCAAATATTGACTATAAATGGCAGATGCATCAGGACTCCTCCCGGAGCTCTTCGTCGTGCTAGTGGTAGAGCTCGTTGACGAAGTAGAGGTAGAGCCTGTCGAGGAAGTTGATCCCGAACTGGAAGAGACTCCTCCCGTATAAACATTAATAGGCGAGGAGCTCCCGGATGAGGTGGTTTGTGTGTTTGTTGCCGTATTATAGATTTGGGTGGCTTGGTTTTCGATCGTGGCGCAAGCACTTTTAAACGTGGCAAGAGTGGCAGTGGAATTGGTGTATTGACTTTGATACAGAGGATATAATTGCTGTTGCAAGCTGACTAGCTGCGAGATGTCTTGCGTTCGCGCTGTTTGACTAAGTTGACTTGTGGGTAATTGATTGATGGCATTAATTTTATTGTTAATGTCATTGTAATATGATAGATACTGTTGATAAATTAAATCTGCATCCGCACTTCTTCCAGTATTTTGAATTTGGTTATTATTTGTGACAGGAGAGCTCATAGAAAAACCTCCTAAAGGTATTAAATAAAAAACATAGATTTCCTGTTTCTTTAATGTAATTATAATCCTTTTTTTAATACATTTCTATTGTTTTTGGCTCATCACAAATTAGAGCATCGCACGATTCGAACGCGAAGATCGCGAAGTAAGCGAAGATAACGCGAAGAATTTTTTTATTTATTGAAATGCACGCGCAAGACAAATCTTCTGATATCAGCTTTATCCAGCCTCTTTTGGGGAAGGACTTTTGTATGGTTTTTGGAAGAAAAAAAGTGAAGCGCGCTCTAGCAGCTTTTGGTAGGCATTTTGATCAAGCTCTTGCAGTTGCTCAGCAGACAGTTTTTCTGCATGGGGAATAAAAGTCACTCCGATGACCCCTAGACTATGTATCCCTTCGGGATGATCGGGAGTGACTATAAGGCATTTGGGGGTCATATAAAGGGGTTGGGCTTCCTGATCTTGTAAGACAGAAGTCAAAATCATGTAATCAAGGTGACCGGGACCAGAGAGATCGTTAAGGGCTATCAAATGACCGCGCACCGCATTGAGATTGGTATCTTGATTGAGTTCCCCAGCACCAAATCCGGTGCAATTAACGATGACCTGTTCCTGAATTTCGGAAAAAGAGTGGATTGTTTTGATTTCGATAGGGATATTTTTTTTATGGATTTCGCTTAAAAAGTTTTGCATGAGAATCCCGGTATTCATGAAGAAGGTCATATATTGATAATATCCGGAATGGGTTGCACCCCCTTCGAATGCCAGGGTGACCTGTTGTTTAGGGGGGACTAAGCCCAGCTGAACTAAAAAAGCGAGTTCCCCTTCGGTTTCTTGGGTGCAGTAAATGGGTAAGTAGCGCACAGCATCGCGGGCAAGATATGGGTGCTTTCCTTGCGAAATCTGTTGGTAGACGATAAAACTTTCTTTCGCCAGAGGGATGACTTCTTGGACATCTGCAACGGCGAGCAAACCAAAAAAGCCGGCCGATCTCCAGGAAACTGGGTCATACAGGCTTTTGGTATAAATGCCTGAGACGTTATAGCCCGAATGTGAAAGTTCGGTAGCCATGCATAAACCGATGCACCCCGACCCTACAATACGAATAGGTGTTTCTTTGCTGATCTTTTCCTCTTCGAAGAGCTGGATAGCTTTTTGAATAGAACCGAAAAGAGTTGTCCATCCCGCCCCGCCGTGTCCATAGCAGTTGATGACGATTTTATTTCTTTCAATTTTCTTTGCAGAGATATTGATGCCATTTTCTCTTTTAGGACGCATGCAAGCATATTTTATGCCGATGGTGTCGGCATTGATCACAGGCGGAATGAGCTTGACAATGGTTTCTTCAGCCGACGCTGAGAGGCTCAACAATAGAAAGCAGCCAAGCAATATTGAAGATAATTTTGATGATTTCATAAAGTAATAAGTTATATCTTAGTAAAGTATATGCCATCAAGTTAAAATCGGGGATGGCACAGGTGACCTCTCAACATAGGACTTTTGATAGGATCGTTCCGCTTAAATGCATGTTTAATTTGATTCTGAATGGAAGTTTGATTAAGCTGTCGTAGGCAAATTTTTTATAATTTTTTCGTAACCTACACCCGGCTATTTCATGAAAGTGCTAAAAGAAAAAACTTACAAGTTGTGTAGTTATTCAGAATTGAGCTCATGTACAAGACCGGTAAAAGAAAAGGAGCAGCGATCGATCGATGGATTCTCGACGCCACATACTAGGGATACCGCAAAACCGCAGACCTATAGGCAACACTTCAAGGTGGCGTTCTATTATTCGCTAAAAATGATTTGGTATGCGCTTGGCGGCATAGTTCACGCTATTTTGCCCGAGATCAAATGCTTGCAGTTTGCCACGTCGACCTTCCTTTTCAAAGCGGTCAGATTTCTGGCATATAGTGGTCGACATGACGATGAAATCAATGAGGTCTTCGGTGAGGAGTGGGTCGCGTTCGTCAAGAAACAACGCGAGTCTCATTAATAATCTTCTTGCAAAGGATGTAGAGCATTGACAAAGCGGTTTAGGTGGGTTTGTGAAGCAATCGCTCCACAAGAATATTGAGACGCTCTAATACTTCATTGGGAGCATTCGCCAGGGCCCTCCTCTCTCCAAAAACAAAAATATGGTCGAAGTCGGCAGATTGGGTATAAATCCCATCTTTTAGATAAGGAATCATTGTGGGATAGGGTGAAATTTGTTGAAAATCGCCTAATTCTTTGAGCGATTCAAAGATCTCCACTTCAGTCCTATTCATATCCCCCATGACAACCATGGTTTCTCCTTCTTTCTGCACTCTTTTTTGCTCTAAAATGTAAGCGCTCAATTCTTGAGTAGCAGGTCCTTGAAGGACCCAAGGAAGATGAACGGTGATGCAGCGGATCAATTCTCCGGTGTCTTTTTGCTTTAGTAGTAGATTCAGGATACCTCTAGAGGGTTTATCACTGAACACCCCTTGCTGTCCATTTTTTTCGACAAGATCAAAAATATTGGAATTATAGATCATGGCGATCTGATCTTCTTCGCTTTCACCAGCAAGAGACAATTTGAAGTGTGGGGCGAGGCTTTTTTTGAGGTGTTGGATGAACGTTTTTCCACATTCTTGTAAGGCTATAACCCCACGAGGGCGATCCTTGTCGGTGAGCATCTGCAAAATGTGGTCGATCAAATGTTGGTTACGCAAAGTGATCCCTTCTTCAGTCACTTTTTCGTGTTCTGTGGTAATTGCCGATCCCATGAGGCCTTGATAATCATCCATGACATGCTTCATATATATGTCGGCCAGGATATTCCAGGTAGCAATGTGAATGGGAGATTGGCCTTGTAGAGTAACCCCAATAGGCAAGTGGTCGGAGGGGTGGGTCCACTTCTCTCTCATGATACCTACATCAGCTCCCATTCCGATAAAAAAGGGCTTTTGAGTTATTTTCCATTGGTCTTTAATTCCAGCTTGGGTTTTTGGTTGTTCTGAAGAAATCTGTGAGAACGTTTGTCTACTAATGGAGTCTAGGGAAGTCGTTTTTGGATTGAGCGTGCTATTTTGTGAAGGAGTTTGTTTTGAAAACACTTCTTTGGTAAAATGTATTAATTTTGAAATATAGTTAATCATTTTTATTATCAGTGGGTGGGTGTGGTAAGGTTAGTGTGATATCCAATTGAATTAATTTTGTGTTGTTTATTTTGGGCTGATGAAAAGTATAATATTAATATAAAAGTAGATACTTTTCAATATTTTTAGCCAAGTGCACCATTATGCAATTGACAATCCACCAAATATTTTGGTAATATGACCAAAAAGGTTGGTTAATTATGTTGGAATATCTTTTTGGCAACCCAGTTATCGAGAAAATCCTTTTCTTTCTGGAAGCTAATCAAAAATGCTATCCTTCTGAGCTCAAGTCCACTTTTCAAAGTCCTTTATATAGTTTCCAAAGGGCTTTGGCTAGATTGGAAAAGGGGGGAGTGATCGTTAGTCATAAAGAGGGCAAAACGCTTATTTATCAATTTAACCCTCGTTACCCATTTCTAAACGAGCTGAAAGTATTTTTGCAAAAGGCGTATTCATATTTTCCCGACGAAATTCGCGAAAAATACTATGAGCCAGCGACTAGAAAACGTCCTAGACGACAAGGAAAGCCATTATGATCGATTGGGCTAATATTTCACTTAAAGACCTTGCAGGGTATGTTTCGGAAGAGTTGAGGAAAAACGGCATTGATACTGTCCTGGTGGGTGGGGCGTGTGTGTCAATCTATTCGCGAAATCGCTATCAATCTTACGATTTAGATTATGTTACTTATGAGGATATGAAGAAGGTTAAAAAGGCATTATCGTGTTTAGGCTTTGCTGAGAAGGGTAGATGCTTCTGGCATGAAAACTGCAAATGGTTTGTTGAGTTTGTTTCTCCACCAGTCGCGGTAGGCAACGAACCAATAAGGGAATTCAACAATATAGTCACTGAGTTGGGGACAATCAAGCTCCTCTTGCCGGTGGATAGTGTTAAAGATAGGTTAGCCAGCTTTTACCATTGGAATGACAAGCAGGGACTCGAGCAGGCTGTAAATATTTGTCTTGAGCAGAACATTGATTTCAGCGAAGTGGAAAGATGGTCCATCCAAGAAGAGCATGAAGGCAAATTTCGAGTCTTCATGGAACTTTTAGCTAAGAATATGCAAAAGTAAGGCTTCAGAATGAAGCAGATAAAAACAGAATTACATTCTAGAAGCCGTCATAGAGGTGTTTATGATTTTAAACAACTCATAAAAAAATGTCCTGACTTAGCTAATTTTGTAGCGAAAAATAAGTATGGAAATGAGTCAGTAGATTTTACCAATCCCCTGGCTGTTAAAACCCTTAATAAAGCCCTTTTAAAGTTCTTTTACAATATCACATGGGATCTGCCGGAAGGTTTTTTATGCCCTCCTGTACCTAGCCGGGCGGATTATATCCATCACATAGCAGATTTACTCAGTCTTTGTAATGGCGGCGTAATACCCCACGGAAAAAGTGTCCGCGTCTTAGATATAGGTGTCGGGGCAAATTGCATTTATCCACTGATCGGTCATAGAGAATATGGATGGAGTTTCGTTGCCACGGATATTGATCCCGCAGCGATTTCGATTGCAGCAAGGATTGTTAAAGATAATGAATTGACCGAAGCTATTGAAATTCGCTTGCAGTGGTTTCCCTTAAAGATTTTTGAAGGTATTCAAAAGGATAATGAGGCATTTGATATTTCGATGTGTAATCCTCCTTTTCATACATCCGCGACTGAAGCCAAAGCCGGAACGAAACGGAAATGGAAAAATTTGGGGGTAAAGACGAATTCGTTGAATTTTGGAGGACAGAGTAATGAATTGTGGTGCCAGGGTGGTGAGAGCGCTTTCATAAGACGGATGATAGAAGAAAGTGTGCATGTCAATTGCAAGTGGTTCACTTCGCTGGTTTCCAAAGCGAGTAGCCTTCCCAGCATTTACAAAGCATTAGAGATGGTGAAAGCTTTGGAAGTAAGAACTATTGAGATGGGACAAGGGCAAAAAAAAAGCAGAATTGTCGCTTGGACTTATTGAGGTTATTAGCGCGATACTTTAGATTCTACAGTAATTTTCAATGTGTTATAATCGAGGAAAGGGGAAAATGCCGGAGATTAGCAGATTCCAAGGAATTATTATAAAAATGTTTGCTAGAGACCATAATCTACCCCATTTTCATGCATTCATTGGAAGCCACGAAGCTCTTTTCGATATTAAAACAGGGAAAATAATAGAAGGTGACTTTCCCCCAAATAAACAAGTTTTGGTTGTTGCTTGGGCGCTCCTTCGTAAAAAGGAGCTCATGAGAAATTGGAGTAGCCTTTCAGCGGGCATGGGATTCGATAAAATTGAGCCATTGAGGTAAGTTATGTTACACGCAGTAAAGAAAGTCGAATACGTTAAAGATTATAAGCTGAAATTAACATTCAGAAATAAAGACATAAAGATTGTCGATTTAGAAAAAGAATTGATTGGACCTATGTTTGAACCTTTGAAAGACATCAACTATTTCAAACAGGTGAAAACAGATGGCTACACTATTATGTGGCCGAATGAAACAGACTTTTGCCCAGACGTTCTTTATGAGATTGGAACTGAGGTAAAATCTGCAATAAAATTAGCGCCAAAAAAACCACGTCGAAGAACGATGACTTCGTCTCATGGACATAAATCGTCGCCACCAATAACCGCTAAATCGAAATAGTTTTTCAAAATAGCATACGCCTGTTTCGCTATGTGGGGCTATGGGATTAAATCTTAGATTACGTAATTTTAAATAGTGCACCATTATGCGATTGAGAACCCATCACATATGATTGGAAAAGTGGAAAATAAAGAAGCTTACTGGACTATTTGTCCGGAATGTTATGGACGCGGCAAAAAAAACTTGAAGCTCCGCAAGAAAGCGAGACTCCGCCACCAAATAGCAATTCAGGAATTTGAAAAAGCTCAAGGGGAAGGGAAGGCTTCAGTTCGCCCTAAGATTACGCAATATTTATGCGCTCATTGCAGTGGATCTGGCCTGATTCCTGCTGCTTGTCACCCCATAGCAGATACAGCAAACTATCCGCATGTAGCAATTATTGGTGCAGGTATAGGCGGCGTGGCGCTGGCTGTCGCTTGTTTACATCGTGGTATTCCATTTACTCTTTATGAGCGCGATAGCAGCTTCGCCGCGCGAGCTCAGGGGTACGGGCTTACCTTGCAACAAGCAAGTAACGCAATTAAAGGGTTGGGTCTTTTCTCTTTAAAAGAAGGGGGTAAGTCCTCACGCCATGTGGTGCATACGACAGAAGGACAAGAAATTGTTGAATGGGGCAAAAGGACGCATGCAAACACTAAAAAGTCTCCAAAGCGGATCAATGTGCATATCCCGCGACAGGCCTTGCGTTTAGCGTTGCTTGAGCAATTGGGCGATCATGACGCCGTGCAGTGGGGGCACCGCTTAGTTGGTTTTAAACAATGTGAAGATAAAAGTGTTGAGCTGAGCTTTCAAGTTAAGGGAGAGGTGAAGAATGCCAAGGCAGATTTGGTAGTGGGTGCCGATGGTATTCGTAGTGTTGTGCGCAGCTTGTTGATTGGTGAGGATGTTACCCCTTTACGTTACCTGGGTTATGTGGTAATTTTGGGAATTTGTTCTTTAAAGGCTCTTGAGGGTGTTGAGAGTTCTTTGCTCGACTCAGCCACTGTGTTTCAAACCGTCAATGGCTATGAGCGCATCTACATGATGCCCTACGCGTTCGACGCGATAATGTGGCAATTTAGTTTCCCCATGCCTGAAGAAGAAGCTAAGGCCTTGAGTGCACAAGGAGCTCAGGCACTCAAAGAAGAGGCGTGTCGTAGAGCACAGTGGCATAAGCCCATTCCTCAAATTTTATCAGCCACCCTACCGGCACAAATTTCAGGTTATCCCGTGTACGATCGCGAATTACTCAAGCCGGAATTATTGGAAAAAGCTGGGGCATTTACTTTGATTGGAGATGCAGCTCACCCGATGAGTCCATTTAAAGGACAAGGTGCAAATCAGGCTCTGTTGGATGCACTGGCACTGGCTCGTCACATTTCAATAGCATGCTCTCCCTTGTCTAAATGGAGAGAAGCCGGATTGAGAGAAATTGTACTCACTGAATTTGAAGAAGAAATGTTAGCGCGTAGTGCTTCTAAAGTGAAGGATTCCGCTGAAGCTGTGGAACTTCTCCATTCCAAAGTGGTGCTACGGGGTGATGGACCTAAAAGACGGTCTTTACGAAGTAACCTTTAGCAGTTATGGGGTTATTGCGTGCATGTTCACGATGAATGTGTGCGAATCAAACCATAAAGGAATGAGATTGAAAGTTTCCCAGGTTTAAAGTAAAGTCTTTAGTTTTAGACCCCAAAGAAAATTTCTTAATAGACTAATTGTTCAATATATGGTACAATAAAGATGAAGTACAGGATACTGGTAACGAGTGAGTTTGAAGAGTGGCTCGAGGAAGAGCCTGCAAAATCACGAGTGCAAATTGCTAAAAGAATTGAAAACGTCCGCGAAGAAGGACATTTTGGAGATCACAAGCAGGTAAGAGATCATCTTTGGG
>Ga0206894_1040_pt1 | contig 32258 bp, 22 predicted proteins | sample Alteio_BWOrgHeat_54_FD_152953 | JGI IMG/M metagenome (GOLD analysis project Ga0206894, IMG submission 152953) | Enriched cells from forest soil in Barre Woods Harvard Forest LTER site, Petersham, Massachusetts, United States -... | ecosystem: Environmental > Terrestrial > Soil > Temperate forest >...
CCCAAAATCTAGAAGTTATTAAGCTTTTGGTTGAGAATGGTGCTTCACGCAGAAATCTTCAGTATAATTTTAAGAATTATAGCAATGGGAGTGAAACCATTCACATTCCTTGCCCAGTAATTAACGGTTACTTGCAAAGCGTAAACAGATAAATGCTATGACTCTAGGGGTGGTGGTAGAAAAGTTTTCGCCATCCCTCTTGGCTCGAAATTCGATAATGGACGCATCGATTTTTAACTATAATTTGTCTGATTGGGATTCTTATTTTATTTCTATTATTTTGTCATTCCTCATTTTGCAGCTATACTGCATTTGTATTTTCAGAATCTATACAATTGCGATCCCAGCAACTCAGCAGCAATGAGAGCACAACCATATTTTGCATAGATTTTGTCCACAGTCTGAATATTCCGTAAACTAAAAAAGTCTGCGATCTGCCCCTGTTCATCTAAATCAAAGTACTTTTCACGCAATTTAGCAAAAGTTTTTTGTCGCATCCACTTCGGCTTATTCCATTCATCGTTATTTATCCATCTCCCTATTTTTCTTCTCTTCAGAAACAATCTAGTTGATAGAGTTGCGTTTTGACTACGGTAAATCATTCGAAAGCAATGTCGGCAGGCAAAATTTGCTTTGTGAAAATATAAATCTCTAACTCGCTTTGAACAATAAGGACAGTGGCCAAAAAAACGATAGCCTCCGTAATGACAATGAGTTTTATTAACTTTAATATATGTTGTATCTAATTGTTTCCCTTCACTACTTGAAAGGATAATAACATCATTGTCTACCAAAAGCCGTATGGAGCCGTTCCAGATGTAAAGTCCGGGGTCCTGTATGTTTTGTTTCATGAACTGCGGAATACAAAGCTTAGGAAGATCTGAAGCGGTCAGCTTTAAACTTCTTTTAGTTCGTCTCTTCCCATAACATTTCCCGCTACCAATGCCACCCATAAGATTTTATCCGAAATAATTAAGCTAACTTTTTGATTCGCGAACATTACAACGTTCTGAATAGCTTCTATTGATTGAAAACCATACTTCCAAGGGGCTTTTTATGTCTCCGCTTTCCTTGAGGAGTTGGTTCACTGCAATTATATCATCCATAAATGCAACACACAAGCTTGACTCACCCTTTTATGTCCTAGCAAAGGCTAAGTTGAGTTTTCCTTTGTTTTGCGTCTTGTCTGTTAATGTCCCTTTGCCTTTCTCTTAATTTCTTTAATGCTAGCTTCGAGCCATATCCTTAAGTCGCCTCCAGCTTGGAAATAGTCACCTGCTGACTTTTCGTAAGGGGAAAGAATACGCTGAATATTAGGAAACATGTTTTCCCATTTACTCCAGGCAATAGCTCCAGCCTTATCAAAATCAGGAAGAAATAAAATCAGCTGTGTCTTTCTTAGCAATTGATCGGCTTGAAAATCAATTGGTTTTGTACTTCCACCCAGGGCAACACAATAAACCAAATCGCCAGCTTCTTGTAACACAAGCAATGCATCAAGCTCGGACTCTATTACCAGTGCACCGGATAAAGAAGTATCACCATAGATCGAAAGGGCTTGTTTTGAACCACTGATTTCAATATATTTCGGCCATTGGTCTCCCTCTTTCCAATCAGACCTCCTAACCTTAACCTTTACGGCTTGTCCACCTTCAAATGTGGGTATAACAATACCAGCAGGCAGCCATAACTTTCGCTCCTTGCCATCATCCTTGATCTCCCTGGCTAACCCCCAACCTGAACGATCTCGAAAAAACGACTGAGGATTGTACCCTAATTTAAAACGCGCTACTGTTTCTTGTGTAATCTTCCGTTCCTCCAAGTGACTCATAGTTTGAGGATCATTCACCAGTTGAGTATAGCACCAATTGACGAAAACCGTGGCCTTTTCTTTCCAGAGAGCCGATGGTTCTTCAGCTGCCCGGGGTTTTGGTGCAAGCCTCGGCCGCATAGATGTGCTTCGCTGCTTAGGTTCCAATCGCAAGCGTGTGCAGGCTTCCAAATATCCAAGGCCGTGTAACTCGCGTAAGAATGTAATTGCATCACCATACTTTCCACATACGCGGCAACTGTAGCGACCACCTTGATAATCGCCGTTGTTATTGTGTCGCAATGGCCAAATAAGAAAGCGATCATCACCATCTTTACAGAATGGGCATGGGCTGCAATATTCGCCACCATGGGTCGCGGCTTTGCGTTTCGAGATATAGCTGGCCTCTTCTATTAGATCTTTCATGTCCATTTGTACGATCCGTCCTATTCAATGTCTTTTCGATTTACAATTTCGTCTTATCGAGATATTTCTTTAATGATTGATTATCAACCCCCGTCCCATCTGTCCTATCTGTCTTATGACTTTTGTTGCTAAAAGGTTTATTCATTATTTTCGGAAAAGGCCTTTCGCAAACAAATCTGTTTTCTTGAGAATTGTTTCATTTGATAAAACAGATAGGACAGATAGGACATGACACTGCAATATAAGCACTTATAATTTTTGGTTTGATAAGACAGAGATAGGACATAGTTAAGACCATAGCTTTTCCCATATTATAGCGTCTGCACTGAAAGATTTTTGGAATTCGACTCTTGCTGTGCTCACGGGAGGTAATTCATAGAAGTAAGAACGTGTGCCAGACGTTCCTCGCTCTTTATTGATAGAGGGCGTTAATTTATGTAATGCGTTTCCAAACCGCTGATTAGCTTCCGCTTTTAGTCCCTGTCTTATACACCAAGCGCCATAGTCGGTATAAACGGAGGAGCAGAGAATAGTGCTACCCCAGGGCACCGAAGGGGATGCGTTTCCTATGTCAAAAGATTCGTAAAAAAGAGCTTCGTAAATATATTTTTCAGGGGTCGAAGCGCTCAACATTTTTACTGCGAAAGCTTCCGAGTTTTGTGGTAGAAGCCATGGATCAAATGACAAGATATTTTCATTTTGAAGTTGATAAAGAAGGGTTGGCAGCCCTCCATTTTCTAATTCGTCACGGATTGCTTTAAAATATGGCCGGTTATCTTTACATTTATTGCTTACATTTAATACAAGAAAACGCCGGGCATCACGCTCTAAATGAACAGGCCAATCTTCATTACTCGACAAAATTAAATGCTTAAAATTTCGCATCCTAATTTGGTCTTTACCTTTTCCTTCAATAACACAATCTTTTTCAGTGACCATAGCCTTTAACTTACCGAGGGCTTGTTTATTTCCTCCCCAAACAGCCTCATTGCCGTGAATAAGAACAGCATTTTTTAAGTGAAAATTGAAGTTCCCTAAAAACTGATTGATGTTGTCTAGCGGCAAATAGTGTAATCCAAAAATTTCACCAATAGGATCAACGAAAGTGTTCTTTCCTGTGCCCTGCTCACCCATAAGCACTAAAACAGGTGAAAGCAAGTGAGGCTTTTGCACAAGATGAGCTAACCAACGCCAAACATACTCAAAATAGGTTATATTTCCGGAGCAAATTACTTCTCGAATGTGGTTTTTGAATAGTTCACAGCTTCCTTCGTTGCTGGGATCAATAGAAAAACCTTTCCATATGTTGTAAGCATCTTCTAAGTGGCTGCTAGATGTTGGATCAAAAGTTATTCCATTGTATTGCCGACGATTAGGATGTGCCAACCAAACCTTTGCCTTGCTTCTGCGCTTTTTATCAAAACACTCAACAATTTGGTTTTCGTACATATTTAAAAATGATTGCTTGCTTTCTAGTGTGAAGTCTTTGTGCAAGCCTTTTGTCTTTTCCGTAAGAATGTAAAACTGATCTGTGTGGACGACGGCGTGTTTCTTATTCAGCTCATCAACAACTAATTCCTCTGGCGTCCGTGATATAAGATTGTCAAAGGCGGCATCACGTTCAGGCGTAGATTTAGAAGATTTGTTTGGTAGGATTCTCGATGATTTCGCGTGTGATTTCTCTTGTGTTACTGATATTTGTTCTGTTAAACTCATGTAAATTGCCTGTTCTAATTATATTGTAGGCGGCATGTCTTCAGCATCCGCCTCAAGTTCTTTAATCAATGTGTAAATCCAGTGCAGCTCATTTAAAAGATGCTTTATTCTCATAAACCAAAAACAAATCCTCTTGTCATTTTTTTCGTGCACGCTTTGGGAAAATCCATTTGCAGCCATATGGAAACAATCTTCAATTATTTGCATCGCAGCTATTGCCCCACTTAGGGCTAGGATTAAAGACTTGTCGCTTTCCATTTACCCCGATTAATTTCGATTTCGCACATAAACTGTATTAGGAGGTTTGGTAGATATTTAAAAGGCGATCGCATGGTAGTATCGACCATAATCCCGTCCAATATTAAACCGTCGGTAATAGTTCCTTTGCGTCCCTTCTGAGTGCCCTTTTTTGTTTGAAACCACATGTTATTCCTTAACTTGAAATGTTATTGCGTAAATATTCCAAAAGAACCCCTCTTGGAATTACAGATCGGCGGGGTGAGATTTTTACAAATGAAAGTCGTCCATCTTTTAATGCAGACCGTGCAGCAGGCATCGATCCAAAAAAGCCAATCGAAGTGAGTTGACGAAGAGTATAAAATGGGCGGTTTCCGAGCTTTTCATTAAGCTCTTCCACCAAATTAATCATAAGTTTTGACATAGCACCCTCTTTGTAGGGAGGTATTGCCATGAGGGTGTAAAATTATTTTTTACTTGAAAGCACATGAGTGCGTTTGCTAGTCTTTAGTTACAAAAGCAATCCAAGATCAAAGTTTGCTCTTTGGCCATGAAATAGGTTGCCGCCTTTTCATGGCTTTTTTGTGACTATTAACTGTCATTTCAGTATCCCTTCATGGGTCTAACCTCATTGTTATTTCATATGCCTTTTTGATGTGCCTAAAAGGCTTATATTTCCTAAGACGCTAAAAACAGATTTTATCATATTGTAATTTTATTTCGCTCGGTTTATTTGCTCACAAATAAGCCTAAAATGATTTGTGTTGTCAATTACTGTAGAACGCTGTTGTGTGTTTTAAGATTTCGATTTGTTTGGTTGGTTTTGCATTTCGATCCATTTCCAAAAATCCATAACCGAAAGCAAAATCTTGCTTTTACCAACGCGGCGAATAACAACGTCGTTAAAATTATTGGTATTATTGTAGATTAGCCACCGGATACTTGATTCAGTAAACGTAGAGTATTTGACGGCAAATTCACGGATGGTTAGATAAGGACCCGCTCTAAGATCCTCTTGGGGTATATTTGCATTACATGTTTCCATTACATTTCTCCTTCATGAAAAGTATTGTTAAGTAAAATGCAATGATGCCCAACAGGCCATTTATTTTTCTTCGGTAGAGATTTTTATTGATAAGTGAGTAGGTACAAAATAATTTACCTATTCAGAATAAGCCCCACGCTGGAATTGAATGTAGCATGACGCTTCTTTGTGCAGAAATTCCAGTCCTTTTGGAGTAAGTTTGGCGCGATAGTATTCGATTAGCGGATCATTAATGATTTTGTCTACTGTTATGCTAGCCACAGGAACTTTGTGCTGAAAATTAGCTATAATAAGGGTCCTCAAAATAATTCTGAGAAATTGATAATTGATCGACGCGCACCCATCGGGTTTTATTTCGAGACCTTCATAAATTAACAAAGGGTGCATTAGGCGTTCATTCGAATTCCATTTGTTTTGATTAGGTGTTCCAGTCTTTACAAGGCCTGAAGGAATTATTTTTTTAACTTCATCTTTGATCAATCTACAGCTTTTGGGTATCGTAAAAGTTTGAAGAGCCGATTTCATGATATCATCCTCTATTACTGCTTGAAGGTTCCATCTAAGCTCTGGTTTGTTCTTCAAGAGATAGTATGCAATAGTTTTGATCACAAGATTTCGTGATTTGCAGTCATATGCACAATATTCATCCTTTGTGGTCATATTAATTTTCAGCTTTGTACAATATTCTAAATGCATTTTGTTCGAAAATATGATCTCATGAATCAAGTTTTGAAAGTGAAAAAATCTAAAAAAATACGAATCACAAATGCTTATACCTAATTCACGCACATGCATGATTGCTTCGAATTCAATTGTTTCGGTTGGTAATGGAAAAAATAAACTCTTAAAACCTTTTGGGAAACTTGTTTTTAAAACTCGTGTGTTTTCCCAATGTTCATTCAGGAAATTGATGATTTCTCGTTCATTTTTTGGAAAACAGGTTATACCAAGGTCAAAACTATGTTCTGAACGCGATGCCCTCCTTAATATGAACGGTCTTTGACACAGGTTATATTCTGTAACCGACTGTGGATTATTTTCTATAGGGCGAATATCTGCGATCTCAAGCCCCTTATTCACTTTGGCATTACCGAAAAGATAGGCAGCTTCGTAAAAATCGCAAAATTTTAGATCCTTCAATAAGGATAAACATGGTTCTGGTCTGACTTCTCTCATGACGCCTCCATGTTGATTTCTTTAAAGATTTTCTCGTTCATGGATGAAACAACATCCTTTCTGTATGCATCTGAGAGGTGACAATACCTTTTCGTAACACTTTGATAGGATTTGTGTCCTAAGAGGTCTGCAATCTCATTTAAACTAGATCCATTCATAACACAATAACTAGCGAAACTGTGGCGGAGATCATGAAATTTGAAGTTTTCAAGTTTTGCATTCCTAATTACAACTCTCCAAGCGGATCTAAAATCTATAGGTCGTTTAGGCTCATTACCAGGAAATAAGAGCAAAGAATTGATTTTGCGTTGTTCTTCTAGCTCTTTTAATAACTGTTTAGCAAGCCCTACGAGGGGTAAAATTCTAACTTCATTATTTTTAGTTTCTTTAAGGATAATGCGTTCTCTTTCAAAATCTATGTTAGACCAAGTAAGGGTTAGGATTTCGGAGCGTCGCATCCCTGTTGAGATACCAAGAATGACAATTGTATAGAGATATGGATTCTTGCTGACCTTGCATTGTTGAAGAAGATTTGATCTTTCACTTTCATCAAGGAAGCGGTTTCTCCCATTTGGCAAAGACGGTTTAGATACTTTTAAAACAGGGTTGACATCCAACCATTGCCATTCATTCACACATATTGTTAGAATATGAGATAAGGTTTGAATGTATTTCCTTACTGTTGCTGGAGCTCTTTTTTGCCCATCAATTTCATTGTGAATAAGTTTATTCTTGAATTCATTAATAAGAGAAGTGGTTATCTCTTTGAGGGGTAAATGACCAAGTACTTTCAGCCACCAAGTAACAAGGTGTTCTCGACGACTTTTTGTAACTGTGGGAAGAATATATTTTTGATATCGTTCAATTGCATCAGAAAGCGTTTTTTTTCTTGATGCCGTAGTTATTCCATATTTTCCTTCACGCATTTCGGCTTCAGTCTTTTCCGCCCACCGCTTGGCGTCTGTTAATTTCTTAAATGAACGATTTGTTGGTGGATAGGGACGAATTCTGATTTGCGCATCATAACTGACTCCGCGTTTGCCTTCTCTTCTTCTAAATGTTGCCATTTCGTACCTCTTTTTTAGGGTTGCGCATATTAAATGCGATGCATGTTAACTGGTTTCTACTCCTAAAATCCACCTGAAGGATTTAGTATATCGGTCATTTGTCACACTTTTTCTGCATCAACATCCCAATCCAAAATAATTGTAGATGTTTTGGATGCCATTAATCCATTTCTGCAGAATGTTGCATGCTTTTGTACATTGCTGTGACAAAAGTGTGAAAAATTGGTGGTTTGTGAAAAGTATCTAAAAAAGAAAACCCCACTAAACCTAGTTTAGAGGGGTTGTAGGCTGTGCCTAAAACAGGAGTCGAACCCGCGACCTTCGCATTACGAATGCGCTGCTCTACCAACTGAGCTATTTAGGCGTGATAGTGTTGTGATATGTAAGAGGTAATTGCAAAAATGATTAAATGAGACTTTGCAATTACCTCAAGGACATATTATATGGCGCAATTTTTTAACACAATATTAAGTTATTATGGTGAAACATTTACCTTGACGTGCTACCACATTCCCATATATCTATAAGCTGCGTTAAACTTTAATTATTATCTCAGAAGTGTTATATGGACGCCTTTTATTTTTTACATCATGGGCAGACGGATTGGAACTTACGTGGGCAGCTCATGGGACATCAGGATATTTCTCTAAACGACACAGGTAGAAAGCAAGCTCAAGAGGCAGCTAGAATCCTGATTGGACACGACATCTCTTCCATTTGCTATAGCCCTTTGGTGCGTGCAACAGAGACAGCAAAAATCATTGCTCAGGAGTGCCCCTGCAATTTGTATCCGTTTGCTGGCTTTAGTGAAAGGGCGTGGGGTGATTGGGAAGGTAAAGTCGTGCCTAAAGACCAGCTAAAGAAAACAGAAGACCATTTGCCTTCTGGAGCTGAAAATTTCGAAGATTTTCGTCATCGTGTGCTGAGCGCCTTGCAAGAGGCTTCGGCCTTCCCCTCTCCGTTTTTGATTATCTCTCATAGCGGTGTGTTTAATGTTATTTGTCAAGAGCTGCATCTGCCAGAAGCTGATCTAGCGAAGACGCCTTTATTGCATTTCTCGCAACGCTTGGGTAAATGGACGATGGAAGTGTTGGCTATATGAACCTATCCCGATAAAAATTTCTACTCGGTTTCAAGTAAAATTTTTTATCGGGATAGGTTTATGAACAGCTGTTGCGAGGATTAGTTTTTAGCGTGACTGTTGCGCACAACCCAATACGCTATGGCGGTAGCTAAGACCATAGCTGCAGTCGCGTAAATATATTCTGTGGGTGTCGTTTTATAGTCCAGGATGATCACCTTTCTTGAAATAGCGATCAAAGCTGTCGATAGGACTAATTTGGCCTGTATCGTTTCTGATTTGACATAGACGATGATGTTATTAAATATTTCAATGGCAATGAGAACAGCGATGAAAGCGCCTAAGACAGTCAAAATCCCTTCGACATGCAACACACCGAGCGGATTAGAAAGGATAATTTTGTCATAAATGATATAAACCACATCCAACACGCTAGCCACAATCACCACAATCATTAAGATAGCTAGAAATTTTATGCAGTAAAGGATGATTTTATGTAAGAAGCCGATGAGTGGATCGTCAGCTTTTTTCAAAACATTTTCAAATTCGCGTTCAGACATTTTATTTCCTAATGATGTTTGAACCTATCCAGATAAAATTTTTAACTCGCTTTCGAGTTCATTTCCTCTAGGAATCCGCAAAAATAAAGGGGTAATATTAAATCAATATTGCCCCTTTATTTACGGAAGACTGCACGAGTTCCTAGAAAGAAAATAATCTCGAAAGCGAGTCAAAAATTTTTATCAGGATAGGTTCTTCGTATGATTTATCTTTAACACGCGATCATAATTACAAGCAGCAATTTTAAATAGAAAGATTACTAAAAACTGGCAAATCCTCGCTTGATAAGTTGCTTATTCACTTTATTAATGAGGTAGTCTTCATCAAGAGCGGCCTTGATGGGGTTCACGCGAATGCCAATAACACCCGCAGAATCCCAAGATACGGGCCTAGCATAGATGTCCACAGGAAAGGCGATATTTTGTTCATCCGGATCTGCAGGTTGTGTTCGATCTCTGCCTTTAGGGCGTTTATTCAAATTATCATCAAAAAAGATAGTGAGGGCTTTTTTTCCCTCAAAATTGCCATCATGGACACAATACAAGCGTTTGCCTGCAGCTGCTTTGCGTTTATTAGTATGCCAGGTTTCAAAATCGTCTTGGCATAATGTATGGGCTTTATGTAGCGTTTTGAAGAGTTTGTGCCCTTTTCGAATTCTCTTGTCCCCTTCAATATGAAGAGCATCATTAGCAAAATAGGCGCGGTGCGTAATTTCCAAGGTTTTCTCACCGAAAGCACCTTGTGCATTAAGTTTATTCCACTCATGCGCGATTTGAGGTCCATCGAAGCCAAAAGTGCGCAAGGTACATGTGGTCGCAGGGCAAATTTGTGTGGCTTTTTGGATGAGTTTCATCACTGAAGGAAACAGGGTGAAGGAAGCGTTTTGTGTTTTTTTATCGAGATATTGTTTGGCAAGGGTTTCGTAGAGGTGTGAAGTTTGTTGACATAAGGGGTGGTTTTGTTGCTTTAGGGTTTCAAGAAATCCTGCAATTTGCTGCTCTTGTTTTTTTTTGACAGCTTCATCACATTTATCTCCTGGGATAAGCACCTTCTGAACATAGTCTACATAAGACATTTCAGGGTGATTGATATCCCACTTGTAATTAGTGAAGCGGGCAATCGCAAATATGAGAGCATTGACTTTTTTGGTGGTATCACCAAACACTATGGTACCGTTAACATCAAATTGGAGTGAAAGATAATCAGGCCTCAAAGGCTGCATTTTTGAGGTGTGATCAATAATGGACATGGACGTTCCTTCGCATGGCTTATTAGAGGCTATTTATGCACATGATTCTAAATCTAACATCCCAGGTAGTTTGGTTTCGAAAACTATAGAATCAAAGAGTTGTTTTAAATGTTCATGAATTTTTCGATTTGCCTTACCTTTGATATCATTTCTTTCAAATAGATTCATTAGAGCATTGAAAGTTAACAGCTTAATATCCTTTCCTATCTTGATGTTGGGCATAGTAGATGGAGAGTAACTTTGGTTGGTAATTAACTCTAAAATCGAAATCATGTACGCAAAAGTTAAATCTCGGTTTGGATGATCTATTTTGCGCGAAGCATAAATATCAAGTAAAGCGATTTTCAGTGTTTCGTCGACTTTGAGGTTAGTCCACTTTATAAAAGTAGCATAGTTATCTGAGTCGCTCAGCATATCGACTATAGCCTTAAAAATTTGTGCCATCGTCTTATATAAATGTTCCTCTGGAATTACTTTGAAGATTTTAGATAGTGCTTGATTTGGTGCTTTGTTTTCTGTGTGATTACAGAACAACGCCATAGGATGAATCACATCTTCTAGTGATGTATTATGTGACCTCAGCTCTGTGATGATATAGTAGAATACGGTGACAAAGTTAGCGACATCATCGATCGGCCAAAATAACCGCAAAGCTAAAATCATATAATCGATCAATTTTGTATCGTCTTGACGTAATGCCTCTAGATGAGGCATGACACTAAAAATTGCTTGCATGCATAGCTCATCACAAGCGAATAAATTTTTATGGGGCGTTGTAAAAACTAACTGTTTAATAAAATCGGCCACCTTAACTTTTTGAGCTACAGAAATAGATTGCCATAATGATTGCAATTGCGCTGTAGGCATCCCATCTATAATGCCTTGAAGTAACATGGTGATAGATTTTATATCAGTTTGATTTGATAGAGCTGTTTCCAATATGGCTCGCAGAGTTGTGACATGAGCCTCATGGGTAAAGGTCTGAATTAGGGTGGTCAATTGTTTCACAAAATCGATCCTTTGACTGCTATCAATGGCTTGTATGACAAGGAACATTTGATATAGTGTGTCTCCTTTGATGGCCTTGTCGGCATCTGTTTGAGATCCCTTTAAGATATAAAAATGCAACATTTTTAGCAGTTTACAGATGTGTTTTTGTGCTTCTGTTCGTTGTTCAATAGGGATTAACGATAAATAAATAATACAATCTAACCGGAAACCGATATAATGGGTATCCAGCAATGGCACCTTGTCAAAGAGGATTTGGGCTCTGTGTTCCTCTGGAGCAGATTTTAAGTAATAATCCCTTTCATACCAATCTGTACGGAAATCGACATACTTTGAATGGACTGCAAGGGTATGGGCAGGGTCAACGGATGGCAACATTTGGAAGAGTTCTTGCCGCTGAATCTCATCTGGAACACGTTTGAAAAGGAGATCTAATTTTGTAATAGTCACGGATAGCATGTTGCAAGTCAAAAAATGTCGATTGATCACAAACGGGAGTACATCGATGATGGGGATAATAAGGCCAGGCGGAACAGATTTTAAAGTATTAACTATTTTCCGCCCTTCTTGAGGATCAAATGAACCCGTATTATCAGTAAGGAGCTCAAATAGTGACATGACTGCTGTAATACCTTTGTCAACGCATTCTGGTGGGATTAATGCTAATGCACACAAAATTTCAGCTTTCTGCAGGTCTTTGATGCCTGTTAGTTGAATAGGTGTCTTCAACAGGAGATTTCTTCTTAATACGACAGCTCTATCTGGATTTGGTATTGTTTTAAGCATGTTTAGAATAGCAACGCGCCCTGTTTTATCTGTAATATCTTTAAAAATTGGCACCACAAACTGGGCTGTCGCTTCACGCTCACTTGGTGGAATTAAGCACAGGGCCATCATAAAGAAAGCAATAGCGCCCTCCTGATTAAAACTCGTGTAGTGTTGCGTTGCTAAATACAAGATCTGAGCTTTTTCGCTACCAGGTATGTGGCTTAGAGCTGCTAAGATTGTCTTTTGGTATATTTTCGGAGTAAATTTAAACAATGTGTCTATCGAATTGTAGGCGTCTTGTTCTTCATTCTTTGGGATATCTTTTATCGCTGCTAGTATCATTTTATCTGTGGAGTTGGTGTGCCAAGACGAATGACAGATCGATTCCATGAACGTACTCACTAGCAAGTCTATCGATTCAGGACTACTCCAACTAGTGGCAGGGCGTGGGCATTTCCGGTTCAAAAAAAGTGCTGAATTATTTTTCCCAACGATATTTCTAAAAAGCTGTGGTAGATGTGCATGGTTTGCTTGTGGGTTTGGGGACGTTGGGTTGCGTGGCGAACCAATGGAAGGGCTGGTTCCTCGGCATACATCACTCGGGGAAAATAAGGCTCTAACGGGAATGATATGAACTGATCCATCAAATGCCATAAAAACCAAAGATTAGTTTAGATTATTACAAAAACAAAAAAACATGAAAACTATTTTAACATAAATAATATTTTAATAACAGCGTTTTATATTCATTTTAAATAAACTATACCGGCTAGCTTATCCTGTTTATCATGTTTATCCTGCTATTAATAATAATTCCCTTTTTTCTCTGCATCACCGCGCCCCCCGACTCTGCGTTGAATTTATACCGAATGTGACTCAAAAGTTGGGATTTTCGCACAGCTGGAAATGCCAACTTTTGAATCACGTTCGGTATATGTGTGAACGAACCCGTTTAAAATGAACTGTTTTTTATTCTTTATCCCATAAGATGAATTAGCTTAATATTGCTTTTTGTTCTCATAATCAACTCTCTATTCGGAAATATATTTTTGGGTTTTTATGCATTTGCGATACATGTCACTTTTATGTGTGCTGCTCGTTATTAAAGCCGTATTGATGATTGAAGTGATCCTACATGCGGGGATAGGTTTAGGTCCTGATGAAGCGCAATATTGGACATGGAGTCGCTTGCTCGACTGGGGATATTATAGTAAGCCCCCAGGAATTGCTTGGGAGATCTGGATTGGTACGCAATTGTTTGGTAATAATGAACTTGGTGTGCGCATGCCTGCCGTAGTCATAGGCTTTTGTTTACCATTGCTTGTGTATCGCATGGCAAGAAATTGTGGTCTCACCCCACAGACATGTTTTTGGAGTGCCTTAACGATAGCTTTGTCTCCTATCGGAATCATGTCATCATTTTTGGCCATAACCGATGGAGGGATGATTCTGTTTTGGACAGCTACCTGCACTTATCTCGCTGGTATGATTCAACAGAATAGAACGCCAAACTATTTAATTTTAGGTCTGTTGATAATGTGTGGAGCACTCTTTAAGTGGCCGATTTATCTGCTATGGTTGTTGGTGTTATTGAGCTGGTCCCTTTTCCCTTGGTTGGCGTCTTGGAGAATCTTATTGGGTTGTGTAGTTTCGTTGCTAGCGCTATTGCCAAGTATCTATTGGAATGCTGAACATGAGTGGGGCACTTTTAGACATGTGTTAGCGACGTTAGCAGGAGGACATGCAGCGCCAAAAGTGGGAGTCATATTGCAAGGCAATCTATTCGAATTTATGGGGGCGCAAGCCGCTATTGTATCACCTATTTTGTTTGTTTTGCTGGTATTGGCTTTAGTGCGCATGGTTAAAGATAGACACAGTGTACCTGTAGGTGTGATTTTTTGTGGTGGTATTACTCTAGTTATATTGACAATGGCACTGGTAGTTTCTTTCTTTATGAAGCTGCAAGGCAATTGGGCAATCTATGCCTATCCAAGTGTATTTGTGGTGCTTGGATGGTATGGATGTGAAGCTCTTGAGAAGGGAAAACGATGGCTTTATGCAGGAGTAACCATTTCTGTATTGGCCTGCAGCTTTGTTTTTAGTTTGCCCTTCATACAAGCTGAAGGTGTTGGCAGCCAATATCCCATTCCGTATCGAATCAATCCTTTTAGACATAATGTAGGTTGGAATCAGCTTACAAAAGAGCTTCTTTTAGCAGGCTATGATGCGCAACAAGATTTTCTTTTTGGCGACAAATACCAAATGGCTAGCATTTTGAGCTTTTATGGTCCGGACCAAAAGCGCGCTTATTTTCTAAATCTACATGGGACCCGCAAAAATCAATTTTCCTTTTGGCCAAGCATGGCGCAAGAACAAGTTGGTAAGCGCGGATTTTTTGTCGTTGTAGAAAATATGCCGCACCTAGCTAAAGCGCAGCCTGTATTGGTCGATACCACCCAAGAGCTGCTTAAAGAGTATTTTAAAGAGGTTCACTTTCATGGAGTGGTTCCTTTGTTCTGGGCTTACGGCCAGATGGTTAAAGGAGCCTTGATTTTTGAATGTGTCTCATATAATGGTTTGCAACCAGAAGGTGCAATGCTCTATTAGGTCAATCACTCAGCCCGTTTGTCCATTTGCCTGACATCGCTATCGCTTAGCCACTGTTCATGGATACGTAAGAAGTCGAATTGTTGTTGCGCGATAGTTTCATCAAACCGGTCGTTAAGCATTTCAACGCGGTTGTAATGGATACATACACTCTCGATCTCATGCTTCTCCAAAGCCGTGTGTAGGGCTTCTACTTGGTCTTTGCTATCGTCGATGAAGAATATTCTTTTGGGCTGGTATTTTACTCTCCCTAATAGTGCTTGCAACGCTTTGGCTTTGGAGAGGAGGGCTGTGAATAAAATGCCATCTTTAAATACAGGATATACCCCCTCGTGGATAAGGTCGCCAAAAACGATGTGTTGGTAATAAGAAAATGTGGAAGAAAAATCAAATCCTGCTCGCATCAGTTCTTGGCGACGCCATGCTTCAACATTATTTATGGCTCCCAAACGCCCTGGAGAATGTGATGTGAGAGCAATGATTTTGGTTTGAGCTTGCAGTTGCCGTAAATAGTCTGGCATGTCAGCATCAAGAGGGCTTAGTAAACGCGAAAGTAATATTTTGCTAATCAGCTGTTGAATTTGAGCAGTAGGAATGTTGCTACATTGCTTCAAGAAATAGTCGCTGCCACAAGGGCGGAGCACCATGTCGTTGGGAATAACCAACGTGCAATCGATGTCAAAGGCGATTAAATCGCACGAATTGACTGTATTAAGAATTGTTTTTAGTTGATCGAGCGAATTTACAGAACAGATTGTGCTTTGCAAAGCAGAGAAAGGAAGCAAGAGGAACAAGAATAAAAACATATGCTTTTTGCCTATATACCGGACGTGTTTCCAAAATTGATATTTCCAGCTGCGCGAAAATTTCCGCGGATCAAATATTGCAAGTGACCCCATATTAAGTCAATATGGGGTCACTTGCAATATTTGGTCCCCGGAGTTTTGGCGCGCTCGAAATACCAAGTTTTGAAGCACGTCCGGTATAAATAAAAAAAGGCTTTGAACTCTTACGAGCCAAAGCCTTAATTTGGAAAGAGAGGGATTCGAACCCTCGATACCCTTAAGGGGTATGCGTCCTTAGCAGGGACGTGCTTTCGGCCACTCAGCCATCTTTCCTTAAATCAAATTTCATGGTGTGCATGATAATTGAAGAACATGGTAATTGGATTGGAACATTTTTCGCAAGTATAACTCGCTTTTCGTGACCGACTTCTTTCGTGCCCGCGCCCGAGCCCGACTTTTAACTTAAAAATTGTTTCGGACAAGACAACTTTAGGCCATACTTCTTTCAAGGAAGCGTTGGAATTACACACTCGGGCACGGGCACGAAAGAAGTCAAAGACGAGCGTTCTAGCTTATCATAATTTTGGCTCATTCGGTCTTGTCGGACTCTGCTAAAGGGGCTAATCACTTTTTCCCCTGCCGGGGAATAAGCAAAGTTCTCTTTAGCAGAGTCCTACAAAACCGGATAAGTCATAGTTTTGCACACCTTTATCATCTGACCATTTTCGCATCAGTCGTAGATTAGTCATGACTAATTTACGATGATGCTTAAATTTAAAGAAGATTTGTGCAATTTAACAAAAAATCAAGATGTAATACAACCCTTTTTAGGTGCGAAAATTCCCTAAAAAGGGGTATCAATTAAGGGTTAAGATATTTTGTAGCCAAGGAAGTATGCATGCTGACGCAGGAGATTTGTCCGGTTTCTGGGGAAACCAACGCTGAAGAGCGAATCAATCATCTGACACACTTGTTGGGATTGGTCTTAAGTTTAATTGGCTTTGGATTTCTGATGGTTTATGCTCTAGAAAAGGGAGATAACTGGGTGATTGGCGGCTCGCTCATCTATGGGATCTCTCTCATCATGCTGTATGCTGCTTCTACGTGTTATCATGGATGTAAATGCCGAGAGCGCAAATTAATTTTCAAGATTCTTGATCATGGCTGTATCTATTTGCTCATTGCTGGCACATACACGCCGTTTGCCTTAGGACCACTACGAGAAGCTAATGGTTGGTATTTATTTTCTATCGAGTGGGGAATGGCTCTACTAGGCATCACCTATAAGGTATTTGCCGTACACCGCCATAAGGTATTATCAACCATGGTTTATCTGGGCATGGGGTGGCTAGTCGTTTTCAGCTGGCCTAGTCTGCGCGCCAATGTTTCGACCATGACAATTGTCTGGTTGGGTGTAGGTGGCATGTTTTACACTTTAGGAACTATCTTCTATTTATCGAAAAAAATTCCCTGGAACCATGGAATCTGGCATGGCTTCGTGTTGGCCGGCAGTGTCTTTCAATATTTTTCGGTAGTCACCCTGATTTAGGGCATTGATGAACCATTATTGAAACACAGAGGCACAGAGGGCACAGAGGGTTGGAGGTCTCAAGAGGTAATTACAAAAGTCTCGTTTAATTGGTTTTTGCAATTACATCCAATCGATGAAACCAAGTCTCTCTGTGTTCTCTGTGCCTCTGTGTTTCAGTAATCGCGCCACACCAGATTCAACTTACCATTTTATTTTTCCATAGAAGTTGGTGAGAAAATCTTGCAGCGATTGTTTTTTGAAATTAGCGACTTTCTGGTTTAAGGCATCACCTGTAAGCCCCTGCATCATGGGCAAGCTTTCGATTTGCGTTGTAAGGGCAGCCACATCGGCTGCTGGGAATGTGGTGATAAATTGTTCTAGTTCTTGCGCGAAAAACTCTTGATGCCCTTCAAAATTTAATTCTTTTGTCAGTAATTTAATATATTCGCCTCTAAAATTATTCCACACGCATTGGATGAGATCGCGATAGTTGATCAAATTTTTATATTGTTTGATATTGTCGACAACGCGTTGAGAATCGTTAAGCGCAGCAAGTTCATTACGACGGATATTTTGTTTGACCTCGTCACTGAACTCGTGTCCTTGCGCGAGTTCTTGCGCTGCAATTTCCAGTTCAGCACCCTCTTGGGTGTCATTGACTGTTTGGATATCTGGGGATTCGAAGATCTTTTTTACCAGGATGACGGCCATCCCTTGCGGATCTGTAGCGTTATACTGGGTGGGTGGTTGCAAAGGTGCACAATCTAATTTTAACCATTGCAAAAGTTTTTCGAATTTAGCAAAAATATCCTTAGTTTGATTTTTGAGAATGAAGTTGTTAAAGATGGGAAGAGCTGCTTTTGCACTTTTGGCACTTTTTAACAAGTTCTCAATATTAGTTAAGCGCAACTTGTGAGTATCGATGTCGGCGTTTAGGATGTCTATTCTCAATGGAACATCAGCGACCATATTGCCAGTAAGATCTTTACCGTTAATGCGAAGTTGTTTTATTTCGGCTTGACAGGTAGTTATAGCTTTCACAATGTCATTTTTTTCAGTTTCATAGAATTGTATGCTTCCATCGGTAGTAGCCATTTTCTGTAACAGAACGTCACGCACATGGGTCAATTCAAACATCTCTTGTTGCTGTTTGAACCACTTAATTACTTGATCGATGTTGTCATTAATGTTCGTGATAATAGGCGTTTTTCTAGTCGCGAATGCATTATCGAGTTGATCTACTGGGAGGTCAGCTTTTTGCTCGAGATCCCTAATGGCGGTCCAGCCTTCGTGGTCTTCAATCACAATCGGCTGTTGTTTTTTAAATTTGTCATACGCTTTTGCTAAAGCGTGGGTAATTGCGGCCACAGTGTTGCAGCACTCTCTATTGTCATTTAGGGTGAATAGATTTTTTAAGGCTTTAACAACCAATTCGTTATAGGTCGCCTGGATGATGCGTAGATTTTTCAGACTCTCTTTTGTATTAGCTTTTGTCAGCAATGGATCTTCACAAGCAGCATGGACTTTGACGTGGATCTCTTGATAGGTCTTCAATCCCTTTGCCAAGCGTGCAAGCGTGGCTGCTTTTTCAAATTCGGATAAGAATAACGTGGAGCGTGTTTCGTCAATTTGATGTTCTTCATGACGTGCTTTGAGGGTTGCTTCCAGATCCACCAGCTGTTGATCGGATAAGCTCTCTTGTGCCGTGGCAATGTCTTTAGTAATTTCTGTTTGGAATTTTTCCAGCTCGCCTAACATGGACTTTGTCCACTCGAAAGAGATGGTTCCTGGTATTTGGACATTCGTCAGCAGCTTGGCACTTTGCTCATTGAGCGTTTGCATATAGCCAGGGATTTTCTTGATCCTCGCTTCACACTCTTCAAGGCTTTTTTGGGCCTTCGCAAGTTTTGCATTAACCTCTTTCACAATTGTTTTGCGCAAGTCAGCATGCTCTTTGCGCAATTCAAAATATGTCGTTTGGATCTTTTTATCCTTTGACTTGGATAATATAGCCAGCAGCTCTTTGGTGTCTTCTGTTCTTGGTTGTCCACCTAATGCTGTGATCACTTTGTCATGCACAATACGGAACAGGTCAGCAAAAGACACCACAGGTTTACTTACGGTACTGCTGATTAAGACCGCTATCTGTGAAGTGACATCCGTGAGCTTCTCGCTGAGTGCCGCGGCCCCTTGTCTAGCGTCGAGATTGACTTGGAAGTGGGAAGATAATTGTTTTTGGAAGGCTTTCAGGCCTTCACTGAGCTGTTTGACATGTTCCAATTGGAGGTTATTCTTATAGGTAATCAGTTCTTTGTTGGCATTTTCGACATAGGTTTTATAGCTCTCATACTGTTTTTTGAGTGTCGTCAAGCAGTAATCTTTATCTAGTTTAGCGATTTTTTCAAACACTTTGAGGCGCTGTTGTTTGTAAGCTACATATTCTTCTGGTGTGAGGTCGTCGAGCGTTTTGAGTTTGGTTGTTTGGAAATTACCTGCCAGGATGTTTCTGGGCACATCGACTGTGAAGCCAATACTTTGTCCAACAAGCTCATCGCGACATTGCTTAATTTCTTGCAGAACGGCTTGTCGCCATGGGGCCGGAAATGAAATTTCAGCCAACGCATTGATGGTTTCTTCATATTTATTGAGGGCTTCTGTCTTGGTTTCGATATCTTTTTCCAATTCCTTTTTAAGGGCCGCACGAACTTTTACCGCTTCGGTGGCATCTACGGTGTCGAGTTGATCTAAGAGATCGACAGGAGCCTTGGCCTCAATTTCTTTAAGGGTGATCGCCGAAGCAATTTGGTCGGCAACAGCCTTCAAGAGGGTTGCAAATTCATCCATAGCTTTGCGACTTTGAACGTCATTGTTCTTCAAGCTTCTTAAGCGTGCAGGTAAAGACGATAACATAACTGTAATCGATCCATCACCAGGTAATAGATTGGCAGCGCCTTTAACAACAGCTTGCCCTATCGATTGGAGCCAAGTAGGAGTTTCATCTGCGCCTTTAAGCCAAGGCTTAAGATATGTTTTTTTAATTTCTTCCGTGGTAGCCTTTAAAGCCGCTGCTGCCGCAAACTGTCCTTGCTGTTCTAAGGTATTTTGGGCTTCGATAGATTTTTTTAGAGCTACATTATAAGCCTCAAAATGTGTGGTGATGGAACCAAAGGTATCTCCGATAGCGTTGAGATCCTTTTTAGACTGTTCATTGACATATTTTTCAGCTTCGATACTTTGCTGCGGTGTGAGGTCATCGTAATATTTGGTTTTCAGCTGGCCGAGCAAGGGTAGGTTAGGAATAAATATGCGCAAGTCAGTGTCGATCGGGCATGATTGGCTATATGTATTGACACTTTGGCGCGCTTTGGAGATCAGTTCGTCAAAAGGTAGGGTGAGGTTGAAAGTGTCGCTAAGCTCTTTAAGATTCTTTTCTTGCTTATCGATTTCTTTTTTGGTGTTGCCAATGACATTTTTGATGCTTTTAATGATATCTTCTTTGAGGGCTTCGATTTCGTCGTTGGTGCTGATGCCAGTTTTTTTTGTATAGGCCATGAAGTTTTCGATCTGTTGTCTTTTAGGCAAATCTACGGTGGCTTTTTTGGAAGTTTCAGTGATGGCTGTGGCCTGTTTTTTCAAGACATCAGACAGTGTTTTGAGATTGCTTATAGAGGTGACACTTTGTTTCCAGGCATCAAGTTTAGTTTCAATTTTTTTGAGATCATTTCTAAGCATGAATGCATTAAAGCGTTCGCCACGATTTCTTAGTTTATTCGCTTCATTGGTGGCTATGTTGAGGGCACTATTGAAGCCGGCTTCATTTTTGATGATCGTCTCAATATGGTAATTAGCTTCGAGATCGAGCATGTATTCTTCACTTTCCTTTTGGATCGTGTTGTAATAGTCTTCCATTTCGTCGCCAGAGAGCTCTTTGACGTCCTTGGTACTTGAAAAGACAGCTAGCGACAACGGATTTAGATCTCGTGGTCGGATGGAAGGGATGATCGAGGTTGGTTTTCTTAGTAGAGTGTTAAGGGTGGCAATCGGGTGTCTCCATAGGTTTGAGAGGCCGCCAAAATAACCTACGATGCCACGTGTGGTTTCGAATTTGTCTTTTTTCTCTTGGATGTCTTTGAGCTTAGCTTTTACGTCGTGCATCATATTGGTGTATAAGCTTGAATCATGGGGCACATAACGTGAGATGGTATCGTTGAGTTTTTGTTTGATTTCGTTAAGTTTTGTTTCGCTAGCGGACAAGATATCACTGACTTTTTGTTCATAACGATCATGAATTTTCCCTGAGAGTTCTTGTAAAGTGGCGATGTCGAGTGCCACTTGTGAGGATGGCTCTATGATAGAGTTTTCGCTAAGTTTGTTTGCGATCATCCCATAGCTATAATAGGTGGCAACATTCCAGGAGTGTCTTAAGAAGGATGGGTTCGTTTTTTCCAGGACAATCTCAAGTTGTTTTGGCAACGAACGGGGGTTATCCTTGATACGTTCAAGTTCAGCTTTGAATTGCGTGATCCATGCCCCCATGCCCGCATGGTGGCGGTGGTAATAGGAGTTCTTGTAAGGGATTTTATTGCGGATAGAAGCATACCAGTCCGGTTGCTTTTTGCCTAAGATAGCCTCTTCATATTGCTTGAGCTTCGCTTTAAGTTCATAGGCAGATAGGAGTTGGTCAGAGCTTTCTAGTTCTTTAATCTTGCTAGTGACTTGCTGGATTGTTTTGGTGAGTTCTTCGGCAGCTTTAACGGTTTTTCCGTGTTGTTGCATGAGGAGATTGAGTTGATTATCATATTTATTGAGGATTGTGTTTTGCGTTTCGGCATAAGCAGCCAGCTGGTAGGGATCGAGTTGATCTAAGATTCGCTTTTCTTTGATCCAAGGATTTTTCAAGGCTGTCATAGCTGAGGTCCAAGTATACAGATAGGTATTGAACGTGTTTTTGTACTTTGCCAGTTCCGTATCACAATTTTCGATGATCCTATCTGCTTCTTTCTGCATGTCGAGATAGGGTTCTTTGAGTTGGTTGCGTTGGGCTAACATCTCTTGCTTTTTAGTGGCAATTTTTGTTTTTTGTTCATCTAAAAAAAGTGTCCTTAACTCATTAATCAAAGCGATATCAGTAGGAGCGCACTGCTTCATTTGGATGAGCGGATCTAATTTTTTATTTTTGGGATAATTGCTGAGTAATGTTTCAAGCTGCGTAGCATCGTTCTTCAAGGTGTTGATGATATGTTTGACAGTGGGGTTGCTTTGAATACTCTTCTTCTGTGCTTCAACGACCTTTTCTTGTTGTTTTTTAAGTAAACTTGACCGCTGTAGCTGTTGATAGCGAGAATCTTTAAGATCAGCTACACGCTCATTTACCAATTTCATTTTCTTATTGAATTTATCGAAAGCAACATTCAAATCAGGCAGTTTTGTAGCTTTAATTAGAGCCGTAGATTCATTCTCAAGCAATTCTTTGATGTATTCGTTATAGCGGTTCAAAGCTGTGCTATTGAGGGTGTTGACTTCCACTGGTGTGGGTGCCCAAGGCATGCTAATTTGGGTGAAGGGCAACTCCGCCAACATATATTTGGACATAAAGGAAGTCGCTAAGAGCACTGTTGGAAGCGGTCCTTGATGTTTCCAGGCATCGACTTTATGCTGCACATCATGGAGTATCTTTTTGACATCAGTAAGTGCGATCCCATAGTTTTGTTCGATCAGAGTGATTTGGGTGCGGTAGAGGGCGATTTCAGCAATAAAGCTATCGATGTTTTTGGTGAGTTTTTTGCGTTGCTCATTTTTATTTGTTTCTTCCCCTACATATGCGTCAAAAACGACTGCTTTGGCTTCTAAACGCTTTTGGTAAGCATTGATAAAATCTTGGGTGAGTGGGTAATTTTTTAATGCAGGACGAAAGTCTAGTTCCGCTTGTAGCTCAGCTAAGGTATTTTTGGCATGGTTTAGCTCTTGGCCAGTGAGTGAACATTCCCCTGTTTTCTCATTAGGCTGAAGAGCTGCTTCATATCTATGTATCCGTTGAACATAGTTATCTTGAATAAGGCCGAGTTTAGAAGTGGCAAGTTCTAGTTCTGCTAGGTTTTCTTTTGTTGCTTTTAATCCTTGTTGCCAATCTGTGCGGAGCATATGCAGATTAGCATCTGCTTTCCAGGTCAATAGTGAGCGTGTTTTTTTGCAAATATCCTGTGTGAATGCCTGTAAAGAATCGTGGCTATTTTCTGTTGCATCGAGATAGTTATCAAGTTTTTCGAAAATAGGAGTGCGGCTGGTGGCGTGTGCTTCAAAAAGCAATTTGAGAGAAGATTGTTGCTGTTGGAGTTGTGAGGCTAGTAGATGGTCAATGAGATCAGCAAAGACGGCGTCGCTAGCTTCTGCTTCGCTGTAAATATCGCTGGTAGTGCTGCCGGTAATTTTTTTTATTAGGGCAGAAGAATAATAGGTGGCGATGTCGTATAGAGATGAGGATTGCTTCGTGTCATAAGCTGGATGTGTTTTTGTTAACAATGTGCATAATACACGATCCAAATCTTGTTCCTGTTGTACCCTATCTTTAAGACTAGCTAAAGAGGCTAAATTCGTGACGTCAATGTCAGCTTCTGCTTCTAGTTTCTTCCAAGACTCCATGCGCAAATTGAGAAGATCTTGGCGCACTTTGATAATCGCCTCTTGTGTGGATTGGTTGGTGGTAAGCTTTTCATTCGTGAGTTGCGATTTTTCCTCTCTTAGGGCATTTTTAGCGATATGGATGTGATGCATGATGTGCGTTTTGCATTGTGCGTGGATGGAGGCAATGATGACATCGAGCTTGGCTGTGCGCGTATGCACTTGCTCCATGGTAATAGCAGGAACGCTATTTTCCCCACTCCATGCATTGTATTGAGTCTCCCATGCCGTTTGAATGTCTTCAGGGAAAGTGCTTAAGGACAATGTAATATTTTCTGCTCTATTTTTTAACTCACCATCTTCGATTTCGGCACGACGTTTTGCAGCTTCTTGCTGTTGACGCAGATCTGCGAGCTCTTTGGTCCATTGCTCTTTCGAGCGTTCGATCTGTTGAGCAGTATCTTGGAGGTGATTCTTGAAAGGAGCGGTGGGATTTGTGACTTCTTGTTGCAAGTCTTGCAATTGAGCTAGCGCGCGTAAGGCGGCATTTTCGATGTCTTTTAAGCGTGCATATCCTTTGCGATTAGGTAATTGTTCTTCAGATTGGATCTCAGCTAGTAGATGCATAAGGGTAGCACGCAATTCATCCACTTCGTGTTGGCGCTGGGCGATCTCCTCACTGGTGAGCGTGGGTATTTCAGTGGTTTGAGGGGAAGCTGTAGGTGTTAGTGTCTCTTGCTGAGGAGGGCTTTTCTGCTCCGGATGGTTGAGCTTTCTGATGGCTTCTTTGAGCTCTTCCACTTCTTTTGTCAGTGCATTGATGTGTTTAGAATTTTCACTTGCATCAGCCTTGGGCGAAGAAGGGTGCGGTGCTGCAGGAAAATCAGCCTCAAGTTTGGTCAACATATTGGTAATGCTGGCTTTGGCTTGCACTAAAATCGCTAAGATGCCGATTTCTTTTTCTAGTTCTTGTGGGTCGACAGGGGCAAAGATTCGCTCAGCGACAATCTCCCCTTCTTTCTTGGTGAATAAATGTTTGGCGATCACCTGGGCATGAATGCGATTATCAGCATCGCGCACAAGGCGCAATTTCTTGTCTTTTAGATAACCTTTTTCCCAAGGCGTTTCGTAGATGGATGTGAGGTTGCGAGACGATGGATCTGGAGTGACGGCATCTCTGTCAGCGGTACGCGTTACCATATGATGGACCTTTTGGGCTTAAACTTCGGGTCTTATTTATTATTATAAACAATAAAAATAAAATTATATATACAAATTAATTTACTTTTTTTACCTTGATTAAATTATATCATACATTATTTCGTGTTAATTTTGTGTAAAGATCTTGCTTTTTTTCGTTGTTTTTACAATGGGGTTCATCTAGTTATGCCCGCGATTGGACATGGACGAACTGGACTGATTGGACTACCTGGGCGAACTGGACAAAGGAGAGCCGTCCAGTTCGTCCAGGTAGTCCAATCAGTCCAGTTCGTCCATGTCCATTTTTTTTAATTTGATAATAAATTAATAAGTTAATTGACTTTTATTTGTTGTTTTTATTGTTTTGCTTATGCGAAGCTATCTTTTTTTCAATTAACTCAAGTAGGTTTTTATGCGTAGTGTCGATGCGAGCCACCCCCCTTCACCATTAGCGGAATTTCTGTTGTCGACGCACGCCTTATTGGATAATGCCGCCAATGCGAAAATGGTGATAAAAAAAAGAAAACCAGGTGCATTTGCTTTTGAATTAGTGCCTATTTCGCTGTGCCAAGGCCTCATGGCGCTGGTTGGGTGGCATACTCCATGTGAAGCCTCGATCAAAAACCTCAAAGAACTCATTGGGCATAAGCGTTTGATGCGCATTTTTCTTAAAGAGGAGCTACAATTGAATCCAGCGCAGTTGTGGCAAAATCAAGTGGCACTCACAAAGCATGTGGTGCACCGCATTTTCATCGGACTTGGAGACATCCGCCTAGAAGATTTGCAGGAGCGGGCGGCTATGGAAGGCAAAGTCCTCAATAATTTGTCTGTGAAGGAGATCGATAGGCTTTATCACAAGTTAATGCCTGCGCATCCCTTTGAAAAAGCCCTGATGAGCCATTGCAAGCAGGTTAACTATCACGATAAAGTCGTCACGCATGGAAAGGGGTTTAGTGGACTGCAAGAGCGAGTGTGGACGGTTTTTACGGCTAAAAGTGAAGTTTTTTCCCCTATGCACACCTCTCCGACACATGCCAGAATGGCTGAAATAGAGATGTTGACATCGCGCTTTGCCGATCGAGAGCCCCCTGTAGGGACAGTATTGCGCTTGAAAGAGGGGTATTTTGCGATCGATCGCATTTTTGCTCAAGGGGGAGCACATGTGAGTGTGTTGAAAGAAATTTCAGCATCGCAGCCCAGGATCCTCTTGCTCTGTCGTGGGACAGCAGCCAGCTGGCACGCCACGGGAGGGTATCTTTCAGCCCTGAATGACTGTCTCAAGGAGATTGGATCTTTAGGGGTAAAAAGCATTTGGGCAGATTTGGAGCAATATTTGCGTGAACATAAGATTTTGCAGATCGATATTTTAGGCAAGAGTTTGGGAGGCGCGCATGCCCAATATTTGACAACTTTGATCGGTGGGGCCACCAACGTGCAGGTCAATTCTCTGGTCACGAACTGCTCTGTCGGTATCCCCCAAAAGGTGCAAGAGCTCTTTACCCAAACTATATCCGACAAAGGCTTAAAGGAGCCTGAGGTGTTGATTGTGCGCAATGCCGGCAATCCCCAAGCGCATGAAGTCGATCATGTGCCCTGCGTGGGTGGCGTCCACTTGCACACGCAGAAAAGCACAAAGGTTTATTACTTCTTACCACATGAAGATACCACAACTTTCGCTACGCCGGCGGAAGGGAGCACCATGCAAAAAATGTTAGGTCTCATTCATTCCTTTGGTTTTTCCCATAGTAGGCAAAATAGTTTGAGTCGTTTTAGTTTGCGAGTGGGAGATAATCTCGCGCAAGAAGTTAAAATGGGCACCCATTTAGAGCCAGTGAGAGATATGATGTCCACGCTCTTTCATTATATGACCCTGGGGTTGGTGAATGGAGAGACTTTTGAAAAGTTCTATCGACGCACCGTAGCGGCCCCATCCGCTGCATAAGTGGTCTACGATCCCAAAGCAGATTTTTATTGCTCCAAACATTTATTCAGTTCGCAAAATCGCAGGCCTGACCCCAAACTTGCTGCAAGCTGAAAGGCTAAAAAAGAGGACTAGACGGCGGGGTAATACTTTTTGCTGACTTGTGCCATTTTTTGTAATCTTAATAAGGTTGCTAAAACACTCATTGAAATTCAAAGCTAATAGACGCAAGTCAGAAAAAATAACGGATGAACAAGATTAACAGGATAGAGGGGATGCACCTCGCAGCAAGATCAACGATGAAAGCGATATAACGATATAACGATTTTTTTTTCGTTTTCGCCTTTAGCTTTTAGCTTTTCGCCTTTTTAGGCCCAGGTTTTGGCGACAATGGCGATATCTTGACGAATGGATTTGGGGGTGGTGGGTTTTTCTGCTAAGTTAAGCAATGCTTGTTGTTCATGAGTGGAAGCTAGCCCTTCGCATGCTAGCACTAGATAGGTGGCTAAAGCGAGATGTTTGGCTAGATCTAGGTTTTGGAGAAAATTCAAACACGCCGTACTGACTTCGGGATCAGACTTAAAGCGAATTAGTGAAATGGCCGCTTGTTCATTATCCATGGTGATGGGGGTGGCATGCAGCACTCTGAGTAGAAATGTTTTGGCTGGTTCGCCAATGGCATGCAGAGCATCGAGGATGATATCTTCGTTGAAGAAATCCCCTTCACCCACGGCTTCAAAAAGAGAAATGATAGCGCGCTTATCGCCAATTTTTCCCAGACATTCAGCAGCTAAGGCGGGAGCTTGCCCATAGCCCGGAAAGAGCGGATCATAAAAATCTTCATTGCGCAGCAGATCAATTAAGGCCGGCACAATCGCACTTTTTTGGGCCACAACGGCTTGTTCAGCATTTGGGATGTCCGCTTCTTCTGCCAAGATCAGATCGGCAATCAAGCGAGGAATAGGGGTCTGCGGTTTGCGGGCCGCATATAGATCGCGCAGTTGTTTGTAGGCTTGTCGTCCTTTGGCAATTTTTTCGGCTTCAGCACCCGAGAGGAGCAGGGGGGAGATATCTTTGCCCGCCTTTTGTTCCATCGTATATAGTTCTTCGATACGGCTTAGATCGAAGTCATTAGAAATGCCTCTGCCCTCACTGCGATAATATTCGAGCATCAAAGGGAAGCTTCCTCCAAAGTGCACATCGCGATGCATGAGGATGGAGTTATCGATCGAATAGGCTATGGGAAAGTTTTCATAATTTTCATCATCGTATGTCATAAAAATCTACTGGCTGTTGATAGTTGTAAGTTTGTGATTAGCTTGCTGAATGACTAAGTTGGCGTTATAACTCGAACGCACAAAGGGTCCACAATACATATGTGTAATGCCCACCTGATAGCCATAATCTTCATACTGCTTGAACTCTTCTGGTGACACAAAAGTTTTGACCAGCAACTTGCGCTGGTTAGGTTGTAAGTATTGTCCCATGGTGACGATATCACAGCCAGCGGCCGCTAAATCACGCAGCGTTTCCTCGATTTGTGCTCTAGTTTCACCAAGACCCACCATCAACCCCGATTTTACAAGCATGTGGGGATTGATGCGTCGCTGCTTGGCATGCTGGAGCACGGCTAGCGTGCGGTCGTAAGTGGCTGTATGGCGTACACGAGGAGTGAGCGCCCTTACGGTTTCTATATTGTGGTTAAAGATTTCAGGTTGTGCCGCTAAGATGTAATCTAAGGCCTGCAGGTTGCCGCTTAAGTCCGATGTGAGCACTTCGATGGTGACTTCTGGGGTCTGTCGACGAATTTCGTGGATCACCGCCACCATATGCTGCGCGCCACCATCGGCTAAATCGTCACGTGCGACCATGGTGATGACCACATGCCTTAAGCCTAATTTCTGGACCGAATCCGCCACGCGTTGAGGTTCATCCGCCTCTAAGGGTTTGGGCGCTTTGGAAAAATCGATATCACAAAAGCCACAATTGCGCGTGCATTCTTTACCCATGATCAAGAAGGTAGCGGTTTTCTTTGACCAGCATTCTAAAAGGTTGGGACATCTAGCTTCTTCACACACAGTGTGGAGGCGATTTTCCTCTAACACACGTCCGGTGTTGGCGAGATTCCCGCCAGCAGGGAGCTTGCGATGCAGCCAGGAAGGAAATCTGCCAGGTCCCACTGCCTTTTCAGGATTTACCGCTTCCGGGTTATCGGGCAAGATATTGAGACGGCGCGGCTTCACTTTCGGTGAGGTGTCAAAGCGCTGGGTATCTAACATGGCTATTTCTTTTGTCCTTTAGAAGGTTTTGGAGGCCAATGTAAAGGAGCATTTTCACCGATGAAGGCCGCTTCCATCCAGGCTTCAGAAATCGTGGGGTGAGCATGGATCGTTTCTGTGATGCATTCGACAGTGAGTTCGTTAGTGATGGCCGTCGTCATTTGAGCGATCAAAGTAGCGGCTTCGTAGCCCACCACTTGCGCACCTAAAATTTGGCCTGTAGCTTTATCTAGGACAACTTGCGCGAAGCCATCCGTATGCATGGCGGCTTGTGATTTACCAAGCGCTTGGAAGGGGAAGTTGCCCAAAACGGCGTTATATCCCTTTTCGATCGATTGCTCTAATGACAGTCCCACCGTAGCAATTTCGGGCTCGGTGAAAATGACCGAAGGGACGGCATTATAATGCATAGCTGCGGGGTGTCCGGTGGCATTATTGGCAGCGACAATCCCTTGGTGCGTCGCCACATGCGCCAGCCACCACTTTGAGGCGATGTCCCCGATGGCATAAATGCCGGGTACGCTCGTTTCCATTTTCTCATTCACAGCGACCATCCCATTATCCAAGACATGCACAGCAGCCTTTTCTAAGCCAATATTGGCGGTATTGAGCTTGCGCCCTACAGCCACCAAGGCCATGTCAGCCGCGATCCCTTTGCTGCCGCTTATTTTGACATTAACGCCTTTGCCAGAAGTGTCGATACCCTCCACAGTTACTCCTGTGTGGATGGCGATCCCTTTATTGAGGAAGGCTTTGGTGAGGGCTGTGGAAACGCTTTCGGCTTCCATAGGGAGGATGCGTGGTAGCATTTCTAGAATGGTGACTTCCACTCCTAACGTGGCATAGAGCGAAGCAAATTCGCAGCCAATGACGCCGCCGCCAATGATGGCCAATTTTTTGGGCAGTTTGCGCATTTCCAACAACGAAGTAGAATCATGGATTTTCTTATAGTCGAAGGGAAAAGCGGGAATTTGGCGCGGCTCAGAGCCCGTGGCGATGATGATTTTTTTGGCTTCGATTTCGATGTTATCGTGACCTGTGACTTTGATGGTGGTCGGTGAAGTGAATTTGCCAAAGCCGCGAATGATAGTGATTTTATTGGCGAGAATTAGACCTTCCAGGCTCTTGCGGATCTTATTGACGACATCATCTTTGCGATCCACCATTTGATTGTAATCGAAATGAACATTGCCCACAGTGATGCCAAAATCATTAGCCGCTTGAATTTTATGCAGCACTTCAGCATTAGCAATCAGTGTTTTTGAAGGAATGCAGCCGCGGTTGAGGCATGTGCCTCCAAGGTCTTTGGCTTCCACTAGGGCTACAGATTTACCATTTTGAGCGGCTTTGATCGCTGCCGGGTATCCGCCTGGTCCGGCGCCAAGCACGATCACATCAAACTGCCGGGGTGATTTTTTTTCTGATGACATAGCTAACTCGATTATGGGTGTTTATTATGTATACCGAACGAGATTCAAAAGTTGGCATTTCCAGCTGCGCGAAAATCCCCGCGGATCAAATATCGCAAGCGACCCAATATTAAGTCAATATGGGGTCACTTGCGATATTTGATCCCCGGGGTTTTGGCGCGCTCGAAATGCCAACTTTTGAATCACGTTCGGTATATAGCTAGAATACCTGAAAAAGCTAAATAAGTCGTGGGATTTCCTTAATCATGTAAAAAGGTATTGAAAGAATATTATTTTTAAAAGCGAGAGGATTGGCAGAAATGTGCAGTCCTAAAGAAACCTTCTTTTTAATTAGAAATTGATGGAGTGAGGCAGTATGTCCAGATTTCCCCGCCTTCACCTCTATGGGAACGATCTTCCCATTGAAGCTGGTCACATAATCCACTTCAGCCTGATTTCCAATTTTCTCTGTTTGCCAGAAGAATAAGTGGGGATCAAAATAGCTATCCACGTAAGCTAGCAATTCTTGCCCTACAAATTGTTCCGCAAGTGTGCCGGCATTTATCTGATGAAACAACGATTGAGTAAACACTGATGGATCAATTTCCAGTGCATTTTGTAAAAGCCCAATATCTAAAAAGAGGATTTTAAATTTCTTTTCATTTTCTTCAGACTTGAGCGGCAGTCCATTGGCATAAGTGGCATGTACGGCAAGAATGAGATGCGCCTGCTGTAATTTTCTAAGAGCATTTTTATATTCTCTTGACGGATTAGTAGATTCAGGATCAATTTTGCTATATCGAAAATGTTTTGCGACAAGCTGTGGAGAAATTTCAAAAAGACGTTGAAGATGAGCAAACTCTTTTTTCTGACCATATTTAGCAAGATCTAATCGATAGATATCCAAAAGAGCTTTTTGTTCCCGCATAACCTCTACGTAAGAGTTTGTATCGATATAGGCTTTTACAGCAGCTGGCATACCGCCAATCAAAAAATATTCTTTTATAAATTGTATTAAAAGGTTGTGAAAGGCCTCAGAGAGTGGCTTTTCAAAGGAAATTGTCTCGAGGAGTTCTTCCCATTGTCCTTGCCCAATGGCATGCAAAAATTCTCGAAAAGAAAGAGGCCGCATGTTGAGAAATCTGACTCTTCCTACAGGAAAGGAAAGAGGTTCTTTTTCATCTTCGAGAACAAATTCAAGCAATGAGCCTGCTGCAATCACATGTAAAGCAGGCAGTTTTTCTTTGAAGTAGCGCAGAGCTTTTATTGCTGGAGGACACAGTTGGATTTCATCGAGGAATAATAATGTTGTCTCGGCAGTAATAGTTGTTCCATAAAGATATCCGAGTTTTTTCAATATGTCGTGGATATCTAAAGTTTCAAAACATGCTTTAGCCTCCGGTTTCTCTTCAAAATTGACCACAACAACACTCTGAAAGTTCTGTCTTCCAAATTGCTCGATGGTAAAACTCTTACCTACTTGGCGGGCCCCACGAATAATCAAAGGCGTTCTTTCTTTCTTCTCCTTCCAGAGCAGCAACTCTTTTTCAATTTCCCTCTTCATACTGATAGTCCTATATTTCTACATATTTGTATCAAAATAGGTCCTTTTTTTCTACATATTTGTAGTAAAATCAAACTAACCCCCCTCTTTTTATCCTCTGTTTCTCTGTGTTTCAAAAAGTTGTTTTTGATGCTGATTCTTTATTAGACTTCTTTCGAAACTGCAATCCCGTGCCTCTGCCTGTGCCCGTGCCTCTGCCC
>Ga0206894_1041_pt1 | contig 31847 bp, 23 predicted proteins | sample Alteio_BWOrgHeat_54_FD_152953 | JGI IMG/M metagenome (GOLD analysis project Ga0206894, IMG submission 152953) | Enriched cells from forest soil in Barre Woods Harvard Forest LTER site, Petersham, Massachusetts, United States -... | ecosystem: Environmental > Terrestrial > Soil > Temperate forest >...
CTCACTTTGGATTGCAATTGCGATCTTTCCTCTCCTATCCTTTGTTTGGGGGCAGCAAACGCAACAGACTAAAGATTCCGCAAGGTATTCCACTGCCTTTGAGGCCGTGTGGAATGCAATCGACAAAAACTTCTACGATCCATCTTTTCTCGGGGTGAACTGGGCCGACGCCGGCGCACGTTATCGGGCGCAGCTTCCGAATATTCATGACGATGAGGCATTTGAGAGCTTAGTTGATCGGATGCTGCGCGAATTGCCCACCTCCCATCTCCATTTTCGTGTGTCGAGTTCGGGTAGGACTCCACCTACGACGAAGATCGGGATTATGACTCACGAGATCGATGGCGAAGACATCGTTGTCGATGTAAAACATGCCTCTGATGCGTATGTTAAGGGAGTCAGGCTTGGAGATTCGCTGTTAACGAGGGAGGAAGAGCTGCGCGGCCCCTGGGGGTCAAGTACTAAAGTCGAGGTACAGCATTGCAATCAGCAAACCGAGAATTTCTCCATTGACCGCGAGCCCTACGGCTGGCCGTATGAGCGCCCCTCCGTTCAATGGGAGGTCTTCGCACGTTCCACCAACATGAAGTTCGGTTATTTGCGCGTTACACATTTTGAGGACGATGTGGCCCCCTTGATCGACAAAGCAATGCAGGAACTGGCAGGAACGGCTGGGATCATCGTCGATCTGCGCGACAACACAGGAGGCAACGCATCTTACGTCAGGTTGATGAGCTATCTTTCCCCGACGCAGAGACCTGCGTTTATCCTTCTCAGCCGACCTTTCCTAAATCGTTTCGGCCGCGCGCCAGAAAAACTGGAGGGCGCCGTGCTCTCACAAATTCCGAAGGTTACAGGGGCTTATACAACAGAGGCAATTCTCGAGGCATTCCAAAAAAACGGTGGCGGAGCGGCCTTCTACACGGAAGACTTAAGCACGAACCTTTACAAGGGCAAGGTTATCTTGCTGGTCAATCATGAGACTGCGAGCGCGGCCGAAGGCTTTGTATGGGACGTTAAGGGCTGGCCTGGAGTCACTGTCATCGGGCAGACGACGGCAGGCGCCATCGCGGGTGCCGAAGACTTTAATATCTCGGGGGGATGGACTCTTACTTTGCCTACGCATGCAGCCTGGGGATCCGATGGAAATCTCTTCCATGACCAGAAGACTACGCCCGATCTGGTCGTAACGGAAAGCAGAGAGTCTCTCTGCCGTGGTGAGGACTCAGTCCTGAATGTTGCCGTGAACGTCCTCCTTAAAAGATGACGAAACTGATCGAATCCACTGTTCTACCTCACGATCTCACGGGTGCATCTTACTTGTTGCTAACAGGGCAATGCACTCATCCAGTTTGGATAATGATGAGGATCTGCTGACACGCCTCCTGTCTTCTGAGTCAGCGCGGAAGACAGGAGGCGTGTCTCTGGCGTGTCAGCGGGCTCTCAGAAACTCCAGTCCCGACACGAACGTTCCGGTGTGATAGGTTGCCGAACTCCATGGAGCGGTCACAATAAACAATGCGGAGGAGTCGCAACCGGAGAAGTCGACAGTGAAGGACGCGCTGGCTGTGCCGCCCGTTGCGATATCGCCAAGCAACACCGGGAAGGCCGTTGGCGGCGTTACCACTGGCGAGCAGCGTCTGCCGAAGATCTGGTTGAGCGTGATACTGCTGATCTGCGTTGTGTAAGCCGGACCAACGTCGCCATTGGTCGCGGTCACGGTCACTACACGCGTATCCTTCACGCCAATCTTGCCGGTCATGGAGAACTTCAGACCATAGCCAGGCAGTTCCTTTGGATCGACGATGCCCCAGTAAGCGGGCTTGGCCTGCAGACCCATGTCGAAGGGAAGCGGGTAGTCGGTACGGACGACCGGGAAACTGTCGAGCCAGGTATCGTCGTCCGCAAAGCCCCAGAAGGTGACAGAGCTGATCTTGCCTCTGAGGCGACGCAATGCCTCGAAGTACTGCGCATAGAGCCAACCCTGCTCCGCCAGAATTGACGGCGGCACATTGTTGCCATAGTTCGAGGTTTTGTCTCCGGCATTGTAGACGCTCACATCGAGTTCGGTGATTTGTTGATCGATGCCGTGGAAGTGCTCGGCTACGGTGTCGATGGCCTGAACCATTGCATCGGTGGATGGATAGTTGATGTTGTTGTGGGTCTCGTGCCCGATGCCATCGAGTGGGATACCGCGGCTGCGAAGATCCTGAACGACCTTGACGAGGCATGCGAGACGGTCGGGATCGGCGGTGCTGTACTCGTTGATAAAGAGCTTGGTGCCGGGAGGAGCGTACTGACGAGCCGCCTGCAGCGCGACATCGATGTAGCTCTTGCCGAGCACCTGATAGAAGGGGCCGTGAGCGAGACAGTCGGACTGGCTGGGATCGAGAGGCTCGTTGATGACATCCCAGGCGTAGACCTTGGTGCCGAAGTGCTGCACCTCGCTCTGAATGTGCTCTTGTATGTTGGCGGTGACGACGGCCTGATTGGCAGCCGAGTTGGTTCCGTCGCCGGTGGCGTAGGCAGGAGTCTGCTGGCCGGTAGCCCAGACGAGGTTCTGTCCGCGAACCTTCATGTTGCTGCAGGTGGCGAGACCGACTTCGCTGTCGGCGTTGGTGTAGTTATAGGTGCCCTTGGTGGCTTCGACTGAGCTCCACTTCATGTCGTTGCCCGAGGTAATGCTATTGAAGTGCGTGGTCAGCAACTGGGCATGGGGGCCGGAGAGATCTGTGAGATCGACGGCTGCGCCGACGGTGAAGTAGTTCGCCAGAGTTTTGAAGATGGAAGGAATATTTGTCTGAATAGTGGGTGGCGAGACATAAGAGATCTGTACGTCGTCGACGTAGAACGAGACAAGATCGTTGCCGGATGGTGGAACGGTCTGGAGATAGAGAAAAGCTGAGCCGGGATCGTAGTTGCTCGCCATGTTGTAGCCCGTGACATTGATCTGGTGCCAGTTGCCGTCGGCCGGAACTGTAACGCCAGGATAGCCGGTGACGCTTGGGTAACTGGTGTTGCCGTCGATCGTGGTCTGCAGGCTCATGTTGATGATGTGATTTGTGCCGTCGGTGGGCTGCAGCAGGACCCAGGCGCTGAGGTTGTATTCGGAGCCGACGTACATTTTGTTGCTGATGCTGATCTGCGGGCCGTCGTAGTTTGCTACGCGTCCCGTGGTGAGGAGGCTGTGCGTTCCACTGTGGGCCGCCGCGGTGCTATTGGCCACAGTGGAGCTGCCGGTACGCGAACTCCAGCCATCGAGGCCGCCATCTTCGAATGTGCTGCTGATGCCTGAGTTGTCCTGCTGGCTTGCGGGGAGCGGTGCCGGCGAAAGCTCGCCGATAACGACGTCGGCGATGTAGAAGGAATCTGTCGCACTGCTGGACTGGGCATACAGGATCAGACTCGTAGGCGGCCCGGGGAGATTGCTGTAACTGAAGGTGCCTTGAACCTTCGTCCATGCTGTGCTGGATAAAGCTCCTGAGGTTGCAAGGTTGCTGTAGGCTCCGGTTGTGGCGCAGTCTGCGGTTTTGATTGAGAGCGTTGCAGTTGGATTTGTGCTGTCGGGAGCGGCGAGCAGGATGTAGGCGGTGACCTGATAGGTCGCGCCTGCAACGATGTTGTTTACGCTGAGGAGATTGAGGCTGGGTCCCATGTAGGTGGCCGTCCGATTGGTGACAAGGAGGCTGTTCGTATCGCTGTTGGGATCGAGGATAGGGGGAGCCACGTTGGTCAGGGTTGGCGAGCCGTAGGGTGCCCAGCCATCGAGGCCGCCGTCAGCGAAGGTGTAGGACGCGACCGGTGTGCCGCCTGGAGGGGGAGCTGTCTCGGTAATGACGACGTTGTCCAGATAGAAGGATTGCGCGGTGGTTGCGCCGACTAATTGAGCGTAGAGAGTGAGACCTGTCTCGGTTGTGCTGGCGGTATAGGTTCCACCGATCTGTGCCCATCCTGAGTTGGAGATGGGCACCTGATAGGTGCCGATGGTGTCGTAGCAGGTGCCGCCGGAGCAACTGGGATCGCTGCGCTTAATGGTGAAGTTGGCGTTGGTGGCGCTTTCGCCAGCGGCAAGCATGACGTAGCCGGTGATCGTATATTTGGCTCCGGCCTGAAGGACAGTGTTCAACGAGATGGAAGGGCCGCCCGATCCAGTGGAACCCGTTGTGGTCAACAGGCTATACGAGCCGGCGTATGCAGCGGCGTTGGTGGGGACAGGCGTGCTTGCGCCGTTGAACGAGCTCCAACCGTCAGCCGTTGCGTCTTCGAAGTTGTATGTCGCAACCGTCTGCGCGCGCAGATGACTGGAACAAAGCAACGCGACAACAACGGTTGCGAACACGAGAACGATCCGATTCCGGGATGAACTGTGAGTGTAGGATCCAACTGAACCGAGCATGCGGTTTCTCCCTTTTTTCGACAGTTGCAAAAACAGGGGGCCCTGCCTTCCAGCGAATCGCTTGCGCTATTTCCTGCTTAACTAAATCGATTTCGCGAGGCGTGGGGGAGTGTATCGATCGCTACCCCGACTGTCAATCAACTTCTTTTGCTTTATTTTTCGATTGTCGTAGGAAGTTCGGCCAGTCTCGAGAAGATGGCTTTTGTGGAAGAGTCGCGATCGACCTTACAACTCGTCGAGGACTTCGCGCAGGGATTCCTGCCAGTGCATCATGCGCCATCCGAACTGCTGTTGGAGTTTGTTGCAGTTGAGGCGGGAGTTGGCAGGACGTTTGGCTGGCGTGGGGTAATCGGCTGTAGTGATGGCTTCGGTGTGAGCGAAGGGCGTTGTTGTTTCTTTTTCGTTTTGGATGCGGATGGCCTCGGCAGCAAAGCCGTGCCAAGTGGTTTCGCCGCGGCCAGATGCGTGGTAGATACCGCCGACTTCAGAGAGGACATCGGATAAGGGCAGGGTGGTGGTGGCCTTCTCGCAACGGCCTATGACCTGGAGGGTCATCTCGGCGAGATCGCGGCTCCATGTGGGCGCGCCGTACTGGTCGCCTACGATGCGGAGGTGGTCGCGCTCGCGGGCGAGTTTGAGGATGGTGAGTAGGAAGTTTTTTCCGGTGGTTCCGTAGACCCAGGAGGTGCGGAAGATGAGATGGCCAGCTCCGGTGGCAGCAAGAGCTTTTTCTCCGGCGAGCTTGGTTGAGCCGTAGACGCTGACAGGAGAGGGGGTGTCGGTTTCGACGTAGGGCGTGGTGCCCGCGCCGCTGAAAACGTAGTCGGTGGAGAAGTGGATGACTCCCGCGCCGAGGTTGCGAGCCTCTTCACCGATCGTGTGGATGGCTTCGGCGTTGATGGCGTGGGCGAGGGATGGCTCGGTTTCTGCTTTGTCGACTCCGGTGTAGGCGCCGGGGTTGACGATCCATCGGGGCTTGATGGTGCGGATGGTGTTGCGGATGGATTGGGGATTGGCGAGGTCCAGAGTGGAACGTGAGGGGGCGATGACTTCGCCTAGCTCAGGGAGGAGCTTCAGGAGTTCGCCGCCGACTTGTCCGGTTGATCCTGTGAGGAGGATTGTGGGTTTGCTCATGATGTTCTAAAGGTAGATGCAAAAATTCAGCGGCTGTCGAGGCAGATTCTTCGACACTTCATTTATGAAAGCATCGGCTGTGACAGCTAGCTATCTTTGCGGTAGAGGAGGTTGCGCATGGCTTGACGGCGCGCCTCGTTTGCTTCAGGTGTTGCGCTGCTGCCCACGTCCATGTGGCGCTTTGCTATTGGATCTACCGATTCGGGCTCGCTGCACTCGGGACAGCGATTCGCGAAGCCGGGCTTATCGGGTTTTAGCTCGAACTCTTCTTTGCAGATGACACAGACTTTGATCGGAAACGCCATAACAGTGTCTATGATACGCCGATTGAGGCTACGATTCGACTGGTTTGGGGGCATCAACAACGGTGGTTTAACCATGCCTATTGAATCGAGGTACGCTGAGGTTTTCTTTGAATACAGGCAAATCGCTTTTGTGAGTGCCAACAGACTTACGGGCGCTTGATCTCCAGGCAGCCCAGTGTAAAGGCATAGGGGAATGGTCCGGGTTCGCTTGTTTTGTAACTTCCGTCGAAGAATACGAATAGGCGTTCTGGATCAGCTTCGCTGAAATGGAAGGTGGGCTTCCATGGTCCGGCATGCCACCCGCGATCTTGTGCGGTCATGATTTGGACCGGTTGGCTCCAGTCGGAGAAGCTAGAGGAAGGTGTGTTGCACCGACTCCACCATAGCCCGGAGGCTGAAGGTGCAGGTGTACTGCCTAGCCAGACTCTTGAAAAGACAGCTTCATACCCTGCTACGCTCTTTCTCACGGAAAAATCGAAGACCTTTTCGGGCGGCGGGATAAAGATCTGATGGGTGCTCCAACCTGTGCGGCCATCCGCACTTTCGGCGAAGCCGTGAACCAGGTAGTCATCCTTGTTAGATCCAGCAACGTACCACATCTTCCACATACCGTCGGCATAGATAAGGTTGGGCTCGTAGACACTGCCGCGCTCCCAATCTTCGTTTGCGATAAAGACTGGTTCCGATTGGTCAATCCATTGACTGCCGTTCCATTCGAGGTAACCGATGGTGTAAGGCCCCCAAAGATTTTCCGCCGCGCCTGCATAGTAGATCCGCTCGACCCAATTGCCGGTTTGCGGGTCTTTGCCTTTTACGTATGACGGGCAGTGTCTGCCGCCTTTGAGGTCCCATGCTTTGCTGCGCTCATGCGTTGCCAAGGGAGCGACTCTTTTGGGGTCGTTCGGATGTGGTGTTAAGCACCAGCCCGTGGCCGCCAGTGGCGTTCCGGCTGGAAGCGATGCGCTAAAGAGTTGAATGCCCTCGTATCCGTTGACTTCTCCGGCGAGATACATCCACCATCGATCGTCACGTTTAGCCACTGTAGCGTCGGTGAGCTCAGCTACGTCGGTGAATGGGGAAAAGCCATCTGCGGGATCGAATATCTTTGTCTCGATGACTGACATAGAGTTCAGTACACGGTCTCCTCTAGGATGCGCAGAAGATATTGGCCGTAGGTGCTTTTTGCGATTTTAGAGGCTAGAGTGCGGAGCTGATCGGCGTTGATGTAGCCGAGGCGGTAGACGATCTCTTCGGGGCAGGCGACCTTGAGGCCCTGGCGTTTCTCGATGGTGTGGATGAAGGTTGCTGCCTCGAGGAGGGAGTCGTGGGTTCCGGTGTCGAGCCAGGCGGTACCGCGTCCGATGATCTCGGTGCGGAGCTGGCCGCGCTCGAGATACCAACGATTGACGTCGGTGATTTCGAGTTCGCCGCGGGGTGAGGGTTTGAGGTTTTCGGCGATGCTCACTACCTGAGAATCGTAGAAATAGATGCCGGTGACGGCGTAACGGGACTTGGGCTTTGTGGGTTTTTCTTCGATGGAGATGGCTCGGCGCTGCTCGTCGAACTCGACTACACCGTAACGCTCCGGGTCGAGGACAGGGTAGGCGAAGACAGTGGCACCCTCCTTGATGGATGCGGCGCTTCGCAGAGTCTTGGCGAGGTCGTGGCCGTAGAAGATGTTGTCTCCGAGGACGAGGCAGCAGCCTTCGCCAGCGAGGAATTCCTTGCCGATGAGGAAGGCTTGTGCGAGGCCGTCGGGCGAGGGCTGTACCGCGTATTGGAGCGTGATGCCCCATTGCTCGCCGGTGCCGAGTAGCTGGCGGAAGCGCGGGGTGTCCTCTGGTGTGGAGATGATGAGGATCTCGCGGATGCCCGCGAGGAGGAGGACCGAGAGGGGATAGTAGATCATCGGCTTGTCGTAGACGGGGAGAAGCTGTTTGGAGACCGCCTGTGTAACTGGATGAAGCCGTGTGCCGGAGCCGCCTGCGAGGATGATTCCCTTCATCGAGCCACCTCCATTGTGGCTGCGGGGTGGTCAGATTCGCGGCTCGCGTAGTTCTTAGTGAGCCAGTGCTGGTAGGCACCGCTGGTGACGTCTTCGATCCAGGCAGCGTTGCCGAGATACCACTCGACTGTTTTGCGGAGACCGGTTTCGAAACTCTCCTGCGGGAACCAGTTAAGGTCGCGCTGGATCTTACGGGCGTCGATGGCGTAGCGGCGGTCGTGGCCGGGACGGTCTTTAACGTAGGTAATGAGTTGGGTGTGTGGCTTGTAGGGTGAGTTGGGTACGAACTCGTCGAGGAGAGAGCAGAGGGTGTTGACGACGTCGAGGTTCGCGCGCTGGTTGTTGCCGCCTACATTGTAGGTTTCGCCGATGCGGCCGTTTTCGAGGACGGTGCGGATGGCTCGGCAGTGGTCGAGGACGAAGAGCCAGTCGCGGATTTGCTGCCCATCGCCGTAGACGGGAAGAGGCTTGCCCTTGAGCGCGTTGGCGATCATGAGGGGGATGAGTTTTTCGGGGAACTGAAATGGACCGTAGTTGTTGGAGCAGTTGGTGATGATGGCAGGTAGGCCGTAGGTATGGACCCAGGCGCGGACTAAGTGGTCGCTGGAGGCCTTGGAGGCGGCGTAGGGACTGTTGGGCGCGAAGGGAGTGTCTTCGTGGAAGGCGGGGGCGTCGGGAGTGAGGGTGCCGTAGACCTCGTCGGTGGAGACGTGCATGAAACGGAAACAATCTTTAGCTTCGCCGGTGAGGGTTTCGTAGTATTGGCGTGCGGCTTGAAGTAGGGTGAAGGTGCCGTCGATGTTGGTGCGGAGGAATGCCTCGGGGCCGTGGATGGAACGGTCGACGTGGCTTTCGGCGGCGAAGTGGACGATGGCGCGAGGCTTGTGCGCCTCGAGGAGACTGGCTACGAGCGCTGCGTCGCAGATGTCACCTTGAACGAAGATATAGTTTGGGTTGTCGTGTACGGAGGCGAGATTGGCGGGATTGCCTGCGTATGTGAGCTTGTCGAGATTAATGACAGGGCTGCCTTCCGTGGCAAGCCAGTCGAGGACGAAGTTGGAACCGATAAATCCCGCGCCACCTGTAACAAGAATCGGCGCTGTTGCGCTGCCCTGGCTCACTGCGTTCTGATTTTGGGTCATGCTGTTACCGATGCCTCCGAAGGCGTTCAAGGTTTCCCAAAGATGTCCAAATAAGCTTGTTGGAAGAATATCCTCAGGCTTTTCGTCGACCGTCGACGAAAGCTGCATCTTTCAAAGACAGATTACCGGAGTTCGGGAGGTATGCGAAGTGCAGGCAACTGTGACGGCGGGTTAGGCTCTCCTACGAGATGGAGATGATTGCTATGGGCGAAGCGACGAAAACACCTGCTGCGACACGACCTCCTACCCCGAAAGAAGCGGCGGTTGAGCCGTCGGGGCCGAGGGGAGATAACCCGGGAACGGCCGGGCCAGGGCAGACGGGTGTACGCTCGAAGACGCCGGAGAATGCCCTTGGACACCTGAATCCATCGGCTCCGGAGGATGCTAATACGACTCCTGGAAGCACCGGAAAAAAATAGCCTGGATCGCTTCCCTTAGGATGGCTCGCATATGCGTATCTGGTCTTTCTCTTCTATCGCTCTGGCCGCCGTGCTCTTGGTTCCCGTTTGGGCCTATGCCGACAAACTGAAGGGATTTTATAGCGGTAGCGGCGGGGTGACGCAGGAGGTGCATCGCGTCGTCATGATTGAGTTTGGAGCCGATGGGACGGCGCTGGTCCAGCAAAACTGGGTGGGCAAGGACCCTCAGACGTGGCATGCGCATTGGACCCAGGAGGGTGAGTTGGTGACGGTGAAGTTCGATGCGGTGAAGGATAAGCCTGCGCTTGATCCGCTGGTGTTTAACTTCAAGCGCGGTACTCTTACGCCTACTTCGTGGGACGCGACTATGGGGGTGCTGGGGCCGCCGAAACTGACACCGTTTGGCGGGAAGAATGTGCAGCAGGACAGTGTTGCAACCTGTACTAATTTGTATGCGACGACTCCTGGACATAACTGTGTGAGGTGGGATTCGCGGGTGCCGAATCAGTAGATGTGTCGTTGATTTTTTTTTACTAATGCGAAACGCCCCTTCCGGTGATCTGGAAAGGGCGTGTTGGTTGGTTGTTCGTGAGTTAGAAGTTCAGCTTGAGTGCGAGCTGGATCTGGCGCTCGGTTGAGACGGTTCCGGTGATCAGACCTATGCCGCCGGAGATGTTGTTGGTTGGGGGTGCCAGGCTGGTGGTGTTGAGGACGTTGAAGAAGTCAGCCCGGAAGTCGAGGTGTTTGGTTTCGGTGATGTCGAAAGCCTTGCTGAGCGCGGCATCCAGATCGTGATAGCCAGGTGCACGCTCACTGCCTACGCGAGCGGTGCCAAGGGCAGTCGTGCTCTCTGGTCCATAAGCGCAGCCCAGACCTTGCGGATTGAACTGCAGGCTGGAACAGCCGTTGACCGTCGAGACAACACCGGTAACCGGATCGGTCACCTGGACAGGAACGTAGACAGTTGAGTCAGTTCCGAACCAGTTATCGACCGAGCGATTACGTACTACCAGCTTGCGATAATGGTCTGCCCGGTCTGTACGCTGATTGACCGGGAAGTTCTGATTGGAGAACATGGTGACCGGCAGACCGGTGTGAAGGCTGGCAACTGCGCCCAGCTTCCAGCCACCGACAGCTAGATCGGCGAAACGGTTCATACCCGCACCCCACCGGCGACCACGTCCAAAGGGAAGGTCGTAGTAACCAGAGAAGGAGAAGAGGTGGCCCACGTCGAAGTAGGCTGGACCGTAGTCGGCTCCGCCGTTGTAGGAGTCCTGCCAGTAAGCGCTCTGCGAGGCTGCAGCTCCGCCACCTGCTCCGTAGTAACCGAGGTTGTTAGTGAGGGACTTGCTCCAAGTGTAGTTCGCGAGGAACTCAAGACCGTTGGTTACGCGCCTGCGCACCGTTGTCTGGAGAGCGTTGTAGTTCATCATCGCCTTGGATTCAGTAAGACTGATGATGACGGTTGACGGATCTGGGATCCTACCTGCGAATCCGGGAAGCAATGAAACAGGATAGGCGCAGGTTGGGCATTGCTTCTGATTGCCTTCGCGTGGATCGACGAGATGGCTTCCGCTCTGGCCGAGATAGGCAACGACAAGGGAGGTTGCGTTATCAAGCTGCGTCTCGGTGGTCAGGTTGAACTGCTGAATGAGGGCGGGCTTCAACTTGGGATCCCATGCACGAAGATTGGCATTCGCAATCGTGGCGTAAGGATCACCCCCGGTCGCGGGACGAGGAAAGCCATTTTGAGTCTGGAAGAAGTTGGTTCCGTTCGACACAGAGGATGAGTCGACGAAGAATGGAGGATTCAGAGGCAGACGGAGGTTTGCTCCAGTGCCTTCAAGGAAGTTGGTGATGCCGTAGCCGCCGCGGACGACGAACTTACCGTTGTATCTCCCAGGAGAAAAGGCAAAGCCCACGCGTGGCATGAAGCCAGCCCAGAAGCTGCTGTAGAGAGCGCGGCTGTTGCCATCCTGACCGGCATACTCAATTGCGCCGCTGGTGAGATTGAAGTTGACCTGTTTGTTGTTGATCTCATACATAGGCTGATCCCATTCCCACCGCATACCGAGATTGATGGTGAGGTTCGGAGTCATCTTGTAGTCATCTTGGACGAAGAGAGCATCGCGCCACTGACGCTGTCCCCACCGACCGGTTACGGCACCCTGGCCAAAGCTGAAGGCGTCGTTCTGAAGGAAGTCGGCCCATGGATCACTGGTGCCTTTAGGGCCGCTGTAAGCATTTCCTTTGTAGATGAACCAACCGAGCGCACCGTCGTTGCCCGAGTAGTAGCGGTTTTGCTGGTAGCGGAGTGCCTGCGCACCAAACTTGAGCGTGTGGCGGTGGAGCTGCCAGCTCAGGTTATCGCCGTAGGTGAAAGCGTTGACGATGCTATCTGAATCGATGCCGGCGTAGGAGCCATTATTGGGATTCTGTAGGGTGGTGCCGATCGGATCAAGGAATGAGACATTGGAAGTAAGGTCGAAGGTGGAGATACCAGGAACGATCTGGGTGCCGGGAATCCCCAGTTGCGAGTTGCCCGTGATGCCAAACTTGCCGCTGAGATCCACGGGCGTTGTTCTGTAGCGAGTGCGGCTATAACCGGCGCGTGCTTCGTTGATGATGTTGTTCGAAAAAACGTGTGTCCAGTTCAGAACGAAACCGGTGTACGGGTTGGAGTTATTGCTCGGAATGTCGGTCGGAAGCGTGACCTTGGTATAGCCGTCGGTCTCACGGCCGATTGAGAAGCGTCCGGAGAGATTGTCCTTGGAGGTTAGCTTGCTGTCGATCTTGATATCGCCCTGATCGTTATGGGTTGCAGTGCCGTAAGAGCCGCTGTAGTTGTTGGTGATCCCGTTAGCATTGGCGCTAGTAAGATTGGGTCTCGGATAAAGTTCGGGGTGAGCAATTAGGAACTGGGCTACAGGGTTCGTAATGGGGACGTTATGTCCGAGGAGGGGCGCGAAGCCAGCGCGCATAGCGTCGGTAGCTACCGAGCGGAACTCAGTGGTGCTGCCGTGCTGACGTGCGCCCTGGTAATCGACAAAGAAGAAAAGACGATCGTGAAGGAGAGGGCCGCCGAAGGTGCCACCGAAGATGCCACGGTTAAGAGTGGGCACGGCACCGAAGTCAGCGGGGTTTGGCGTGTGCTTGTTAGTCCAGCTGTTGGCGTTGAGATTGGTGTTTTCGATGAACCAGAAAGCATTGCCGTGGAATTGGTTGGTACCGCTTTTGGTGACCATGACGACCTGGCCGCCGTTGGCGTTGCCGTACTCTGCAGTGGCGTTGCCGGAGATGATGTGGATTTCGCCGAGTGCATCGACATTGGGGCTGTAGCCGATATAGTTATCGATGGCCTCGTTGATGTCCATGCCGTCGAGGGTGTAGTTGTTGGACTGCTCGCGGTTGCCGTTGATGTTGAAGCCGCCGTTGTAACCGGCGCGTGCGACGCTGTTCTGCGCCATGGGATTAACCGAGATTGCGCCCGCGACGAGGGTGGTCAGTGAAGAAAAGTTACGCGCCTGCAAAGGGAGTTCTGTTGCCTGGGCGGCGGTAATGGTGTCGCCAGTGGTTGGGTTCTCGGCGTTCAGAATTGGTGCCGCGGCAGTGACAACTACGTTTTCAGTGACGGAGCCGAGGTTGAGTTTCACATCGAATCTGGCTTCCTGACCGACTTCGAGAGTGAAGGGACCGGCGCTCGTCGAATTGAATCCAGTGGATGTGATCGAGAGCTTGTAGTGGCCGGGCTGAAGGAAGCGGAGAACATAAACGCCGGTGGAGTTGGTTGTGGTCGGGGTTTGGATGCCGGTATCTACATTGATGGCTGTGACTGTGGCGCCACCGACTGCCGCTCCGCTGGGGTCAGATATCGTGCCTGTAATTGAGCTTGTAATTGTCTGTCCGAGTGCGACGGAACAGGCAAGAAGAAGAGCGAAGAAGCTATACAACGCAAAACGTGCTCTCATGATGCGCCTCCCATTCAAATTTGTGCTGCGTATTTGCTCTCTTGACTGCATCTGCGGCATACCTCCGAAGTGGGATCGCCTTTTGTGCGTCTTTATCTAGGGTTCACGGATAGCAAGTTCACCCACTGTATAGACAACTGGACGTTTCGCGCAAGATAAAAAAGCGAATAATTCGCGGAAATGTTATGAAATGCAAAAGTCCAATCTAAAGTGGCTATTTTTGGGAGATTTGCTGGGATTAACGAAAAGTAGTCTGCCTGGAACCTTGGGTCATTGACAAAAAAGCTGGTTATTCGCCGCGCTAACCAGAAATTTTAGAGATAACAATCAAATGTATAGACAACCAGCCCGCTCTACGATTAGAAACAATAATGCTTGCGGCACAATCGGGGGTGCGGATTTGAAGCCTGCATCGATCTTTACGGGGAGAGCCAGCGGAAGGAGAGTTGCATCATTGTATTTTTATGATGTATTTTTTCTTTCAGTCGACCCCCTCCCCACCGAATCTGTTTCGTCGGGCACTGAACGGTAATCACGCGTTCTGTCGCGTTGTTCGTTTGGTTGGGCTTCGTGCGTTTGAATTCGCTTAGGCAATAAGTTTCAGGAGAGTTTGTGTCAAAACTTCAGGTTCAGTCCGCATCCCCGGTGCAACCGCTCGATAAAAACGGTTTCATACCGTTATATTTCCAAATTCAGCGTGCACTGATGGAGAAGATCCACTCAGGAGAGTTATCGGAGGGCGATCTGCTTGCTTCCGAAGAAGAGTTGGCACGCGTATACCGGGTGAGCCGAATGACGGCGCGGCAAGCACTGCATGGATTGAAGAGCAGCGGCTACGCCTTCAGCCAGAAAGGCAGAGGCACGTTTGTTACTCGGCCCAAGCTCGAAAAGAACATCATGCACCTGATGGGCTTTACGGAAGACATGAAGCAACGCGGCATGGTTCCGAGTTCAAGACTGTTGGAGCAGTCGGTAATTGAAGCGACGGAAGAGTTGGCCCTGCAGCTAAAAGTGGAACCGGGAGAGTCCGTGATGCTGCTGCGAAGGTTGCGGCTGGCCGATGGAATTCCGATGGCCATTGAGGTATCTCAAATTCCGCTGAAGTTCTTTCCGGGACTTGAAAGAATCAACTTCACGAATAAGTCGTTGTACTTCGTTTTGCGTGAGAACTATGGGCTGCGTGTGGCATGGGCAGATGAGGTGATTGAGGCGCTGCCGGCGACGCGAGAAGAGTCGAATCTGTTGACGATACCGAATAGGTCCAGCGTCTTATCTATCTCTCGTACGATCATGACGACAGAAGAGACACCGGTTGAGGTGGCCTGCTCGCGGTATCGCGGGGACCGATACCGCGCATCGATACGAGTTCCGACTACGAATATCGAATAGAGTTCATGACCGCCGCGTTGCTTCCACAAAACGCGCAGTAATGGTCTGTGGACGGGTGATTGCGGAGCCTACAACGACACAGTGTGCACCGAGGTCGAGCGCTTTGCGAGCCTCATCGGGCTGCGTGATGTGGCCTTCGACGATGACCGGAATGGCGAGTTCGGCTACGAGTGCCTGGATGAGAGACCAGGGAGGCGTGCGAATGGCGGCAGTATCGGCAGTATAGCCGCATAGGGTGGTAGCAACGACGTCCGCGCCGGCGCGTTGGGCAGCGAGTGCATCGTCGAGAGTGGCGATGTCGGCGCAGACGGTGCGGCCGAGTTCGGCATGGATGCGGCGGATGATCTCTGGCCAAGGCTCGGATTGGGTCAACCGACGGAGAGTGCAGTCGAGGGCGATGATGTCGGCGCCAGCACGGCTGATGGATTGAGCCGATTGGAAGTTCGGCGTGATGTAGACGTCGCCGTTGGCGTCATAGGATTTGGTAATTCCGATGATGGGGAGATTAGTCTGGGCTCGGAAAGCGGTAACATGCGGAACGCCTTCGGCGCGCAGGCCGCCGGCTCCGCCGAGAAGGACAGAGGCGGTCATACGGGTTAGGGTGTCGAGATGATCGAGTGGATCTCCTGCAGATGCCTGACAAGAGACAATGAGTTTGCCGCGGAGGGACTCGATAATGGAATTTGCGATGCGGTTTTGGGTGCCGGACAAGGAGAGCTTTCTTTGTTTCGAAGGATAGGTCTTCTGCCGTTCAGTATAGGACGGCCTTAGATGTGAGCGCGAGGTATGCGTACTACTTCGTCGCAGGGAAGATCGTCTTCCAGTCGTTCTTCATATCAATCACGACCCAATGTTTTGCGTTTGCTTCGTCGAGAGCTTTATCCAAACGACCCACAGATGACTGACGATCGTAGGCATACTCGCGTTCGGCATCGGTGTGATGCACAAGAACCATTAACCTTGGTCCGGGGCCGGATGCTGTCCACTCAAGCATCTGCTGATCTCCGTCGGAGTTTCCGAACGCGGCAATGGGGCGCTTGCCGATGAATTTTCCGATGTTCTCCGGCTTCCCAGGCCCGTCGTCAATCGAGTCGATTTGTGGCAGGCGATCGAGTACTGGGGATCCATCCTTTGTATCGAATTTCGTCTTTAGTGTCGTTCCAACGACCTGCTCCGGCGGGATGCCATAGACCCTCTCCGCCCAAGGTCGCATGAACTCCTGTTCCCCGCCTGACACAATGTATGTTTTGAAGCCGTTTGCACGCAGGAACGCCATCGCCTCAATCATCGGCTGATAGACGCACTCTGTATAAGGACGCTTGAAACGTGGGTGCTCGGCGTGACTGAGCCAGTCTGTAACGATCTGGGAAAACTGGTCTGTCGTTACACCACCGTGTGTTGCAACAATCAATTGAAACATTCCGCGATCACCGCTGGCAGCGAGGGTCTTCATGTCGTTATGAAGAAGAGCAGCAAATGGCTGTTGCGTCTGCCACTCCGGATGTTGTGGAGCGAGCTGTTTAACGCGATCGAAGGTGAAAGTAAATTCGGTGTACATCGGTTGCTCTGTCCATAGCGTGCCGTCGTTGTCGATGGTTACGATTCGATCTGCGGGGGGAACGAAATCGGGGCCGCCGTCCTTGGTCACACGAGCTACGAAATCAATAATTGCCTGTTTGGCCTGACCGTTGTTCCAAGAAGGTAGAGGATCCGATGTATCTTGTGCCGTTGCAGTCCACGCGGTTGCAAACAAAAGGAAGAAGGCGAACAGAAAAGTCGAGTACGCCCGAGGCAGACGTCGCCTCCAGAAAATCCGCAGTTTTAGTGTCGGCATATTTCCCCCTGTTGCTGCGTGTTGAAACGTTGCATTTCGTATCCGCAGAGGATGACAGATGTTACTTCAGGGCTATCTCCTTGCCCGGAAGATCCATCACGCAGCGGAAACCCAGATGGTTGGTTCCGGTATCGGCTTCGCCTTTGCCGCGCGTTCCGACTATGTAGCGCGAGCAATACTGGTCGGTGCACAAAAATGAACCTCCGCGATGCACCTTCTTGGGATGGCCGGGTTCGGATGGATCATAGGAAGAGTCCGGCCCTTGCGGATTGCGCGCTACGCCGCTGGCTTTGAGTTGCTGATAATAGTCGGGTCGGTACCAGTCGCTAGTCCACTGCCAGACGTTGCCGGCCATATCGTAGAGGCCGTATCCATTGGGAGGAAATTGGGCGACGGGGGCGATTCCGTTGTAACCATCCTCGCCTGTGTCTTTATCGGGAAAGTGTCCCTCGTGCGTATTGGCCATCCACTTGCCGTTTGGCCTGAACTCATCGCCCCACACATATGGTTTGCCAACGAGTCCACCACGAGCCGCGAACTCCCACTCGGCCTCGGTGGGGAGCCTCTTCCCTGCCCACTTCGCATATGCCTGGGCATCTTCATAAGCGATATGGACGACGGGGTAGTCTCCCTTGCCGGCGATGCTACTCTTCGGTCCCAAAGGATGACGCCAATTGGCGCCAGGTACATAAGTCCACCACTGGAAATAGTCGTTGAGTGGAACAGGATGATCTGGCGGAGCGAAGACAACCGAGCCAGCACGCAAATTTTCCGGGGGAGCGCCCGGGTAGTCTTCTGCTCGTGGCTTTCGCTCGGCCACAGTGACATAACTCGTTGCCTTCACAAACTTTTCGAACTCAGCGTTGGTGACATCGGTCTTGTCCATGAAGAAGCCGTCGACGTAGACGCGATGGACTGGGCGCGAATCTAACGTCGCCTTCATTCCAACATCGTCCATGTCAGGAGGGTTTTGCGCACCCATTGAAAACTCACCACCAGGGATTCTGACCATATCCTTGGGAACAGGTATCGGAGGCGAAACGGTGTTGGGGATCGTCGGCCCGAAGGCAACTACGTTGGTCGCTGTCTCCACAGCCATTTTTGGCTGCGTAGTCGGTGCCGAATTGGGTGCGACGCGCTCTGACGCATCTGCCGACACCTCAGTCGCAGGAGAGGCCATGCCCTGTACGTTTCCCGGCCGTTTATAGACGGCCACACTGCCCGCTAACCCAATGACAATTACGATAGCCACAATCCAAAGGGTCTTGTGGGACCGTTCCTCTGCTTTGCTTCTGCGTGCCTGAACTACGGATTTCTTCATAGTCGACATGGCCTTAATGCTGCGGGTTCAGGGTGAATCTGTCGTCTCCGGTGCGGCGAAAGTTCTGGAAGCTCTGTGTCTGCAATGGCCTCTCTGCCTGAAAGAGGCCGATAGAGCGAGAGTGGCTCGACACCCGCGGGAACCAGAAGAGCCCAGTACCGATAGCGCCTGAGACCACCGTCATCCGAAGCCATCAGATGAGAACCGCTCTTGGAGTTGCAACCGGGGAATGATCATACCTGAGCGCCAGGAGGCACCTCACATCTCTAAGCGTCACAACAAGCGTGCTTTTTGAGCTGGCCTGTTGCAGATATTTTGAGGATTTGCCTGAGAAACAGAGGCCGAAAAACAAGGAACGCAATAGGATCTGTTATTTGACTTACGATCGCAGAGCCATCATCGTACACACAGCTATTTTTGGCAAGCCGGACGATCAGGCTGCGGTATAGGAGCACCATGACTCATCGCTCAAAGTACCCGTCTTTAACCAGTGTCGTATATCGCTTCGACTGCAATGTACTTAGGGTCTTTCAAAAATGCATCGCCCTTGTGCTCCTTGCGCCATCTTTTGTATGGGCAAGCAGTCGAACGAAGACTGACGTCGTTTATATGCGTAATGGTGACAAGATCACTTGCGAGATACGCTCCCTTGAACAAGGACAACTTACGGTAAAGCCTGACTATACAAACTCCACGATCGTGATTGATTGGACGAAAGTAGATCACCTTGAAAGCGCGCAGAATTTCATCGTGCTCGATCCGCAAGGACGTCGCTATACGGGTTCGATCGGGGAGGACAAAGAGAATAAATCACTGGCCGTTATCAATGCGACGGCGACAGCGACGCTTCCATATGAGTCCGTGATCCAGGTGGAGACTCTGGGAGAGACTTTCTTAAAGAGGCTGCGGGGACAGATCGATTTGGGCACGAGCTTCGCCCGCTCGAACCAACAGAGAAACCTGACACTGAATGGAGGAGTGGGGTATCTCTCACCTCAACGCATGTTTACGTTTGATGCCAATTCACAATTTACAAGCCAACAAAAAACGAATAACACAAATGAGACAACGCTGAAGAATGGATTCTACCAACAACTTCGCGATTCCAACTGGTTCGCAGGAGGCATGGCGAACTTTCTGTCGAGCTCAGAGCAAGAGATCGATCTCAGATCTACCTTAGGCGGCGCATTGGCAAAACGCCTCATCTTTACCAATCGAACTAATCTCACGGCCATAGGTGGTCTCGGCCTGACCGTCGAGAGTAATGCTGCGAACACTACAAGTACGGCGCGAAACCAAGCGCTTGATTCAGCATTCGCTGTACAGTTCTCAACCTTCCGCTTCGATTCGACAACCTTCGATACGACAATGTGGCTTTATCCAAGTCTGACTTCGCCTGGCCGTGTACGCATGACGCTTAACCAAGATGTCTATTACAAATTTCTCGGCGATTTCTATGTACGCGTGAGCTTTTACGACAATTACGACAACCAGCCGGTGGTCGGTGCGCCCACCAACAACCTTGGTGCAACGACTTCACTCGGCTGGTCGTTTCATTAGGCTAAGATGAAGTGCACCTGAGTGGCTTGAGATTCAGAGCAATTTTGCATGATCCAGGTAGTATGGGCGAGTAATACAGCCGTGGGATAAGAAAAGAGCTTTTCGCAGACGAGCACTCTTTGGAGGGAGCTGTGGAACAGCATACGTATCCGAATTCCCGTCCGTTTCTTCTTATGGAGGGCGGCCCACTCTATCGCATCGAGAAGCGCGTCGGAACCATCAAGAAGGACTCACCTCTTACGATTCGACGGGCGATTTTTGCCGCTGCCTTTACCTGGCTTCCGCTGCTGATCCTAACCATCCTTCAAGGAACCGCTTTTGGTCATAAGGTTATCGTTCCGTTCCTTTGGGACTTTAGCGCACACACCCGCTTTCTTCTTGCGGCCCCCTTACTACTGCTTGCTGAGATCGTTATCGGCCCTAGAATTGCCGAGGCCGCGGGACATTTTGTTACGGCGGGCATAGTTGGGAAAAAGGATTTTCCTGAGTTTGATGCCGCCGTTGAAGATGGCTTGCGTTTGCGCGATTCTGTGCTTGCCGAGATCCTTCTCGTCGTTTTCGCGTACTCGATCTCGACTACCGCATTCCACATGACTGCCGTTCATGTTTCGACCTGGTACGGGAATCGAAGCGATGCAGGCATGGCGCTCTCCTGGGCGGGATGGTGGATGATTTTGTTCTGTGTGCCGTTGCTCCAGTTTTTGCAGTTGCGATGGCTCTGGCGCATATTTCTGTGGTTCCGTTTTCTTGGTCGGATTGGCAGACTTGACCTCCAACTCTTTCCCACCCATCCCGATGAGTGCGGCGGAATTGGCTTCGTTGGAGAAGCGCAGCGATTCTTCGGCATTCTTCTGTTCTCATTTTCTCTTGGCCTCACAGGAGTTCTTGCGAATGAAATCCTCTATGACAAGATTCCACTAAAGCACTTCGCTCCTGCCATAGGCGCTTATGCCTTCATTGCACTGTTACTCATGGTGCTTCCGCTTGCGGTCTTCACTCCGAAGCTTCTCATAACTAAGCGAAAGGGCTTGTACAAGTATGGGACGCTCGCAACTGCCTATACAGGCTCGTTCCATCGCAAGTGGATTTGTGACGAGAATCCCGAACAAGAAAAATTGCTGGGAACAGCCGACATTCAGTCTCTTGCCGATCTCGGGAATAGCTTTGCATTCATCGAACGGATGAACGCGCTTCCGGTGAATCCGCGTTCCCTGATACACATTGTTGTCGCAACGCTTCTTCCAATGACAGCTTTATTGCTGACTGTGATGCCGCTCAAAGACGTGCTCAAGCTTTTGTTGAAATTGGTTGCATAAGGCATCGTTCACGATCAGTTTCGACCTATTATCCACCGATAGTAGGCATTATCAGGATCCTTTGCCTGAACTCGTTGTATCGCCTCACCCCAAGCCTGTCGGTCGCCATCATACGCGGCGATGCCCGCTGTATAGAAGTCCAGTAGTGTGTCGCGCTCACCACGAATTGCGTAACGCAGGGATTCATCGGCGTGAAGCAGGGGTGGATCAGTGCGGAGCGCGAGCAGATGCGGAAGGGTGCGTGTAATCTCTCTGGGTCGTACCCACGGTGCATATTCAATGCTTGGATTGTCATCGGTCACCGGTTTGACATTTGCGGCGTACCGCTCGAGCCCTTCTCTTCCAGTCACCCAGGTTGCCATCAAGGCTGCAGGGGTCGAGACGCCTACAGACTGCAACGATGTGGAGACGCCTTCCTGCAAAAAGCGATCTGTGATCTGAGTGGCATCGATCTCTATCGGAGTGTGGGAACCGATCAGAAGCATTTCGTGTAGTTCCGTCGTCCATATCGTCGCATAGGGAAATACATTGAGAAAGCTACGTACGAGAGCACGCGTGTCTTCTTCGTTTTGCGTTGCCAACGGCAACCATTGCGCAAAGAGTCCATCCGGTTCCAAACGTCTGCTGGCAAGCTGGTAGAAGTCTGTGGAGTACAGGTTCGCGATACCTTTTTCAGAAGGCGGCGGAGGCTCCAAAGTGATTAGGTCATAACGTTCCGAGCTGCGCAGCAGCTCCTGACGTCCATCACGAATGCGAATCTGCAATCGTGGATCAGAATCTGCCTTGTAATTTTCAGGAAAGAGGCTGCCCGCCTTTACGACCGCAGGTAGCAATTCCACGCAAACGCGACGCTGGAGATGCGGATAGTGAAGTATTGCTCCGGCCGTAATACCTGTACCGAAGCCGATAACAAGCGCTGATTTTGGTTCGCCGCGATGAAGCATCAGTGGCAGCATCGCTTGCAAACGCATATAGCGCAATGAAGGCATCGCATCGCCAGAGTTTGAAATTCCCTGAATGAACAGCCGTCTAAACTCATTGTCGCCCGAACGTTGTTCCGCGACGGCAACAGTAGCGCCACGGCCCTCCTCGTAGAAAACAAGCTGGCCGCCGCCGCGTGTCGTCAACAGAAGCTTCGCAAGACGGTCTGGCTGCGCTAAAACTCCTCCCGCAACTATCGCAAGCCCCAAGAGGCAGACCGACCATTGCATTTTCGTACTCACCTGAGCTCCGAGCAAAACAGCCAAAGTACCCACAGAGGCTGCTCCAATCGCTAGAACAGCGAGTGTCCGCACTAGCCCCAACGCTGGTATGAGAACAAAGCCTGTCAGCAGCGTTCCGACGATTCCCCCTGCAGTATTCCAAGCAAGTACAGCGCCGACCCGTTGCCCTACCCGCTCTGCGCCCGCAGTCATTCTCAACGCCGCGGGAAATGCTGCACCTAACAATATGGTTGGCACAAAAACGATGCCCAGTGCAGCAACGAGAAAGTGCACACACATCCGTATTAACTCGCTTCCAGTCACACGGTAAGCGAGAGTCCCCGCATGAATCTGAATATCGAGCTGCCAAAATCCGAGGAGAGAAATCTCAAACAACGCAATGAAGCCGATTGCGCATATAAGGAGACCAAAGAGTCCCCAGGGATCCTGCACTCGATGAGCAAAACGAGCATACAGCAAGCTTCCGATCGCAAGTCCCGCAAGATAAGTCGCCAACACAATGGAGAATGCAAATACACGAGTGCTAAGAAACTGCGCCATCGACTGTGACCATACAACCTCATATCCAAGCGCAATGCCGCCCGTGATGGCATACAGCACGAACGCTGTACGCTGCTTCACAAATGGCGTAGACGACTTCTCCGGTCTCACGATGGGAACTTCGCCAGATAGAGGGACGGTGCGGCGATCGATTACAACAGCAATACCCGCTGCGGCCAGATTTAATAGCGCCGCTGCCAATCCTGTGCCACGCACACCGAGCCATGGAAGAAACACAAACGTACTGAGAATGGCCCCCGCAATACCACCTATCGTGTTAGCAGCATAGAACCAGCCTCCAGCCTCTGCGACCTGTGATGATTCAAGTCCCATTGCTCGAAGGGCAACGGGAAGGGTTCCCCCCATCAGGAATGCGGGAGACCCAACAAGAAGAAAAGGACACAACCACGCGAGCATGCCAGCGTGTTCTTGAACTACTGTGAACAGCCCTGCGGTATGTGCCAGCGCGACTGTCGTGGTTACTCCGAAAACCGCGACGCCGCCTTCCAGGAGCGCATACAGCAGGAACGGTCGCCTCCAACGGTCGGCGACACGCCCAAGGACGGCACTTCCCGCCGCTAGTCCAGCGAAAAAAGAGCCTACTGCAATTGTGATGGAGTAGACTTCGACTCCAACCACTATTGAGAGCAGTCTGATCCAAAGGAGCTGATAGATCAATGCCGCTGTGCCCGATAGAAAAAGCAGAAGAGCGATAACAATAAGCTTTCCGTCAAAGCGGACGCTTTTCATCTGATCGATTTCTGAAGTAGAGCTCTCACCGTTGCCACTCTTATTTTTGGGCTTGAGTTTGGCGGATTTCACTGCCGGCATACATCTCCCGTTCGAAGCGGCGGATGGCACAGCTTAATCGTAGGCTGGGTTCTCTGCCTGAGGTGGCGGTCACTCTGGGTGAATCGTGCGAGAGACTTCCGATCGAGAGCAGCCTCTGAGTGAAGCAATCTCGTAACTGGGCCCGACATTCTTACTTGCAATAAATACTGAAAAAACGTTGCAAACGAACGCGCTTATTTTGCATCACACAAACCATCAAGTCAAGAAAGCGGATATCTTACAGTCGGGATTTTGATCTATGGCAGATAGACAAGTGGGTGCGGAATCCATAACGGCTCTCGACTCCGTTCTTGACCTGCAAAAGCGAATCAGTCAGACGGTTCTTGGACAAGAGGCGATGATTGAACGCCTTCTCATTGGCCTAATAGCCAATGGGAATCTCCTAGTCGAGGGGTTGCCGGGACTAGCGAAGACTCGGGCTATCAAAAAACTAGGAACATTCCTGGACGCAGGGCTCTCGCGAATCCAATTTACTCCCGACCTGCTGCCTTCCGACATCACAGGGTCGGAGATCTACTACACAGCCGAAGGCAAAGGGGAATTTCTCTTCCAGCCCGGTCCAGTCTTCAACAACCTCGTGCTTGCCGATGAGATCAACCGTGCGCCTGCCAAGGTGCAGGCCGCGCTTCTCGAAGCGATGGAAGAACGGCAGGTGACGGTCGCAGGGAAGACACATAAGCTGCCAGATCTTTTTCTTGTGATGGCGACGCAGAATCCGATTGAACAAGAAGGGACCTATCCACTTCCGGAGGCACAACTCGATCGCTTCCTGATGCACATCTATGTCGATTATCCGGAAGAAAGTTCCGAGCGCGACATAATGCTACTGGTGCGTGGAGAAGAGATAGAAAAAAGCAACGACAAACCGACTGAACAGCGTATCTCGCAAGACGTGATCTTTACTGCTCGCCAAGAGATTCATTCGGTGTATATGGCTCCAGCTGTGGAGCAATATATTGTTGCCCTCATCGAGGGTACTCGCTATCCCGAGCGATACGACAAGGATCTGAGGAAGTGGATTCAGATTGGAGCAAGCCCGCGGGGCACTATTGGACTTGATAAGTGTTCGCGAACCTATGCCTGGCTCAAGGGCCGCGACCACGTGCGTCCGGACGACGTACAAGCAGTGGCGCACGATGTCCTTCGCCATCGCATCCTGCTTAGCTATGATGCACAGGCCGAAAAAATAAAAGCAGATCAGGTGATCGACAAAATCGTGGAACTTGTCGCGGTTGCATAACAGGAGCTCTTACCATGGGAGCCTACGCAGATCTGGATTCGTTGATCGCGCTACAGTTCAAGGCCGGCAACTTCACTCTGAAGCATAACCAGCCCGTTCGCAGTCTGCTATTTGGACGACGGGCATCGCACGTTCGCGGACGCGGCCTGGATTTCGAGGAGCTTCGCAGCTATGTCGCCGGCGACGATGTGCGCAGCATCGACTGGCGCGTGACGGCACGCATGCAGAAGCCATATGTACGCGTCTACTCTGAGGAGCGAGACCGACCCACGGTGCTCGTCGTCGATCAGCGCATCAATATGTTTTTCGGCAGCCGAGTTTCGATGAAGTCCGTGGTCGCGGCTGAAGTGTCTGCGTTGGCCGCCTGGCAAGTCTTCCATCAGGGAGACCGGATCGGCGCACTCATCTTCAATGACGACAAGACTGAACAGGTCCGCATGCACCGTAGCCGTGCGACCGTACTACGCATTCTTGATCGCATCTCATTTCAAAATCATCTTTTGCGCGCTGACTCTCCATCGCAGCCTCGCCCCGAACGACTCAACGAGACACTTGAATCCGTCGCTCGGGTCTGCCACCATGACGCGCTCATTATCATCGCAAGCGACTTCGATGGTGCCGACGCGACTACACGTGAGCTTTTGCTTCAGCTTTCTCAATCCAATGACATCATCTGCTGCCTCGCTTACGACCCTCTTGCAGTTCGACTTCCTCCCGCCGATCAGCTCGTTGTGAGTAACGGCGAGTTGCAGGTCGAACTTCAGCTAGGGCAACAAAAGGTGCGTGAGAACATTCTTGACGCCTCAGACAGGCGCATGCGCGCGATCTTGGCCTGGCAGCATGAGTTGGGCATCCCAGTGCTTCCACTGAGCACAGCCGAAGATGTGGCTCGTCAGATGCGCCATCTGCTGGGACACGTCGCAGAACAGAGGAGGCGGATATGAGCGCGCCTCTTGATAATCTGCACGATTTCTATCAACCACCGCCGCCTGCGTGGACTCCTCAGACAATCGGTTGGTACGTTCTTTTCGGCATGGGTGGACTGCTTATTCTCTGGATTGCAATTCATTTCATAAGAAGGTGGTTCGCCGATCGCTACCGCCGAGAGGCACTGCGCGAGCTTGCGTTGCTCCCCCCGGAACAGTTCTCCGCGCTTCTCAAACGTACAGCACTCGCCGCATGGCCACGAGAAAAGGTCGCTTCCCTTAGCGGGGAAGCATGGCTTCAGTTTCTGGATCAGTCTATTCGCAGCGACCTGTTCCATCGCGCGCCTGCGAACCGCGTTGAAGAGATAGCTCTGCGTCCAGTAGTCCTATCGAACGAAGAAACTTACGCGCTGCGGAATACAGTAGTCGAATGGATCAGGAGGCACCATGTACAGGCTTGAATATCCATGGCTGCTTGTCCTGCTACCTTTGCCTTTACTTATATATTGGCTCATGCCACCCTACAAAGAGGAGCAGGATTCTCTGCGCCTTACGTTCTTTCACTACATCAGTTCGAGCCTTGGTCTTACTCCCCAGCCTGGAGCGATCATCCCACGAACAAATTGGCTGCAGCGAATCATCGCTCCGTTGGCCTGGGGTCTCATTGTTCTCGCGCTGGCGCGTCCGCAGTTCATTGAGCCACCCATACAAAAGATTCAACCCGGCCGCGACCTAATGCTTGCACTCGATATCTCGCAGTCGATGGAAACCCCAGACTTTCGCACGCCCGACGGTAAACGCATGCGGCGCGTCGATGCTGTCAAACAGGTCGTCAGTGAATTTATACGTAAACGTAAGAACGACCGCATCGGACTGATCGTCTTCGGCCAGGCAGCTTACCCCGTAACACCCTTTACCCTCGACCATAATGCCTGCCTGCAAATTCTTTCCCACACCGATGCAGGCATGGCAGGCCCGCAAACCATGATTGGAGACGCAATCGGTCTGGCGATCAAGCAGTTCCAGAGCAGCGAAGCCAAGCAGCGTGTGTTGATTCTACTTACCGACGGCAACGACACAGGAAGTATCATGCCACCTCGCAAGGCAGCTGAAATAGCCAACCAATCCAACATTACGATTCATGTTGTTGGCTTAGGCGATCCTCACGCAACCGGCGAGGACAAGGTCGACTATGGTGCGCTCAATGACATTGCCAAGGCAACCGGCGGCCAGGTCTTTCACGGAGAGAACCGCGTTGAGCTCGAAAAAGCGTATGCCACACTCGATAAGATCACGCCGCAGAATTTCAAAACGCTAAGCTATCAGCCGCGGCGGGAACTCTTTATGTTTCCCTTAGGAGCCGCTGTTCTCTTACTCATTGGTTACCACCTGCTTATGTTAAGCGTGAGTTTTTTGCTTCGGCTCTTCTCGCGTCATACGCAGCAAGCAAATGATGTTACCGTCTCGGATGTCTTCAAGGTAAAGGTATGAGTGAGTGGTGGGCATCGTTACATTTTCTTCGCCCCCAGTGGCTATGGCTTCTGCTGACCGTACCCACAATCTACCTTTCGTTCCGTATACGCGATGATGTTCGTTCCCGTTGGAAGCGCTACATCGATCCTGCGCTTCTCGACCACCTGATCGTGGCACGCAGGCGACGATGGCGCTTCCGTCCCATCCACATGATCTCGTTTCTTATCTTTCTTGGGGTTATTGCTGTCGCCGGTCCGACATGGAGGCGCGAACAACCACCCTTCACAGAGGACAAAGCATTACTCGTTATCGCGCTCGATCTTTCTGACACTATGAATGCGATCGATCTCGATCCCACTCGACTCGAGCGCGTCAAACTTAAACTACGCGATCTTCTCAAGGTTCGAAAGGGCGGACGCACCGCTCTCTTTGTCTATGCCAAGACTGCCCATATGGTGCTTCCCTTCACCACCGACGACTCTCTCTTTGATCTCTACCTCAGTTCTCTCTCCACTTCGCTCATGCCAGTCGAGGGAAAGAACACAGCGAATGCGCTTCGCACTATCGAAGACTTTCTGAAAGGAGAGACTGTACCTGCCACTGTCCTCTTTATTACGGATGGGATTGAACCCCAAGCGCTGCCCGCCTTCCGGCAACTATCTGAGCAGCAGGAAAACCAGAACGACATTCTTGTTATGGGTGTAGGGACCTCGGCAGGCGGCCCAGTGCGTGCATCCGGCAATGGCTTTCTCAGCGACAGTTCCGGTCGAAGAATTTACTCAAAGCTCGACGTGAACGCTCTCCGTGCTCTTAGTGATATCGGTATTGCTGCCACTACTCTTACTCTCAACGATGACGATATCCAGTGGATACAGCGACGAGTACAGCACCACCTCGAAGCAGTGCAACAGAAGAACCCTAAGACCCGCTGGATCGACGAGGGCTACTGGCTCACGATTCCTATCGCCACTATTGCCGTCTTCTGGTTTCGTAAGGGATGGACGGTACGTTGGACCTCCACATCAACCGTACTTGCCGTCGTATTTGTTCTTCCTTCAACGCAGATTCCGTCCGGTCGCTCTTGGCTCGATCTCTGGCTGACGCACGATCAGCAGGGTCGTTACTACTTTGAGAAGGGTGCTTATCAAAAAGCAGCAGATAAATTTGACGATCCACTCTGGCGTGGAATCGCCTTCGCTCGTGCTGGACAATATGAAAATGCCCTGAATGCTTTTGCTCTCTGTGATTCCGCCGAGGCCTGGTACAACCAGGGTAATGCGCTTGCCCATCTCGCTAAATATCCGGAAGCGGTAGAGGCTTATCAGCAGTCATTGGCACGTCATCATCCATGGCCCGAAGCACAAGAGAACCTGGCTCTGGTTCAATCGCTCATCCCAAAGGCGAAGGATAAGGACAAAGATGAGGAGCAGGAGATTCCTCCCAATGTTCCTCCCGATCAGATGAAGTTCGACGAGAAAGGTAAGAAAGGCAAGAAGACACAGATCCAACTCGACCCCCAAAAAATGGCTGACATTTGGATGAGAAATATTCAGACGACACCCGCCGATTTTCTGCGGCGTTCCTTCGCCATCCAGGCTGCACAGGAGCACCGCCCATGAAAGCCCTCGTGCTGGGTGCGGTCATCTTCGTTGCAATTCTAACGTTGCCCGCAACGGCACAAAGTCCAGTGGTCCGAGCCCGATTTGAGCCGACAAAAGGCATTCTCGTGGGCCAGCCTGTCCGTCTGGTTGTATCGATATACGTACCGAACTATTTCACTGGAAGCCCAGAATTTCCGGAGTTTGAGATCGATAACGCTATCGTTGTTCTACCTCAAGATCGACCCGAGAACTCGAACATGCAGATCAACGGAGTGAGCTACGCAGGCATTACAGAAACCTACGTCGTTTATCCGCAACAGGCCGGCGATTTTCATCTGCCAACAGCGAAGATTACGGTATCCTACGCTGTCGCCCCGCCAAAGACAACGACGAGCCAAGCTCCTTTGCCTGCGCTCTCGTTTCATGCCGACGTTCCCGCAGCAGCAAAGGATCTTGATTACTTTCTCCCCACGACGAACCTTACAATTAGCCAAAGCTGGTCGCGTTCTCTCAAGGGCCTTCGCGTCGGCGACTCCGTTGAACGAACGATAACGGTTACGGCGGCCAAAATGCAGGCGATGCTGATTCCGCCTCTTTCGCTCGATACATCTAACGGTATCCGCGTTTACCCCGAAGAACCGACTGTTCGAGATCAGAAGACCGATCGTGGCGATTTCGTTTACGGACGCCGAACCCAAATGGTAAAGTACTTGATCCAAAAAGAGGGAGACTACACGCTGCCGCCGATTGAATTGAAGTGGTGGAATATCTCAACGAATCATCTGGCCACCGCCTCTCTTCCCCCTGTTCACTTCAGTGCTGCCGCGAACCTAAATTACGTTTCCGAACTTCCACCTGAACCCGAACCGATAACTGCTGCGCCGGTCCAGCGGATGAGTTTGTGGAAACGATATAGATCACTAATTCGCGTTGCGGCTGTGGGCTGTACCGCGGCTTTCCTTCTGACATGGATCGGGTGGCGCTTCGTGCCGCGCGGTTATCGCAGCGTTAAGGCATGCGCCGAACGTAGAAAGCATTCCGAAGCCACCTTGTTTAACAAACTTCTTCGTGCGTGTCTGCATAACGACGCCGAACAATCCTATGTGTGGCTTTTGAAATGGCTCGCAATACAATATCCGGGCATGTCGCTCCAGCAGTCATTACAGACCACAGATAATCCCGCGCTAACATCAGAAGCGAATGATCTTGGGACCGCACTCTTTGCGAAGGGCGATCGAGGCCATCCATGGAACGGTAGAAAGTTCTCTACCCTTCTTAAACAACAACGAAAGATTCGCCGTGCCCGCTTGGCACATCACCCTTACCTTGGCGATCTGAATCCAAAGCAACCAGCGTGAAGCTCTGGCAGCCATTAAATGCCCATTTGTAAATAGTTGCCCCATTAGGTCTGATGGAGTTTTCCTTAGCATTCTGCTGCAAATGTTTTTTCATCTCACGTGTGCAGCATTTTCCAACGACCTGCTCAATGATCCGGGCCGTTTGCCAGATTGATTCGGAGTAGCTGGTTTGCTACAGTCGTCGTCATGTCCGAGCGTTCCACGGAGCAGATACGCGAATTGCTCGACTCCCTTTATCGTGTGGATTCAGGAAGAATCCTGGCAACTCTGATCCGCTTGCTCGGTGATTTTGATCTTGCCGAGGAGGCGATGCATGAAGCCTTTGCGGCTGCACTTAGCCTGTGGCCGGATAGTGGGGTGCCGGATAATCCGCGACCATGGTTGATTTCAACAGCACGATTTAAAGCCATTGATACTCTGCGTCGACGGGCACGATTTGATGCGTCTCAAGACGAACTCGCGCGATATCTCGAGGCGCAATGGAATTCGGCGGAAAGATCCAGGGAAGAGGACAGCCTTGAGGATGATCGGCTGCGCTTGATTTTTACGTGCTGTCATCCATCTCTAGCGCCGGATGCGCGTGTTGCGCTCACCTTGCGTGAGGTGTGCGGGCTGACGACCGAGGAGATCGCGAAGGCCTTTCTCATCACTCCGCGTACGCTGGCGCAGCGCATTGTGCGCGCAAAGGCAAAGATTCGTGACACACCGATTCGTTACGAAGTGCCGACACCGCAGGAGTTGCCGGAGCGATTGAGCGCGGTGCTTCAGGTCATCTATCTCGTCTTCAACGAAGGTTATTCGGCTGCGGCAGGAACGGAGGTAACGCGGGCTGAGCTAACCGGCGAGGCGATTCGACTGGGCCGGTTGCTGATCGAACTCCAGCCAGAGCCGGAAGTCATAGGGTTGCTTTCCCTGATGTTGCTCCAGGAATCCCGTCGCGGGGCGAGAACCTCTCCGACCGGAGAGCTGATTTTGCTGGAAAATCAAAACCGCTCGCTCTGGAACCGGGAGCAGATCGCGGAGGGAGTGGCATTGGTGGAGAAAGCCCTGAAGTCCCGCCGCTTCGGCCCTTACACACTGCAGGCTGCGATTGCGGCCGTTCATGCTGAAGCGGAATCGGTCGCTGTGACCGACTGGCCGCAGATTGTTGCGCTTTACGACCGATTGGTACGAATTCAGCCTTCGCCCGTTGTACAGCTCAATCGTGCCGTGGCAATTGCTATGCGCGATGGTCCAGAGGTCGGTCTGGCGCATATCGACGCGGTTTTAGAACGTGACGAATTGACAAATTATTACCTGGCGCATTCAGCGCGTGCCGATATGTACCGCAGGCTCGGCAGGACCGCTGAGGCTCGGTCCTCTTATGAGAAAGCTCTGGCCCTGACACAACAGGAACCAGAGCGGCAATTCCTGCAAGAGCGGATTCGGCAGCTGAAATAAAAATTGGGGAAGCTGTCGATTTTCCGCCTTCCCAACGACTATAGGACAAAAGAACGATGAGCTACGGCTCCTAAATGAACAGGAAACGAGTCATCGGAAACAAACACAGGAACCAAGGAGAAAAAGCCATGCCACAATATCTGGTTTGTAATTACCTGCCGGACGACTTCGACCCGTCCACCGTAACCGAAGCGATGATCGAAGAGATCCATGCGCTCAACCGCGAAATGATTGCCGCCGGCGTGAGGAAGTTCGCCTGCGGGATTTCCCCGGCCGCCAATGCCAAGACGGTGCGGAAGCAATCCGACGGCACGGTGCTTGTCACCGACGGGCCGTACACCGAGACCAAGGAGCACATGGGCGGTTTTTGGATACTGGAGGCCGCCAATATGGACGAGGCACTCG
>Ga0206894_1043_pt1 | contig 31204 bp, 26 predicted proteins | sample Alteio_BWOrgHeat_54_FD_152953 | JGI IMG/M metagenome (GOLD analysis project Ga0206894, IMG submission 152953) | Enriched cells from forest soil in Barre Woods Harvard Forest LTER site, Petersham, Massachusetts, United States -... | ecosystem: Environmental > Terrestrial > Soil > Temperate forest >...
CAATGTGCACCACCATTTTCTGAGGGTCGGCAATCGTTTTTTCGCCACGCAAAATCTTTACGGCTTTTTGGGCGGCTTGTTCTCCTAATTTAGCAAGATCCTGAGGAAGAAGGTGTTGCGCGACACAGCGGGCGATGGAAGGACTTGCAGCTATCCATGCTTGGGTGGCCTGATCAGCTTGAGGGTCATAAATACTTTTTGCCAGTTGGATTATTTTTTGGTGTTGAGGGCTTTGGGCGTCGCCGAGGGGATTTTTGGCTAGAGCTGCCTCTATTTGGCTGGCGGATTGGTTGAAGAGTGTTAAATCAGAGGATGGAGAAGATGGACTAAAACGTGGACTATCTAAACTCATATAAACCTCGAGATAATAAATAAAGTAAAAAAGTCGTAAAACCTTACTGTTTTTTTTATTATAACAAATGTTTGTTTTTTTTGTTTGTAAATCTATTGTTAGCTTTTAATGAAAGGTAATTTCATTATGTAGTGTATGTCCATTTTTACTGGACATACGATACCATATTTGTTAGTTAGAAAATCGCATTAGACAATGAGATGTAGCAGCCGCTGAAGCTGATGTGCGCCAATGTCGTTTACTTAAGAGATAAGTGCTTTAATATTAATGATTCTAAAGAGCCCAACGGAGCAAACAGGTGTAAAGCCCATAGTGTAGCGCTGTTGGCGCAAACTGTGGGTCGCACAAAAAAAGGATCTGAGCTCCAACGGAGCGACCAGGTGTGCTATGATCATGTCATGGGAGAACACCTGGTCGCTCCGTTGGAGCTTTATATTTGTTTTCATATTCCCACAGTTTGCGCTGGCAGCGCTACAATGTGGGCTTTACACCTATTTGCTCCGTTGGAGCTCTTTAAATCTCTTCATAATAAGTTACTTATCTCTTAAGTTAACGACACTGCTCTACACGCGGGGCTATTCTCATAAAGTGTTACCTATGTGCGTTTCGGACAAGGTGAACCTATACTGTCTGAGCATGTACTTTCTAGGCGGCTACGATTGTTTTAATTCATTCTAGTTTAGCGACCGAACATAGCCTATAGCTTTTACAGCAAAGCAAGGGCTAGCTTAAGAGCTTGGTCGATTTCAAACATGGTTTCAGCGTCCAGCGAGGTAATCATTTTGCCTAATCGTTGCTTATCCACAGTTTTGATTTGATCTAACATCGCTTTCCCTTCTTTTCCTTGCACTATGACCTTGGCTTCAAATGGATAGATGGTTTTCACCTTACTAGTGATAGGAGCAATGATAATACGTAGACTTTTTTTATTCTGCGCATTATTGGAAATGATGAGACAGGGTCTGGTTTTTTGCGTTTCAGAACCTACAGTTGGGTCTAATGTCACCCAGTAAACATCGCCGCGCTGGGGATAATCATCCATTTTACCATTCCCATCCTTCGATATTATCCGTGTGATCTAGTGTCTTCCAATCACTCACAACTTCTTGGCGGTTTTGATCTTTATTGGACTCTTCATAAGCCTTTTCTAATTTTAAAAGCTCCTTTCTCTCCTCTTTCTTTAGTGCTTCTTGCACTGCATCAGCGACGTACTTACTAATTCCTCGTCGAGAAACTCGCCTGCGGAGTAATGCATTTAATTCTGCAGGAAAGGATAGTGTGATGTTTTCATGTTTCATGGGATCCCCTTTCTTTACATTATAAGTGATTACGTAATTATTTAAAACGTATTTACGTGCAATGAGTAAAGCGTGCATCAAATGCTTCAAAGGCGATTTTTCCGGGTTCACCAATTTGCAAAATGGCGAATCTTGCCAAAATCATCCAAAAATCGATTAAACGGGATTTATGCAATCACCACTAAAGGACTAAAAGATACTGTCGTTTAGTCCTTTAGGTCGTTTTGGTCCTTTAGGTCCTTTTTCGATTTAGCTTACGTTGCAGGACTTTTTAGACCTTTTACTAAAAAATTGACAGGTGATATCATATTAGTATAGAGGGTTACAAAAAAGGTCATATCATGGCAACCATTGATAAGCTAGATCTCAGCGTGTACAACTTATATGCGATCCGCACGCGCATGATCGAACAGATCAACCAGCAGTATAGACTCGATCAAGCGTCCACCATTCCGCCGCAGACGCTAGTCATCGATAATTTCCCTAAATTGACGGAATTGGATATTTTGCTAGGGATTGTTCCCCTCGCGACCCCTTGGGCCTATTTCTATCCTCCCACGAAATTCCGCCTCCTGCGCCGCTCTCCCTTTGCTTTTTCGCGTATCGTCCCCAGCATGGGCTCCTTGGAAGATCAAGAGAAGGAAGAAGGTGTTTTAGACGCTATCGAATGCAAAACACCCGAAGAAGAACATGAAAAAGCAGCCATCAAAAACTGTTTTAAGCAAATCGGACAAATCAATCAATGGATCGGTCATATCATTGGCCGTGTCGGACAGTTCTTACAAGGGTAAAGCATGAGTAAAATCAATTGGTGTAAGCAACTGGGCTGGACAGAGGATCATCTCGAGGAACTGCGCTATGCTGGTTATGCCTATTTACGGCAGGGGAAGTACGATATCGCCATCTCCTTCTTCGAAGCATTGGCAGTATTAGATCCTGAGAGCGCTTATGACAGCCAAACGCTTGGAGCCCTTTATCTGCAGCTCGGCAACGGACCCAAAGCGCTGAAATGGCTCGATCGGGCCCTTAAGCTCGAAGCCGATCATGCTCCCACCTTGCTCAATGTATGCAAAGCCTTCTTCATGATGGGCAAAAAAGAAGAAGGGCTAAAATTGGCTAATATCCTCAAAAAAGAGCCAAATCCCAACATCGCTAACGTTGCTAAAGCCCTCACCATGGCGTATAGTTAAATATCACTTTTGTGCTAGTAACTTAATTGACAATGAGCTATGCGAAGAGAAACGATCTTGTTAGCAACTATGAGAAAATCCTTTGACAACTTCTTGGCGCGCTTCACTTATGCCCAGCGCTATTGGTTCTACGCCCTCATTTTTTTGCTCTGCGCCCCCTTCCCCACTTATTGGGTTTTGCGCACGCATTGCTTTTATGTAAAACAAGCAGAATTGCAAATGCGCGGTAGTCAAGAAGCTAAGGTGTGGTTCCAGGTGATCGATGCTGTCTCGATCAATTTCATGCAGTGGGCCAATCTGCATGTGGATGGAATCAAGCAATCGACGAGCATGTCCACCTTGCCACAACGCACGCTGGCCGAGGCTCAAGAGGCTATCAAAAGTTATCCCTATACCAATGGTACAGAATATGCCAAAAAGGGGTTTTATGGCAAAGAAGTGGTCGGCTCTCAGGTAGGAAATGATTTGACCTTTTTAGAGCAAGCGCTGACAAGTTCCATGCAAAATAATGTGAGTGGTGATTTTTCTGTGGGGAAAGAGCATTACGCACAGGTACTTAACAGTTTGACGGATGGATTACATCAACTGGCTTACGCCTATCGCCTGGTTTTGCAGAATAATGAGTGGGAGCTTGGATTAGCCCAAGCTGTTTTTTTTTCACTCGTGGAAGATCAAATAGTTATTGCTAATCTCTATGTGTCATTTTTGCAACATTTTCTCAGTGGAAAGGCTGCGCCACAAACCAACGATGAGATAACAACCCTTTTAGAGTACTTCAAGCGCCATTATGGGAACACAAAGAAGCTTTTAGATCTTACCTATAGCCAGCTGGAAGAAAAAGCATTTTCTAATACGATCCCCTTTGCAGAGCTGCGTGAGCTATTATTAGAAACATATCGCTCCGAGGTGCAATTTGCTAATACCATTCAACATGCTTTAGAAGGGGATGTAGAAAATCCTGCTGCCATCGTGCTCTCAAACACCCTTTTGTTAGCCTATCAAAGTATCCATAATATTACGAAGTGTCGTGATACCGCCAATGCCCTCTTCAATGGTTTAATGGAAAATATCAGAGACAGCCATCATTTCCAGATTCTGCTCATCGTTGCGGTGCTATGCTTACTTTTAATGAGCATCCTCGCATGCTTTGCATTGCATCTCCTGTCAAGACCGTTAGCGCAACTTTCTGAATATCTGCAAGGAATATTAAAGGGTAAGTATACGGTCGATATTCCTATCCATAAGCAGGATGAGCTAGGTCAGTGCCTCATCGCATTTCAAAAATTGGGGCATGCCATCGAGGATGTGAAGCAGTATTTCCAATCTCTATGTAACCAATTAGATGAGGCTGTGGCTGAATTCAAAATAGACATCGATACCCAAGCTCGCGCTATTCATTTGCAGCAAGAGAGTTTATCTACTTTGGAGAGCATTGTTAAACAACTGGCTAGTAAATCGAATGAACTTGCTGTTTCTATGCAAGCCTTTACTTTAGATGCTGGTCAAAAGATGGTTGCAAATATCAAAGATGAGCATCTGAATCAGATATTAGAAAAAATGCATCCTTTGAGTGATAATTCTGCGAACATTCTTCATCAATTATCACAAACTCAAACCCAGGTGACGCATATCTATGACACGCTAGAATCGATGATGAAAGTTAGTGAACGGGCTTCTTTGCTTTCATTAAATGCCGCTATCGAAGTGCTCCACACCAAAGAACATCAACAATCCTTCAGTGACATCACAGAAAAAATACAACATTTTTCTGAAAAGACATCTCAAGCGGTCCACTCTTTCGAACAAATCATCTGGCAAATATCCCAAAAGATCGTCGAAAGCAAAAGTATTGCTGAAAATGGCTTAAAAGAACTTACGATCGATACACAGCACCTCAAAGGAGTAAATCTGCAGCTAAATAATGTCTCGCAACAAAGCAATAGCTTGCTGGATAGATTTAAAGTGGTCGACCAAATGCTAAGGGAACGTGTGGACTTTGTAAAAACAATCGAGACACTGATTGGTCGGCTCGCAACGACCTTGCGAGGAAGTCTTGAGATGATCGCGCAGCTATCACAAAATGTCGATGGCATAAAAGAGGACTCACAACAGCTGAGAGCTGTCGTGGATGATTGCTTTAAGGATAAGGAAGGAGAGTTGCAAAAACAATGAATCCTTTATTCTTACGCCTCCAGGGCGCTTTAAATCATATTAGCTATACACTGCGTTTACAAGTCATTTGCACGCTTGGTTGTGTATTTGTAGCGTATGTTTTAATTTCCATGTTTTATGCACAATTTCCAGTGATCAAATCACTCAAGACACGACAAGTTGGCTTGCACCAACATCAAGCGCTCAATGCTCTTTTAAAGACGTGTTGCCAAGCAGAGTTGTTAGCCGCACAGCATGGGGACAAGAAAGAGATTGAACAATTGTTAACACAGATGGAAAATCAACTTTTCGTCATTGAAAACACTTTAGCAGCTAGGATGTTAGATTCTTCCCTATTGATTTCAGGGGATCCTACGCTATTGGCTCCTTTGGTGAAGACCATATCGACGCAATTGGTGGCTATTAAGGATGGTTGGGAAGACACCTCTACACTTCCCATCGATGCCACAGCACAATTCGTGCAATCCTTAATATCCCTGATGCATTACAATTTTCATGTGTATCGATTGGATTATGCGGTTGAATTGCAAGATTTTCTTATTGCCGACATCGGAGTGATACACATACCGACGATGCAATCGCTGATTGCTGAGATAACTACGCGAAGTAATTTGGAGAGTGGGTCAGCGCAAGTACTTTTACAGCTCTTTGAAAGCTTACAACGTGAAAATAAGACAGTTCACTCGCAAATTTCAGCCATCGTTTCGGACAAGAGCGATTTATCCAATGAAGAACACAGTGCCATTTTGCTGTTGTATAATAGCTATAATGAAGCTGTCTCACATTTCATGACGCGTATTAAAGAGGTGTCGTTAACTAGCATCAACAGCGCAGAAAGTGCTTTGCAATTGGGGTGGAAGTTTAATGATACTATTAGTAATTTTTTAGATGTTCATATCAGTCATCACATACATGTTGTCTACAGGCGTCTGGGTATTGCTACGGGATGTGTGCTTGTTCTGCTGGCGATGTTTTGTGTGATGTATTTCACACGTACCATTCATGCTCCTCTTGATAATTTGAAAATGGCAGTTAATGCTATGATTGAAGGCCATCGTTCTACGCGCGTTCCCATTACTTCAAACGATGAAATTGGGGATCTCACGCATGTTTTCAATCATTTGGCAGCGTTATGGGACCAGAGTGTGGTCATGATGGAAGATACTTCCCAAAAGCTACAAAAAAAAATCGATGCCGTGATAGAAAATGGACAACATCTAAAGAAGAATTTACAACAACAAACCTCTATTATTTCTAACCTCGAAAGCACGACCTCAGAAGTTACTAATCACGCTCGACCACTAGAAATTTCTATTAATGATTCCACTAGAAACTTCGAAAGTGTTTATGCGCTCACTTATCACCACATGATGAATTTGGTGGAAAAGAAAAGCTCGATGTATCTCCTCGCAAATCACATTGAGAAGGTTGTAAACATTGTCTCTTCCATTAAAGTGCAAATGGATGAGGTTAATAATCTAGTCTCCACAATCATAACTATTGCTGATCAAGGCAACCTACTCTCATTAAACACTGCTATCAGAGCTGGTCGTTCAGGAGAACATGGGAAGGGAGTGGCTGTGGTGGCAGATAATGTTAGTGAACTGGCGGGACAAACGGCCTTTGCGGCTCTTAACATAGAACATGGAGTGCAAGAGATCCATTCCGCTATTGCCCTTTTAGCAGCAGATGTCGATCAATTTGCATCTCAAGTTGCCTCCCATGCTAATGAAGAGAATGCCTTTAATGACTCATTGAAAAAACACCTCGAAGATACACAACAACAGATGTTAATATTCAATAGAATAAGCATCGATCTCAGAGACCAACTCAAAGAGATATCAACGCTACATGCAGGGCTCCTGGAGTTTTCTGAAGCCAAAAGGAAATCGGATGTTGCATTGCCTAAACTGAACAACACCGCGCTTACTTTTCGCAGCCACATGCAGACCTACAAGGTGAGCAATAATGGCGAAGCCATGTAGCTTAGGCTTTAGAGGTAATTCCGTAATTAAATCGCAGGATTTCGTAAGTCCTTGAGTTGGAAGCGTAACAAAAAAAGAGAGTCATATTAGAAATCTGGCGAACTTTTTTTGTTTAGCTTACAACCAAGGACTTACGAAAGCCTTGATTTAATTTCGGAATTACCTCTTTAGCCTGAGCTTGTTTTGGCAGGCTTGAGCCTGCCCACGCGCTGCCAGCGAAGCGGCGCATGGCGCGCTCGGTGTCGTGGCCTCACAACCGTAGTCCCAAAGTGCCTACCTTCGAGGCCTCAAGCATTTTTGCCTTTAGCTGTAGCCTTAATTGTTTTCGCGATCCTCTTACTTTTCCACAAGTGAGCGCGCCTCGCCTTGCTAACGCGGGCGGCGCGTGGCAGGCTAAAGCACTGCCAAAACAAGCTCAGGCTAAAGCCCAATGTCATTAAGTTAAGAGATAAGTGATTTAATATTAGGGGTTCTAAAGAGCTCCAACGGAGCAAACAGGTGTAAAGCCCACAGTGTAGCGCTGCCGGCGCAAACTGTGGGGATACGAAAACAAATATAGAGCTCCAACGGAGCGGCCAGGTGTTCTTCCATGACATGACTACAGCACACCTGGTCGCTCCGTTGGAGCTCAGATCCTTTTTTTATGAGATCCACAGTTTGCGCCGACAGCGCTACACTGTGGGCTATACACCTGCCTGCTCCGTTGGAGCTCTTTAAACCTCTTCATAGTAAGTTACTTACCTCTTAACTAAACGACATTGGGCTAAAGCCTAAGCTACATCCGTTTGGCTGAAGCTACATATTTGCGGGCTGCCTACTTTGCTTGAAGCGCTGCTTTAAGTGCTTTTACAATACTGCGCACTTCATCATAGGTTAAATCGGCATAAAGGGGCAGTGACAAGGCTTGGGAATAATATGCCTCTGTCTCAGGGAAATATTCGCTGAGATCGCCGGCGGGGTTAGCAAAGACAGGGTGGCGATACAGAGGGATATAGTGGACCTGAGTGCCGATACCGCGTTGTTTCAGGGCTTCCATGACAGCGGTGCGAGAAGTCTTATAAGCCTGAAAATCGATCTGGACCACACACAAGTGGTGGGCGATATGTTGGTCCTCGGGATCTATAAATAAACGTACATTTTTAAGCGAGGCTAGTTCTTGACGATACGTATGCATCAGCTTTTGGCGCGCGGATACAAAGGTATCCAGACGCTTCAGCTGGCTCAACCCTAACGCTGCTTGGATGTCTGTCAAGTGATAGTTACTGGTTAAAGCTGTCACTTCATAATATCCAGGAGCAGCAGTACCTTGAAGGTAAGGAGCATTTCTTTCAATACCGTTATTTCTAAAGATCTGCAAGCGATGCCATAGCTGCTCATCATTCGTTGTGACCATTCCGCCTTCACCTGTGGTTATGGTTTTTGCGGGGTGAAAGCTAAACACGGTCATGTGGCTCCAGTTGCAACTACCTACTTTGCTACCATCCTTATAATGCGAACCCACCGCATGGGCGGCATCTTCAATCACCACTGTATCAATATCTGCAATGTGGGTATCAATGGTTTGCATATCCACCGGAATGCCAGCGAAATGGACAGGCACCACTACTGTTTTACCTCTGGAATGAGGATGATTGAGATTTAAAAATAGTTGCTCTAGGCTCATGTTACCTGTGGATCGATCAATATCGACAAAGACAGGGGTTGCGTTAAATTGCATGCCGCTACCAACGGTCGCCACGAAAGTGTTTGGTGTCGAGAGGATACGGTCGTTTTTGTCCAGATTGGCAGCAAAGTATGCAGCCATTAATGCTGTCGAGCCGCTGTTGAAAGAGACAGCATAGTTGCAGCCACAATATTGAGCGAAGGCTTGCTCAAATTCTTCCACTTTAGGACCACGTGTGATCATAGGTTGCGTCAATGTTTGGCGTACTTCCTCGATATCTTCTGGTGAAATACTTTGTCGGGCATAGGGAATGAAATTGTTGTCGCTCATGAATTACCTCTACAATCTAGTAATGAAAAGCAGAATACAGGATTTGCAATTACCTCGATAGTCTCATCTTTTTGTGGCAACTAATCAAAAAATTGCTTAAAACTAGTGATGCCAATGTAGAGGCTGGGAGGGTATTATGAATTCTCAAGCTGTTGAGAGTTATTTGAAGCAGGTACAGCTGCTGTCATTTCAACAAGATCGAGAGCCTAGTGCTCTGCAAGAATTATTGCACTTGATAGAGCAAAACCTTGATGAATCCATCTCTGATCTTCCTAACCAAGAGTTTTATAAGGGGGAGTATGCTTTTTACAGTGGGCAATATGAGCAAGCTTTAAAGCATTATTTGCAGTGCAAGGGAATTCCTAATTATGAATTTTTTTGCTACCGCACTTCAGCCTATCTGGCTGATGGTCAGGGTTATCTTGATAAAGCGCTGACTTTTATCAGAAAAGCTCTAGAGGTGTTTCCTGATGATCAGCAGAGCCTGGCATTTTTGGCAAAACTTTCATTGCCGATAATGTCTCAGCAGCAATCGGAAGTGGCTAGCGAAAACGTCCCTTTGTCAACAAATACTGCTGAAAGGGTAGAGGTAGGCGCAGAAGCTGGGCAATTGGAAGCACCCAATGTTAAAATGACCATTAGCGATCATGCAATCAAAGAACTTGCCGGTATCTTCTCCTCATCTTCTTCAGAGGATGTGCTTTTTGCTGCGGAGGAAGTGCGGGAGAAGCATGCTAGTTTTTCGGGTGTGCATGTCGACCTTTTTTCCGAAGATCTCGATCTTGCCGATACTCATACTGCGGTTGCAATATTAGAGGATTCTTTGAAAGAATCTTCGACGATAAAGCTCTTAGATGATATCCCAAGCTTTAGTCAGTCCTCTTCTCAGATTACTGCTGACTATCTAAGGCTGTGGCAAAAGCGTGCTTCTTTACCTGCTCAAGGGTTATACACTTTTCATGGCTGGGATGAATCAGTGGCTAATTTTTCGCCACAAAGTCAATGGAAGTTATTGTCAGAAAGTTCGCGCAAATCCACTGGTGGTTTCTATTTACACTGGCATGGTAAAGGTGTGGTGATTAATCCTGGACGAAGTTTCTTAGAGCAATTCCATCGCCGTGGGCTATTTGTGAAAGATATTGATAGTGTTATTGTTACCCAAGAGCATATGGATGCATATGCCGATATCAAGGAAATTTACGAGTTAAATTATCAAATCAATCAAGCCTGTGATCAACCGCATCTTATCCATTATTACCTCAATCAGAAGGCATACCATCATCTCTCAGGGGTGCTAAAGCCACGCTTCAAGCAAGAGCGCTATACCGTACACACCTTAGAATTATTCATGGATGCTGATATGGAGCATATGGAACTGTCTCCCGAAATTTCTATGGATTATTTTGTGACTTCTGCTCAATCGACCACAACGATGACTCCAGGTTATGAGCGTGTTTCTGCTCCTTCGGGAAATTTGGGACTGCGTCTGTTGCTTAAAGATAACGCGCATCAAATGACTTTAGGATACATTGCTGGTGCTGGCTGGACACCTGCTTTGAGTCAACATTTAGGTGTGTGCGATTTTCTCTTAGTTGGCGTGGGAAATACTAACAGTGCCGACTACCATAAAAAATCTTATCTTCCAAACCAGCTAGGTTTTTTTGGCGTCTCTTCCTTATTAGAGACTCACCCACCTAAGGTGCTCGTGTGCACGGAATTTGGTGGACGAGAAGGGGATTTGCGTCTTGAGATGGTGAGAAAAATACGTCAAGAGTGGCAACAGCGAAGACCTACTAAAGAGCCGACAACTGCAATTCTGCCCAGTGATCGTGGATTTTTTCTAGATCTCAAGACTAATTGTGTCAGATGTTCTGCGACTGGCCAGTTTACTGATGCTCGACACATCCGTGTGATTCGCTCGGCTGGTGCTTTCAGCGAGTTACTCTACCTCTCCAATGCAAGCTGTTTGTAATAAAAAAAATCAGGCTTTCCTACTTCGGGCTTATATTTTAAAAGATTGATTTTTAATTGCTTATCTCTGTGTGTTTTCTAAAGTTGTCAAGTTTTTTATTTATTAAGGTCTCGATATTTTGATCCTTAGCGAGTTACCAAACCAACAAAAAATTTCATCGACAATTTGCTTGCAGCCTAAGTCGACTCATGTTAGATTTTTCGTAATAACGGCTCCAGAGTGGGGTGTGGAAACGTTGTTCATAACTTTTTTTCTACATAATATTTTACAAGGATAAGGGCAATGACAGATGCGACGTTGGCTTGTGACACATGTGAAGCGTGGACTCAGTTTATTCAATACGTCAAAGATCGCACCTCGGCAACAGCCTATGGTAATTGGTTAGCTCCCATTAAAGTTGTGAATTTTGCCTTAGACGAAGTCACTTTAGAAATCCCTAATGTCTTCGTACAAGATTATTTGTTGGCAAATTACAAAAAAGATCTATGCGCTTTTCTTCCCGTTAAAGCGACCGGTGAGCCTGCAATCAAATTTGTCATCGCCACCCAAACAAAAAAAGCTGTCGCTTCCTTAATAGCACCCGTCAAGCCGGTAGTTGCCGCTACCACATCCAATGACTATGAAGTTAATCTGAATCCTAATTATCGCTTCGATACTTTTATTGAAGGCCCAACGAATCAATTTGTGAAATCAGCAGCTATGGGCGTGGCTTCACGTCCAGGGATGTCATATAATCCACTCTTCATCCATGGCGGTGTCGGCCTAGGCAAAACACACATCCTGCATAGCATCGGCCACTACATCTGCGAAAACAACAAAAAATTGCGCGTCCAATGCATCACGACCGAAGCTTTTATCAATGAATTAGTTGACAACCTGCGCAATAAATCGATCGACCGTATGAAGCGCTTTTACCGCTCCGATGTCGATGTTCTCCTCGTCGACGACATCCAGTTCCTGCAAAATCGCCTCAACTTTGAAGAAGAGTTTTGCAATACATTCGAAACATTAATCAATCAGAAAAAGCAAATCGTCATCACTAGTGATAAACCCCCCTCCCAACTCAAACTATCCGAACGCATGATTGCACGCATGGAATGGGGCCTCGTCGCCCATGTAGGGATGCCTGAATTAGAGACGCGTGTTGCGATTCTCAAACATAAGGCTCAACAAAAAGGGTTAGATATCCCCAGCAACATCGCTTTTTTTATTGCCGAACATATCTGCAATAATGTGCGCCAACTCGAGGGAGCTGTCAATCGCCTCAGCGCACACTGTCGCCTCATGAACTTGACCATCACCGAAGATCTCGTCCAAAAATCGCTGCGCGAGATGCTACAACATGCCCCAAATCAAAAAATTTCCGTTGAACAAATTCTTAAAAGTGTCGCCGCTGTTTTCCAAGTGAGAGTCAGCGATCTTAAGGGCACTACACGCACCAAAGAGGTCGCTCTTCCACGTCAAGTTGCCATGTACCTAGCATGGAAATGGATCAACGAATCCCTCCAAATGCTCGGTGCTTCCTTCGGCAAAACACACTCCACAATCCTACATGCCTGCAAATCCATCGAAAAGAAAATCGCCGACGACGACACCCTCCGCCGCCAAATCAACATGGTAGAACGCAGCATCAGCAGTGATTCCCGCTAAAAAAACTAAAGGACCTAAAGGACCAAAAAGACCTAAAGGACTAAACGACAGTGTTCTTAGTCCTTTAGGTCGTTTTGGTCCTTTAGGTCCTTTTTTTTCCGGGTACTGCACGAAATTTAGAATACAATTGCTGTTGCGCAATTTAAGAAATTTATATATATCTAAGATAAGAAAGTATTGCTTCGCTTTTATTGATTGAAATTACAGTTCCAGCTCTAACAAGGATGTTACTTATGCCACAAGCTGATATTGGCCTTATTGGCCTCGCCGTTATGGGACAAAATTTGGTCCTTAATATGAACGATCACGGATTTACCGTGGCTGTTTTTAACCGCACAGTTTCTAAGGTGGATGAATTTTTAGCCGGACCCGCTAAGGGCACAAAAATTATTGGTACCCATTCTCTCGAGGAGTTTATCAGCAAGTTGAAAAAACCGCGCCGCGTCATGTTAATGGTTAAAGCCGGTGCCCCTGTGGATGAATTTATCGATTTATGCCTTCCTCTGCTGGAAAAAGGGGATATTTTGATCGATGGAGGTAATAGTCTCTTTACCGATACCGATCGTCGCGTAAAAGCACTTAAAGAAAAAGGGATCATTTTCATTGGTACAGGCATTTCTGGCGGAGAAGAAGGCGCGCGCCACGGGCCCTCCATCATGCCAGGTGGTAATCCGGAAGGATGGCCGCATGTCAAAGATATTTTCCAAAGTATTGCTGCTAAAGCTGATGGTGGTGAGCCTTGCTGCGATTGGGTAGGGGATGGAGGTGCTGGCCATTATGTCAAAATGGTGCATAATGGCATCGAATATGGCGATATCCAGCTCATCTGCGAAGCCTATAATCTGCTTAAAAACGGACTTGGATTAAGTCCAGCCCAGCAAAAACAAGTGTTTACAAAATGGAATGAAAAGCAGCTCAATAGCTATCTCATCGAAATTACAAGTCATATCTTTTCTGTTAATGACACAGATGGACAACCCCTGGTGGATAAAATTCTCGATGTGGCTGGACAAAAAGGAACGGGTAAATGGACTGTCATGGACTCCTTAGAACAAGGAATGCCCTTGACGCTCATCAGCGAAGCTGTTTTTGCACGTTGCTTATCAGCTATCAAAGAAGAGCGTGTAGAGGCTAGTCGTTTGTTAAGTGGACCAAATCTGCAATACAAAGGCAATCAGCAGGAATTCATCGATGGCATTGAACAGGCCTTATATGCATCTAAAATCATCAGCTATGCACAAGGCTTTATGTTGATGCGCCATGCGGCTGAAAGTTATAAGTGGCGATTAAATTATGGAGCTATTGCTCTTATGTGGCGTGGTGGATGCATTATACGCAGTCACTTCCTCAATAATATTAAAGAAGCCTATGATAAAGATCCTAAGTTGAAGAACTTGCTGTTAGCGGATTTCTTCCGCGATGAAATCAAGAAAGCACAAACCGGCTGGCGTAAGGTTGTCGGTGCTTCGGTCGAACTTGGCATTCCAATTCCATGCCTCAGCTCTGCGTTAGCCTTCTACGATGGGTATCGCGCGGCAAATCTTCCTGCTAACCTATTGCAAGCGCAGCGCGATTACTTTGGGGCGCATACCTATGAACGCATCGATAAGCCACGTGGGCAGTTCTTTCACACCAACTGGACTGGGACAGGTGGCAAGGTAAGCTCTTCTACCTATAACGCGTAAGGTGATATACCGAACGTGATTCAAAAGTTGGCATTTCCAGCTGCGCGAAAATCCCCGCGGATCAAATATCGCAAGCGACCCAATATTAGCAATATGGGGTCGCTTGCGATATTTGATCCCCGGGGTTTTGGCGCGCTCGAAATGCCAACTTTTGAGTCACATTCGGTATAAATTAAGGTCATCACAAATTAAGGTACCACACGTTTTGATCGCGACCTTCGCGTTCAAATAGTGCGGTATTCTAATCTGTGATGAGCCTTAAATTACGATTTTTGTCTCAAGCGCGTTTTGATGGAGTCTTTGAATTCTAGGATTTTAAGCACCACTTGATCGATTGTTAAGTTTGTTGTGTCTATTACACAAGCATCAGAAGCTGGTTTTAGTGGAGATGTTTCTCTTGTTGAATCCGTTGTATCTCGGTTTGTGATATCTTTAATGAGCTGTTCTAAAGTCAAAACGTGTGATTCTTCAGGAAATTTAGCACGCAGTTCTGCTAAACGCCGCGCTGCGCGTACTTCTATCGATCCGGTTAGGAAGATTTTCAGTTGGGCATCAGGGAAGACCACTGTGCCCATATCGCGTCCTTCAAAGACAGCATTTACACCAATAGCTAGCTTGCGCTGCAAGTCGACGAGTTTAGCGCGCACAGCAGGGATAGCGGAGATTTGGGATACCTTGGAAGTTACTTCAGTACCGCGAATTTTTAAGGAGATATCTTCATTGTCCACATAATAATAGCGTTCGCCAAATCGGATGCGTACTTTAAATTCAAAATCTTTCAAGAATGCGTCTAAGGTGGCAGCATCATTGATGTTGATCTTATGTTTGAGGATTCCATAAGTGACGCAGCGATACATCGCACCAGTATCAAAAAAAACATAACCGAGGTTAGAGGCTAGTGTTTTTGCTACAGTGCTTTTGCCAGTGCCTGTGGCACCATCGATGGTTATTATCATCATTTATCCTTAATGCTGTGATCAACGTCTATTGCACTAAATCTCATGTATAGGCTTTGAGGAAAAAATATACAAGGGGGGATGTAAACACCAGGGAATCGACGATATCTAGTAAGCCGCCAAGTCCTGGCAATTGACTACTGTCTTTGATTCCCCCGTCGCGCTTAAGTAATGACTCTGCTAAATCTCCGTATTGTCCCAAAATGCCTATTCCAGCACCCAGCCAAAGACTTTGCCATAACGTTAAACTAAAATCTGCATGCATAATAGTTGCAACGAGTGTGATCAATGCGCTGACGCCAACTGCTGCCACAAGGCCGCCAATAGCCCCTTCCCAAGTCTTTTTGGGACTAATATAAGGAGCTAATTTCTGTAGTCCAAATTGCCGGCCAATGACAAAGGCGGCGGTATCAGTCAGTTTCGTGACTGCAATTAAATAGAAAATCCACCAGCGCCCATCTTGCACATTACTGAGGCTGAAGAAATAGGTAATGCGCAGCATGCAGCTGAGTGGTATCGCCAGGTATATCAGACCGAAAATTGTGGTGGCAAGATTGATAAAAGGGGATTGCCCTTTGAAGAAATAATAGAGGAAAAATCCGATGAGTGTCGCCAATAAAAAAGCTTCTGGCATAAATTCTAGCGCAATATATTGCGTACTTAATGTCACGGTGCATGTATATAATACACCAGCCGCAATACCTAAGCCAGCGGCAGGCTGCAAGCCCTTAGCATAGGCGATGTTGTAGAATTCATGCATCGCCACGGCAAATGCGGTGGCAAAACATGCCGTGGTTACCACTTTAAAAATAGGCATTTGGGATAACAAAATTACTAATAAGCTGATTGACCCTGCAATAGCCCCACCCACCCAACGCTGTTGCGTTGATGTCATCTGGTTAAAAATCATGCTCCCCCCCAGCGTCTTTCACGCTTTTGAAAATCTTCGATCGCCTCAAGTAAATTGGCGGGTTTAAAATCTGGCCATAGCACATTGGTAAAATAGATCTCAGTGTAAGCTAGCTGCCAAAGCAAATAATTGCTAATGCGTTTTTCACCGCTTGTACGAATGAACAGGTCTGGGTCTCCCCAAGCGGCTGTATCCATATAGCTGCTGATTAAGGCTTCTGTGATGTGCTCTTTTTGTACTTTTCCATTTTGGCAGTCTTCAATGATTTTTTGCAAAACACGTTGGATCTCGTTACGAGCTCCATAGTTCAACGCAATCACCATATTAATGGTGTCACAATGCGCTGTGGTGCGACATGTCTTCTCAATGGCATTTAATACCTCTTTCGGGAGAGGGGCTAAATTACCAATGGTGTGAAAGCGCACCCCTGTCTTTTGCATCTCTTCACAATGATCACTTAAAAATTCCTTGATTAGCCACATCAGAATATTGATTTCTTCTTCAGAGCGGCTCCAGTTTTCTGTCGAAAAGCCGTAAAAGGTCACAGTCTTTATACCAATCTCTTTGGCGGCTTTTACAATTTCGATCAATGCGTTAGCACCTCGATAGTGCCCTTTCTCTGGATTTTCCTTCAACTGTTTAGCCCAACGTCGATTGCCATCAGGGATGATGGCAACGTGTTTGGGAATGAGTGCTTTATCCAGACGATTGAGCTGGTCAAGAGTGTAAATGGACGATGACTTCATCGGGCAGGTTGCTCCTTTTGGACAAAGATATCATTGAGAAGAATTGTCTGCCTGCGTTCGGGGCCCACAGAAATGGCGCTAATAGGCACACCACACAATTCTTCTAAGCGATCTAGATATCGGATGGCTTCAGCTGGCAGTTGATTGCGGTGCGTGGCATCTTTGGTCGATTGCTGCCAGCCCGGAAGCTCTTCATAAATAGGCTCTACCAGGGATAAATCATCAGGGGCTGTGGTCATCGTAATGTGTGGATGGTGTTTCAGCCTGTAACCTGAAGCTATTTTAATTACCTCTAGATCATCCAACACATCGAGTTTGGTGACAACCAAAGAATCAATGCTATTTAGTTTAATGGATTTTCGTAATAAGCAGGCGTCAAACCAGCCAATGCGGCGTTTGCGACCTGTCGTTGTGCCATATTCGCGCGCTTTTTGATGATCGAATAGTGTTTCAGGATTTGGAATTTCTGATGGCAGCGGGCCATGACCAACACGTGTCGTATAGGCTTTTGTAATACCTAAGACGGTATCAATATGGCGTGGACCGAGCCCTGCACCAGAACAAATCCCTGCAGCTGTTGTGGAAGAGGAAGTTACAAACGGATAGGTGCCAGTGGTGATATCCAAGAAAGTTCCTTGTGCACCTTCCAGTAGGATGAGTTCGTTTCTTTCGAGTGCCTGATGGATTTTGTTATCTACATCACAGATATAGGGTTTTAGTTGTTCTGCCAAGCGTTCATAGTGGGTATAGAGAGGGTCGAAATCTAAGGGGGCAGCACCGTACATACCTACTAGTTCTTTATTTTTGATGTGTAGGGCATCTTTTAAGGTCTTATAGAAAGTATCGCGGTGGTTTAAATCAGCCACGCGAATGCCGATTCTAAGCATTTTGTCGGCATAAGCCGGACCAATCCCTCTGCCTGTAGTTCCTACGGCGCGGCCACCCTTCATTTGTTCTAAAAGGGAATCGAGCTGACGGTGATAAGGAAGAATAAGATGGGCTTGTGGCGCGATCCATAAGCGATTGGTTAGGGTGATGCCATGATTTTGCAGCGTTTGTATTTCATTAAGAAGAATTTCGAGATCGATGACCATGCCGGCAGCTAGATAGCATTGAGTATGAGGGTGGATAATGCCTGAAGGGACAAGATTTAATTTATATTCTTGTCCATCAACGACGATGGTGTGGCCAGCATTGTTCCCACCTTGTGCTCTTACGACGTGGTGAGCTTGAGCTGTTAATAGATCGATGATTTTTCCTTTTCCTTCATCGCCCCATTGGGTGCCGACGACAATGATGCATGGCATAAGAGCTCTCCTGTATCCTAATCTCCGGCTTTGAGGACTTCCATGAAGGCATTCTGAGGGATGTTGACTTTACCGATTTCTTTCATCCTCTTCTTGCCTTCTTTTTGTTTCTCCCATAGCTTGCGTTTGCGCGAGATATCGCCACCATAGCATTTAGCTGTGACGTTTTTGGTGATCGCACGTATTGTTTCGCGCGAAACAATTTTGCCGCCAATAGCAGCTTGGATAGGCACTCTAAATAATTGCTGAGGGATGACTTCAAGCAGTTTCTTGCAGATGGCTTTGCCTTTGCTTTCTGCTTTTGTGCGATGCACAAGGCATGAAAAGGCATCTACAGGCTCTTCATTGACACGAATTTCTAGTTTGATGATATCGCCTTCTTCGTAGCTGTCGAATTCGTAGTCGAACGAACCATAGCCACGCGTCAGTGATTTCAGCTTATCATTGAAGTCGGTGATGATTTCGTTCATCGGAAAGCGATAAGTCAGCAGCAGTCGGTGGGCATCTAAGGTCTCTGTTTTTAAGCATACGCCGCGCTTTTCCATCCCTAAATTCATCAAGCCGCCCAAATATTCTGCAGGCACAATGACATGCGATTTAACCCAGGGCTCTTCCACGTATTCGATGGAAGCGGGATCTGGGTAGTGTGCTGGATTGTCAACTTCTTTAACACTGCCATCTCCTAGCGTGAACTTGTATACCACACTCGGTGCTGTTGAGATGATGTCTATTCCAAATTCACGTTGGATTCGCTCGAAGATAATTTCCAGATGGAGAAGGCCTAAAAAGCCACAGCGGAAACCAAAGCCTAAAGCTGTGCTGCTTTCTTGCTCGATATGCAAGGCGGCGTCATTGAGCTGTAATTTGCCAAGCGCCTCGCGCAAGGCTTCAAAGTCGGTGGAATCGATAGGATAGATACCAGCAAAAACAACAGGTGAAATATGGCGGAAGCCGGGGAGTGGCTCTTGTGCTGGCTTGCGTTGCAGCGTGATGGTATCGCCAATTTTGACATCAGCAGAATTTTTGATGTTGGCGATCATGTAGCCTACTTCACCTGGACGGAGGCTATCAACGGGGCGCTCTCTTGGCGTAAAGACGCCTACTTCCAACACTTCAAAAGTTTTATTGCTGACCATCATCTTGATGACGGAGCCCTTCTTGATCTCGCCGCTCATGATACGCAAATAGACCATCACACCGCGATAAGGATCATAGTGAGAATCAAAGACGAGGGCTCTTAAAATATCGTCGGTGGGCTCTTTAGGAGGAGGCACATAGCGCAGGATATCTTCTAAAATACCGTCTATGCCAATGCCTGACTTAGCAGAGCAACAGATAGCATTGGAAGCATCAAGGCCAATCACTTCTTCAATCTGCTTTTTAACGCCTTCAACGTCGGCAATGGGCAGGTCGATTTTATTAATGACAGGCACAATTTCTAAATTGCGGTCTAGGGCCAAGTGGACGTTAGCTAGTGTTTGGGCTTGCACGCCTTGGCCAGCATCGATAACCAGCAAAGCGCCTTCACAGGCGGCTAAAGAACGGGATACCTCATAAGCAAAGTCCACATGCCCTGGAGTATCGATCAGGTTGATCTGATATGTTTCCCCATCCTTGGCTTTATACAGCATCATCACAGGATGTGCTTTGATCGTGATGCCACGTTCCCGCTCCAGATCCATATCGTCGAGCACTTGTGCTTGCATCTCACGCGCAGTCAATGTCTGCGTTTGTTCTAGCAAGCGGTCGGCGATCGTTGATTTGCCGTGGTCGATGTGGGCAATGATCGAGAAGTTGCGGATCTTTTTGATGTCGTAAGTGTCTTGTTTCATTCTAATTTTTTCACAGCCTTTGCAAGATAAAACTAATTAACCCAGCTTTGCCAGATGAGGGAACGAATTATGGATGCAAATTGCTGCGGATAATCAACTTGTGGTGGCGAAGACAGTATTTATTAATACGGATTCGTCACTACAAGTTGATTAGGCCCAGCAAGGTGCATTCAGAATTCGTCACTATATTTGGCAAAGCTGGGTTAAGGGTAGAGTATTGCGAATATAATTGCAATTCTAAGAGACCGTATTTTCTTTCGCTAGCTGACAGCCTCATATTAACCAATCTATTGAAGAGTACTTATAAAGGGAACTTGTTTTTCATCGCGCAATAGGCAGCAAATCAAATGGCCTTGGCCGATGGTGATTTCAAATGTATTTTCCAGGCAGACATTTGAAAGACTCATCCAACTGCAATTTAAGGTGGCTGCGGTAAGCTCCCATTTCAACCCGCGTGTCGTCACATTTGTCACATCTCCCAGAGGAATTAATGAGACCGTTTGTCCTGGCTGGCAAGCAACAATGCGTTTGCTATGCTTAGGTATGGCAAATAGGGTTTCTCTCTCTGTTTCAATGGTGAGTATGTGTGGATCCCGACACATTAAATGGAGGTTGCCTAAGGTGTGATCAGTGCGTTTTTCTAAGGCTCCAAACATGCCGATTTTTTCAGCTGTAGGTATCTTGCCAGCAACAATGGCTAGCTCCATATCACTTTGGTCTTTATCGACTGAGTGTTTTTCAAGCGGAACATCCTCATAGAGATGTAATAATTCTGCTGGAATGGAATCAAAGTCGCCAATGATTAAATGGGGGCGGATATGCATTTGATGACAATGGATAAGGCCACCATCGACCGCGATATAGCGTTCATAAGTGCGGAGCAAGCGTGTAATGAAGGGATAGTCATGAATGGCTCCATTGGCGATTAATGCGATTTGACGCGCGCCAATCAAGCTTGCATGCACTTTATTTATCGGCTTATTTGCCATGATATGCTATCGCTAACATCCTTGAAAAATACGATTGCGGCCAAGATGACTCGAACATCCACCGAGTTGCCCCGACTAGAACCTGAATCTAGCGCGTCTACCAATTCCGCCATGGCCGCATATTGTTGGTCTATCTTAGGTGATAGGTGACATTTTGTGCAAAGTTTTTTCAGACCTTTTGTAAAACAATTGGACATGGACGACCTGGACGAATTGGACGACCTGGACGATCATGGAGAGAGTTGTCCAGTTCGTCCAGGTAGTCCAGGTCGTCCAATTCGTCCATGTCCAATTGAATATTTGCTAGTCGTAAATTGAAAACGTAAATAACTTCTTTAAATCGACACCATTGCGTGAACATGCATCAACACCACCAAATTTTTGTAGTTTGTTATTGTTTGGCTTGCATTGTTTTTTTATTAATGTGATTTTCAGAATTCAGTTTTGTTGTTAATATCAAATGGGTTATCATTACCCCTTTAAATCAGCCACTATATTATGTTTGCGACGATGATAGAATCTCCAGTTGTTTATAACAAAGCCAATCCTTTCCTCGCTTCACTCACAGAGCGCTATAGCTTATGTCAGTCAGGCTCAGAAAAAAATGTGTCCCATGTGATCCTTAGCCTTAAAGGCTCAAATATCTCTTATCGGGTCGGCGATAGCGTCTCTGTCTTTGCTATCAACGATCCTGAGGTCGTTGAGAATACCATCAAATATTTGCAGGCTACCGGCGCAGAAAGTGTCACTTGTAAACACTCAGGAGAGGTGTATACCCTACGCGATTATTTCACTAAAAAGAGCAACCTGGCCGATGTGCCCCGTAAACTCATCGCTGAAATTTGCCAAAGGCAAACAAATGCTGAAAAGAAGGAGCGGCTAACTTATATCTTAAGTGAGGGGCAAAAAGAAGCTCTTAAGGAGTATCAGGGAGCACATGAAGTCTGGGATGCACTATTGGAAAATCAAGAAGTCCTCTTTTCACCGCAAGAGTTTTGCCATTTGCTGATGCCTTTATTGCCGCGTTTTTATTCAATTGCTTCTTCACAGGAGTCTGTAGGGGAAGAGGTGCATTTGACTGTGGCCGAACTCGTCTATGAGACAAATGGTTATACCCGTAGAGGTGTATGTACGCACTATCTTTGCCGCCTTGCTCCCTTGCATCAACATGTCATCCCCATCTATGTTCAAGCGAGCAACGAATTCACTATTCCTGAAGATAATGCAGCGGCGATGATTATGGTCGGACCTGGCACTGGCGTGGCCCCTTATCGGGCATTCATGCAAGAGCGTTTGGTGCGGCAAGCTTCAGGTGCGAATTGGTTATTTTTTGGAGAATGGCATCGCGACCAACAATTTCTCTATGGCGACTACTGGCAGGAGTTGGTAGAGGCGGGTAAGTTGCGCTTGGATACTGCTTTTTCACGCGATCAAGAGCATAAAATTTATGTCCAACACCGCATGTTAGAACATGGAAGTGAGTTATTTTCTTGGCTAGAACAAGGAGCATACTTTTATGTATGCGGCGATGCCCATCGTATGGCTAAAGATGTCGATGCTGCTTTGCACCAAATCGTGCAAGTGCATGGCAAATGTGATGAAGCTTCAGCTAAAGAGTATATCAAAAAACTCAAGGCTGCAAAGCGCTATCTTCGCGACGTTTATTGACCTTTTCTTGCCGGAAAACCATTAAAACTTATTGCCCTGGTCCTCTTAACTTGCTCTGGAGTCATCCCACTTTTTCCCGTAGAGGAGGGGTAGCTGGCTTTGAAAGGAGGGGTAGCAGGTGCTTGTACCTGCGGAGAGAGAGGGGACAACGCTTCGCTCGGATAAGGGACGTGTGCATGTCTTCCACCAAATGAGGTTCTGAGGGAGAAAGAGGGGAGTGATGTCGCTTTGAGTGCGGCGGGTCTAGTTAGTGGAGAATAGCCGAAAGTTGGCGTGCTGATAGGTGCACGTTTTAATGAGGCTACGAATAATTCCCATGGCGTTTGTGATTCTTTCAAATCTATATCGCTCACATTTTCATCAAAGTAGCTTCTAATATTTTCTTTCAGCTCAGACTCGGTCTGGTTTGTCTGTACAGAAACAAAGGCTGGCCATCCTCTTATTAGGGTAATTTGGTCTGTTCTATTATCTTTGTTGTTTGGATTCAATTGCCACCTAATTAATAAATAGATAACCTTTGGTGATAGGTTAGAACAATTTAGGCAGTAATAAGGCCCTTTTTGCAAGAGAACAGATGTGAAGTGAAAAGTATGTTGCTTATAGAATTGGGTGATGATGAGGTCTGCTCTCTCGAGATGAGTATGGATGCTGTAGGCGTCAAGAGCTTCTAGATAGCTCTTTGGTGAAACTTGGATGCTATGAGTTTGCATCCAGGCATGTATCTTTTGGATGATTTGGAGGGCTGATTGCGTTGTAGTACAATCGAGACGGCGCGTTAACTGGAGGATTTTTAAAAAGAAAACTTCGATACTAGTTTCTCTTTGTTGATAGTCTTTCAGTGCTGCAAGCATGCTTTGAAATACTTTCAAAGCTGTGTCCGTAGCAATTTGAAGATCTTTAATGGCTAGTGCTTTTTCCAAGAAGGGAAGGTAATCATCCCCAGTGGGTTCTTGCTTGGCTTCGCTCATTTTAGCCATTTCCCCCACAATAATGCTCTTTTGTGCATTGCTCTCGGTTTGTACATGTCTGTGAGTCTCTGCAACATTTGGCCTTTGAGATTCTCCGAAGGTTAATTCTGCAAAGTCTAATTCGCCCTCATCAATAGCGCTTTCTTCGTCACTAGTATGTCTGTTGTCCTCGGAAGGATCGTGCATGCCAGCAATAACATCGCAGGACGATGAAGAAGAAAAAAATGGATTTCCCACAGAATATGGACCTGACATATTAATTTTCCAGTAATAGGTTTTTGGTAATGCTTGTATTTTGTTTGTTTTATTTATTAAACAACTGGTTTAGTGTAAAATAATACAAATATATCGAAATTTTGTCAGCTTTTTTTTGGACTCATCACCCAAATGGGTATTTAATCAGCAAGTGGTCGGATGGTTGGTTTAAGACTTACGGGCTGAGTGAACAAGCCAAGGTACTCACGATGCCACCAACATCCAAGTTTTTTTTTCTCTTCAAAACTGCTAAATGTGTAGTCATAAATCAGTGTGCGCACAAAGCGTGGGGGAGCATTTGGGAAGGGGTTGTGTCGGATTAAGGACAACACTTCTGGTGTGCCTTTTAATAAATGAAAGATGAAGTTGCCAAACCAGCTGTCGTGGCGATAGTTGCCTAATGGTAAAAACCATGCTTGCCAATCGATGCGTGGTTGATAGGGAGAAATGCGCCTTGGACGACGCGTCACTTCTGAGGGCTTATAGTAAAACAAATATTCTTTCCAGTTTACTTCGTCATCGCTGCCCTCAAAGACGATCTCGAAGCGTTTGGTGGTCATGATAGCGAAGATACCATATCTATTAACAATGTGAAACGATCCGATCTTGTCCAAGCAGCTGCCAAACAATCTATTGGGTGAAAATTGTTGCCACAATTGCATGCTTTGCAAACAGATGAGCACGAAGGCGGCCAAGCTACAAAAAACCTCCAGAAGAAGAGGTGGGGTTGATATTGTTGTAGGCGCGACATCAAGCCATGAGGGCATATACACATTGGCAACCAAGACTACCGAGACGACCACTGTCAGATGATTTAAAAAGGAGAAATTGCCTGTGAGCCAGATAGCGATTTGTAGTCCAACAAAAGCATAAAATACCCATAAGCGCATGGCATCCGAACCAAGCATGGCGAAGGGGACAACGATTTCAATGACCAACATTAACAGGGTAGAAAACTTCTGAAACCACATAGGCAGCTTATGTGCATACCACGCTAAGGTATTAGGGATGGGTTGTGTAAGATAATGGTAGGCCACGCCAGTGAGATTGCGCCAATTGGGGTCTTGACTTTGCAGCTTGACCCACCCGCCTTGAAAGTGGAAGCGGAAAACGACAAAGTTGAGGCTGATCCACACCAGTAGATTTGGTGGGGAAACTAAACTTAATAAAAACGCGTTTACCGTGATTTCAAGTAGGAATCCCTCCCAACCAAAAGCCAGAAATTCTTGTCCGGCCGAAATAATCGAAAGATAGAGAACATAAAGCAAAAGCAACATGAGCGAAGGGTAAATGCCGAGCATTAAGAGTACGGAGAGGCACACCCCTCCAAACACTACACTCAGCAAGGCGGCATCACTGCAATTGACCCAGAAAAGTGTGGGCACAACGACGAACTTTCTTTTAGATAGGTTTTGACTGATCCACGCAAGGAATTTCGACACAGGCATGATCCCGTGAGTACCTAGGAGACCTTTAATTTGAAATAGAAAAGCGCCAAAAGCAAAGAAATAAATGAACCCCAACAATCTGGGAAACAGGGCGGTCGCAATAGTATAAGAATCTGTGGTAAACATAAAACCACATATAGCTCAATGTGGCTTTGCGAAAAAGGAATTTATGGTGCCTGTGTGCGGTAAGCGACAAAAAGGACCTAAAGAGGTAATTGCAAATGTAAAATTGCGGCCATACCAGGCGAAGCTCATCTCTTTGTAGCCAGTAGGTAAGGCTTGCGAGCGCAGCGAAGACAGCCGCAGCTACTGGTCTGGTAACAAGTTATTCTAACCCTGTAAGGGTTCTTCTCTTTCTGCCTTTTTGACTCAAGAATTAAAAGAGAAGAACCCTTACAGGGTTAAACATACCACTTAATGTTCCAGTAGCTGCGGCTGTCTTCGCTGCGCTCGCAAGCCTTACCTACTGGCTACAAAGAGATGAGCTTCGCCTAGAATTCTTAACAAGGCCCAGCAATTTGCAATGAATCCCATTTTACTTTTGCAATTACCTCTAAAGGACCAAAACGACCTAAAGGACTGAAGGGCACTGTCGTTTAATCCTTTAGGTCCTTTAGGTCCCTTTTTTGGGTTACTCCTACACAGCCTCTTCAGTAGTGATAATGGCGAAACACTGCGCGCCGTCGCCACAACCGAAATCGGTTAATCCTTCTCCAGATGTGGCTGTGATGCCTACTTGCGTGACATCAAGGCCCATCACGCGGGCAATATTAGACCGCATCTCAAGCAAGCGGTTTTTGAATTTAGGCTTTTTTGCTTCTATTGTTACGGCAACATGCGTGACTTTTTGCTTGCCCAGCGTTTTCATGGCTTCAACTAAATAAACTTCACTATCTGTGATGCCGTCCTTAAGGCAAAGGACGTCAGCAATATCACCAAGGATAAGCACGCCGGTAACAGAGGTGATCGCATTACAGATGGCGTGAAAGACGATATCTCCATCAGAATTGGCGTTAAAACCAGGAGCATCTTCCAAAATAATGCCTGCAATCACGCATGGCTTAGTAGTGTCTGGTGGCAGAAATCGATGACTATCTTGTCCAATGCCGGTTCTAATTCGTTGGGACATGATGCACAGCTCCTCATAAGGTGATTTAAGCGATATTGTAAAATTATTAAGGTCGTGAGAAATGTTGCCTTAAACGCGACTAAACTGCAAGTTTCATAAATTTGCATCTCGACGACAAAATAAGCATAACCCAAAGTGTGTGTGTGAAACCCCTGTTGGGTAGTAATAAAAGTTGAAAATTTTGCGAAAAATAAGGGGAAAATAAGCTTGTCATATGTATTTAAGTTTTAACGTGATGTGAATGTTAAATTTTTTGTGCTTATTAATTATAAATTTTATTGCTAAAAAAATATGAGACTGTTAAAGAAAATGTCATTAATTCATTGCAGATAACATTGGGATTGTTGTAAGTTGTCGGGCCTTATCAATTTGAAAATCGAAAACCATCCTTTTAGTGCTTTGGTGCAATTCTAAAAGGAGAACATTAAAAGCAATACAACTGAGTAGAATTTTCATGGAAATCTTAAAAATCACTGGTGGAACCCCTCTGAAAGGACATGTCAAAGCAGCAGGCGCAAAAAATGCAATGACCAAATTGCTTGTCGCTTCCCTTCTTTCTGATAAGCGTTGCCGCTTTTACAATGTCCCTAATATTGGTGATGTCGAAGTGACGGTCGCCCTTTGTCAAGAAATTGGCATGCAAGTGGAATGGGACCGCCAAGCGGGAGTCATGGAAGTCATTACGCGTGAGCTCAAAACCTCATATATCCCTCAGCGCTTTTCTGGTGCTAACCGCATTCCCATTTTGATGATAGGAGCCCTTCTTGGACGTACCGACGAAGATATTATCATCCCAACTGTGGGTGGTTGCAATATCGGTTCTCGTTCTGTGGACTTCCACATTCAAGCGCTTGAAAAGCTAGGTGCTAACATCGAATACAGAGGTATGAAAAAAGAAGGGGCTTACTTCGCCCATGCTCACAACGGCCTTAAAGGCACCGTGATTAATTTAAGTTATCCTTCCGTGGGTGCTACAGAAAATACCATCCTTGCTGGTGTAACAGCAAGGGGGATTACTGTGATTAAAAATGCTGCCATTGAACCTGAAATCGTTGAACTGATCCTCTTTTTGCAAAAGCTTGGAGCCATCATCACACTGGATGTCGACCGTACTATCCGCATTCAAGGCACGCGCCGCTTTCACGAAGTTGAACATACTGTCATTCCTGATCGCATTGAAGCCGCTTCATGGGGGATGGCCGCAATTAGCTCCAAAGGGCGTGTTTTTGTTGAAGGCGCGCAGCATCTCAATATGGTCACGTTCCTCAATAAGATCAGAGAGGTAGGTGGCGGCTTTGATGTGAAGAGCAATGGCATAGAATTTTATTACGATGGCCCCTTGCAAGGTGGTTTACATCTAGAGACCGATGTCCATCCTGGCTTCATGACAGATTGGCAGCAGCCTTTTGTCGTATTGCTAACGCAAGCCCAAGGATCTTCGGTAGTACATGAGACCGTTTACGAAAACCGTTTTGGCTATACGGAAACATTGGCAGAGATGGGTGCCGACATCACTTTATTCAGGCAATGTCTTGGGGGCAAGCAATGCCGCTTCGCTTCACAAAGTTTTTGTCATAGTTTGATTGTGAAAGGAGCTTCTCCTTTATCTGCCAAGAATATTACCATTCCAGACTTGCGTGCAGGCTTTGCCTATGTGATGGCAGCTGTTTTAGCTACAGGCACGAGCACAATATCTGGTTTGCAATTCCTCGATCGAGGTTACGAAAACCTTGCGCATAAACTTGCCAAACTAGGGGTTGATGTGGTGCGTGAAAGTGTCGATGAGAAACTCATCAAAGCGCCGATGCCCACAGCGCAAGACAAGCTGCGCTTGGCTACCCTAGCCGAGATGCCTGCCCTAAATTAGATTTTGTTTCTTAAATTGTGAGGGTCTAGTATACTCACCTGCCAAAAGTAGTCATTGAGGAAAGGTGTTGTCACAAGTAGCCCCTCCTGTATGGAGACAAATCCTGCGCCAAAATTTCGTTGATATCGGTAAGTTGGCGGATTTTTTAGAGTTGACGCCTCAGCAGCGAGAACAACTCGTTGCACGCTCGCGGTTTGCCTTGAATCTTCCACGGCGCCTGGCAAGCAAAATTGCTAAGGGTACACTCGACGATCCAATTTTAAAACAATTTATCCCTACTTCAGCCGAAAACGTCTCTGCGGCTGGCTTTTTAAATGATCCCGTAGGCGATAGTCCTTGTCGCAAAGCAAATAAATTACTTCATAAGTATCAAGGGCGCATGTTGTTAGTAGCGACGAGTGCTTGCGCCATGCATTGTCGCTATTGCTTTCGTCAGCATTTCGATTATGAAGTAGTCGATAAAACTTTCGAAAATGAACTGCAACTCATCGCTTCAGATCCGACGATCAACGAAGTCATTTTGAGTGGAGGTGATCCTTTATCCCTTGATGATCGCCATCTGGAGAGTCTATTAAGACAGATTGCCTCCATTCCACATGTGCGCAAAGTGCGCTTCCATACGCGCTATCCTGTGGGAATTCCAGAGCGCCTTGATGCTGCTTTTCGCGCTATGTTGAGCTCCATTCCGCTGCAATTTTGGTTTGTCATCCATGCCAATCATCCGCGCGAACTCGATAGCGAAGTGCTAGCGGCTCTTAAGTCAATTCAATGCTTAGGGATTCCTGTCTTAAACCAGTGGGTGTTGTTGCGTGGCGTCAATGATGATATTGATGTGTTGACAGAGCTATGCCAATTGATCATCGATCATGGCATTTTGCCCTACTATCTTCATCAGCTCGATAGGGTGCAGGGAGCAGCTCATTTTGAAGTCTCCGAAGAAAGGGGACAAGCCCTTGTCGAAGCCTTGGCCTCACGCCTTCCAGGATATGCCGTGCCGCGCTATGTAAAAGAAATCCCCGGAATGAGCAGCAAAACGCTCATCGTTTAAGCCTTGTTGCATAAATGGAACGCACCGTAATTCTTTTATCATAAACAGTTTGAAACACAGAGGCACAGAGAGCACGGAGAGGAAAGAAAGAAATAAAACGTCCTTAGGCATATACCACAATCCATCTTCAATTTTTCTCTTTCTCCGTGTTCTCTGTGCCTCTGTGTTTCAAATTTTTTATCCTCAATAGTTTATCGTTATATTGGATTTATGCAACAAGGTCAATTTCTAGTGTTGTTTTAGTGTGTGTTCAGGCAGTGGCTAAGAGGCTTTGGCGATTGCAGGCTGAGACGTTACCACATCCAGCGCTACATCCAAACCTAATGTAGGAATGATTTTATCACTGACGCGTACAGCCGCTCCGATTGCAGGTTTTAAAGGGGCTTGCCAACCATCGATCGGGATTCTATATCCTAAAAATTCTTCATATACCGGTGTGGAAGTTATGATGGATTCCATTTGACCAGTGCTGTAATTATATGCCCAGCTGGTTGAATAGATATTGCGAGTATGTACGCATTCTGTAAAGAAGGTTTCGCCAGCAGCACTACTTGGTGGTAAACCAAAGCGGTCAAACGTCCGATGGTGCCAGCTAATAGAAACTGAATTGTTATTATATTTAATTCGATCATAATGGGGATAGGGATGTTTGTGATAAAACGCATCTACTTGTTCCTTTGAAAAGGCGATGCGGGAGTTGCGCTTTGCTATCGAATACATATTAGCATGGTGGAGTTTTTGAATTCCGCGCATTACTTGATGGATTCCTTCCAGAAACATGACAGTGCAAAAGCCTGTGAGAAAATCTTCTGGAAGCTGTTTGGCTTGCTCAAGTAGATAGGTTTTAACGTCATGCCATAGCGCCCTCCTATCAGCGATAAGTGCTGTTTTGATTGTCCCCAAGGAGATCCCTCCAATAGTCAGGGCGGCCCCGATGCCTAGCGTGATTACGCCAAGAGATCCTCCCGATATTGCAGCATATCCCAAACTTGATCCCATAAGCCCCATGCCGATTTTCGACCATGTTTCAGGCTGCGCTAGGTTATGTATCAACTGTACAAGTAGTTTAGCAAGTTTGATCGGGGCTTTTAAAGGATGCATCGCGATCTGTGTGGGCACACATACGGCGATTTTAACGGCAAGTTTTATGAAGTTGAAGAGCAAATGCATGACGTTACATGCAGCCCGCAAAGGGAGTTTCAGCAAGTAAGTTGCAAGTTGTGTGTACCAGGCGCCTTGGCCATTATCTCTCAGCCAGGAATTAAATTTGGCCATGTCAGGATGGACTTTGTGTTGGTTAAGTTCCTGCCAGAGCACATCGAAGTCGTTCTGGATCTTGAAATTTGGCATTAGCTTTTCCAGCTTGGCTTCCCCTTTATCTAGGACGGCAATGAGCCGGTCTTTCCAGTCCATTTTTTGTGCAGCTTCTAGTTCGAGGGATGTGGGACGAAAAGCAATCGTATCAATGATCTTATTAGATGGGGAGGGGGAGGCCGGACTTTGAGGTAATTGCATAAAGCTTTGAGTTTTTATTTGTGTAATGTTCATAATTAACTATGTTGTTTGTTTTAATTTAAAAAAAATGAATGTAATGTATTTAAAAATATAAAGCAAGTTTATAAAGAAACGAAACAGGTGAACTCAAAAAAATAGATAAGCGGACTCAAAAAGGAACTGCTAAAATTGACTCTAATGATCTTACAGACATTAATCAGGGAATAAAAGAAGCGCAGCAGATGGTAGTCAAAATGTGGGAGAAGTTTGATCACGCTGAAGTTCAGAAA
>Ga0206894_1045_pt1 | contig 31010 bp, 28 predicted proteins | sample Alteio_BWOrgHeat_54_FD_152953 | JGI IMG/M metagenome (GOLD analysis project Ga0206894, IMG submission 152953) | Enriched cells from forest soil in Barre Woods Harvard Forest LTER site, Petersham, Massachusetts, United States -... | ecosystem: Environmental > Terrestrial > Soil > Temperate forest >...
TCACTTCCGCGTGATCAGGTTCGGCCGCGATCTCGTAGCGATCTTTTTCGAGCTTTCCTAGCATCACTTGTGAATCGACTAAGTTTTTTGGGCAACCCAAACTCACAAAGTAAACTGAAGATTTTTTATCGCTCGAAGTCTTTACATCACTGCTCATTTTATTCTCTAAAATTTCCAAACTGCATCGGCAGCTTCAATTCATCTTGCTTTGCTCGCAAAAGAGCAATGCAATCTTGAAGATCGTCACGGTTCTTTCCGGTCACTCGCACTTTTTCATCTTGAATCGAGGCAGACACTTTGGTCTTGGCGACTTTGATGGCCGCCATAACTTCTTTGCCTTTCTCTTTCGAGATTCCCGCTTGTACAATAATTTTTTGGCGAACACTTCCACCAAATGCAGACTCTACTTCCTTGTACTCTAAAGACAATAAAGAGATTCCGCGTTTGATAAATTTGGTCTGAAGGACATCACGGAGGTTATCCAGTTTCGCTTCCTCTGAACAAAATAGGTTCACGATTTTTTCTTTTTTATCCAAAGTGATTTCGCTCTTTACTCCTTTGAAGTCAAAACGAGTAATCAGTTCTTTGGCGGCTTGGTTCACGGCATTATCGACTTCTTGCCAGTCGACGTCTGAGGTAATATCAAATGATGGCATAATGCAGGGATTCTATAGATTTTAAGCGAACAAGTCAAGAATGCCATTGAGCCTAATTTTGGCTTATTTCCCTAGTCATTTTGCTTAAATTAAAAAGTTAAACCTTCTTCGTTGATCAGTGTGATCCAAAGAATTCGAGAATGCCTTTTTCCGCCACATCACGAATCGAATCTCTTTCATTCAAAATCTCATGTTGCGAATCTTTGAACTGAATCAATTTGCAAGTAGGGGTCGATGCACAGCCAATGGTCTGGCCTTTTAATTTTACAATCTGATCGCTCATCGCTTGGAACAGTAAAAAAGGTGTATTGATATTTCTCATCTCTTTGCGAATCCGATGCGTGGCTTTGATTCCTTCAAAAACCCATTGGCTGGAAGGACCACCAATCACGGTTTCAGGATTAAGCTCACAAATTTTATTGGCCATCCAAAAACGATTCGGGCTACGAGTAACTATATTTGAGGCGAAAGGGCTATGCGCGTAATCGTAATCACCCTGTCCTGGTGCATAGTGTGCGCCCTGACCTACGCCAGTGATGACCGCCGCTAACGCTTCAGCAATCGCTTCAGGATAAGGTTTCGTATTAATCTGAAGCATGGGAGCACTCAAAACTGCTGCACCAAAAATTCCATCATTTTGAGATAAATATTCTGCTCCAATTGCGCCCCCCATAGAGTGCCCTAACAGATACCGCTTTCCAGAGGTTTCCGGCTCAAAATAATTGTCCACAAAAACATTCAGGTCATCGACATAATCATCAAACCGAGTAATATGTCCGATTTCATGATTGATCGGAGAAAGATGAGGAGACCATCCTTGTCCTCGATGATCGTAAGAATAAAGATTGTAGCCTGAATGATAAAGATCGAAAAAAACTTCTCCATATTTTAGCCAAGGCTCACTTCGTCCAGGCAAAACGAGAATCGTTCCTTTCACAGGTTCGGGAGAAGGATGAATAAATTTTACGGCACTCAAATCATATCGGTTATCATCACTCTTAAATGAAAAACGCGTTCCGTGATTTAAAAAGGGGAGCACGTCAGAAATAAAACGTTCTTGATAATGGTCCTCTTCTGGAATCGCGCTAGCCTGGGGAATACTTCCCACCGCAAGTAACAATAATGTGAGGAAGCTTAAAATTGGGGAGGGGTGTATTGAAGTGAATTTCATTCTCATCATGGCGGCATACTACCACCTCTTTGTTTATTTTTAAATAATTATTGTTTATTGGCTTGATTCGGTTGATTTCTCATGCTTTTTTTCATAGGGTAATCCTATGATCCAGTCACTTTCGTTAGGAATCCTCTTCTCGATTTCTTCATGGGCTATGAAACCCGATTTGAGGCCTGGTGACGTGCTCCTCATTTCGCTTCAGTGTCCCATTTGCCAGACCATTGAAGCTGAAGAAAAGGGGCCCTATTCCCATGCGGGAGTGGTTTCCATTGAGGCCGATCAAAAAATAAAGATAATGGAAGCGATCACCGATCCGATAACTGAAGTGACCTTAGGGAAATTCTTAAGCCGCAGACGCGAGGGCACTTCCGTTTTAGTCTTAAGAGCAAAGAACACCCACATCAGCGAATCTTCTCTTTTGAAGCGTTTCAACGAAAAATTTTTGAATCATCATTATGATGCCGAATTTCTTTGGGACGACCGGGATAGTCTAGGAGAAAAGTATTATTGCTCGGAGCTGGTCGCAAAACTCCTGTTACCTTATCTTCCTGAACCGATCCCCACCAAGCCCATGCATTATCAAACAGACCGTAAGGCGTGGATAGAGTTTTTCAATGGCGCGAATCCGCCAGATGGAAAACCGGGAATTTCGCCTGCTGATCTCGCTCGTTCGCCACTTTTTGAAGTGATTGGACAGCTCTAATGAACTTACAAACCAAACGGTGTTGACTTTAATTCATATTTAAGTTGAACAACAAAGGCACGGAGATAATCTGCACGCTTTGTCGCTTCATTTTTTGCGGCACGAGTTCTAAACGTCTCTGGAAGCTTTAATAGTTTTGTGAAAAAATGATCAATAGAATATTTTTTGTCATCAAGCTCACGGTTTTCAGCCCAGGGATCTTCGGGATGAAAAAGTTGAGCACCCATGGAGACCCCCGTAGCAATCGTCCGGTAAAGACCAATTGCACCCAAAGCCTCTAGCCGATCTGCATCTTGCAAGCATTCGCCCAACAATGAGCGCGGTGCGCGTCCGGAGGCAAGAGAGGCAGAATAACTGTGATCTTCAATGGCCTCACAAATTTCACTCACTTGCTCTGGCCATTTCAATTCCGTAAGCCATTCGCGCGCCTTTTCGCTTGCGAGGCGTGCGCTTTTTTTTCTCAGCGGCGAATCTTTTGCAATCGGAACACAATCATGCAAGAGAGCCGCACAAAGACACGCCCATTTTTCCGAGTTGGATGAATTACGATGAAAGCGGGTAAAAACCTCTTGAGAAAATAAATCTAAGGTCAACGTACTGACTCGCAAGATATGTGAAAAGTCATGACCTGCATCCGCAGGAGGAATCGCTTTCACTCGTGCGCGAAGTGAATCTAAAAGTTCAGCACTCACAGAAAATCCTTAGGTATGATTTGATTTTTGTGCCCATTCAGGCTTAAAAAAGAAACGCTGATAATGTTTATTGAGAAGTGTCCACGTTCCGTGTTGTGGATCATTTTCAATGAATCCCTTAATACCGTTCACTTTTGAATCCAAATCGTCAATCATGTGAACCATCAATGCCTCAATACACGCGGGCTCCTTCGGAGAGCCATATTCAAATTTTCCGTGGTGGGCTAACACCATATGTTTTGCCAGTAATCTTTTTTCGGTAGGAAATGGCGTAGGCAATCGTCCAGGCTGCGCATCCAACCATTGGCATTTCTTTTCAATCAGCTCAGACCCCATGACCAGGTGGCCAATCAATCGTCCTTCGGTAGTGTAATCCGTCGTTTTGTCGAATTGAAGTTCCCAAATTTTTCCAAGGTCATGCATGAAGCCACCGACCAATAATAAATCGCGATTCACATACGGCTGATAATGACCGGCCAAAAAATCTAACATCTTTGCAATCGAAACGACGTGTTCCAATAGTCCCACTGGATAGGCGTGATGCATCGCTTTTGCTGCAGGCGCTCGCTTCACTTTGTCCACGATCTCAGCATCATCAATAAAGACGGATTCCATGAGCGCCTTATAGTGAATATCCGTCATGGACGCGATAATCGATTTCAATTCACTGTAAATTTTTTCAGCATTCAAAAAAGAGGGGGGAAGGAGTTCATCCATTTCGACTTCGTCTTCTCGGAGAATGGTCAGTTCTTTAATGTGAATTTGCATTCGCCCTTGGAAACTCTGCGCCGCTCCCTCAACCTGTACGAATGCATCCTTCACCGCTTGTGCATTGTACTTCGGAACATGGTCGAAAATTCGTGCCTCAATATCCCCTGTTTTATCGGTCAAAATCAGATTCATATAGGCTTTGCCCGTTTTACCCGTAGCAACTGCACTATATTTAATCAAAAAAGGAGCAGAGACCTTATCTTGATCTTGAAGGGTACGCGCGAATTGCTTTTTAGGGTATTTCATAGGTAAAGAAATTTTATATGAAATCCAAAAATAGGCTAGGATAAAGCAATGCTGAACCCTATTTTACCGCATGCCTCGCTTCAACTGAAGGGTAAGGATATTTTGGATTTGCTCCACCGCATTAGCACGGTCAATGTTAAATCGCTTCCATTGAATAAACCTTGCCCCACACTTATTCTTAACCCAAGAGGAAAATTAGAGTGCGCCTTTTCACTTCTTAAAAAATCAGAAGAGGAAGCAATCATTTCATTCGATGAACTGACTCCACCCATTCACGAACAAAAAATATTAAACTTACTTGATCATTATACCTTTGGTGAAAAGTATACGATTGTAAAATGTGATGCTCCGCCAGAAGAATCTACATGGACTGAGCTACAGAGAATTCAATCCCTGGAGCCTCAAATAGGTCACGAATGGATTCCGAACGGGGAAACCAATCCACTCGAAATCAATTTGCAAAGCGCAATTCATGACCAAAAAGGCTGTTATCCCGGCCAAGAGATCATCGAAAAGATTGTCGCGATCGGTTCGCCCGCAAAAAGACTCTGTTTATTAAAGCAGTCCGCCCCGTCCACTCCCCAAAAATTAACCCTCCCCTTTTCACTTACCGATGAATCAGGGATTACGGAAGTGGGATCCCTCACCTCACTTGCGTCAGATGCAAGTCAAAACCATTATGCTCTCGGTATTATAAAAAGAACTCACGCTAAACCGAACCTCACCGTCAAGGCCGGAAGCCTTGGCGCATTTACTATAGAAAAGGTCTCCTCATGAAAATGAATACTTTGTTTTGCACCATCATTTTTTTATTCACCAGCTCACTTGCTCGCGCACAAGTTTCCAATCCCACCTTAGATCTTTTTAATTTTATTGAGATCGGCGGCCTGTCTCCTTATACAGACTACAAAACCTTCGAGACTGAACATTTCCAAATGATTTACCCTGAAAAATATTTTTCATTTACCAAACTCGCTGCCGAAGATTTGGAGCATGTTCACGCGATTCTGTCTCCCATTTTGAAGTGGGCACCCCGTACCAAGACTCATATCTTGGTGACGGACAACGCAGACGACGCAAACGGTTTTACGATGCCTGCGTTTCGCGTCGGAATTGTCTTGATCGCAACTCCACCTGATCCCTATTTCTCTACTTCTTATTCTGAAGACTGGATTAAGCTTCTTACCTTTCACGAATACACTCATATGCTCAACATTGATGCGACCACGGGTTTGTGGGAAGTTCTACGTTATATTTACGGCGACGTGATTCGCCCCACCGGTCTTTGGCCAAAATGGATGCTCGAAGGTCTTGCCGTATATTACGAAACTAAAACTTCTATTCTAGGTCGCGGAAGAAGTCCTTATTATGAAGGCATATTACGTTCTTATGTAAACGATGGAAAATTAGACACTCACAAAAATTATGGAATGACCTTAGACCGAGTGAATGGGGATTTCCCCATTTTTCCCAGCGGAGAAATTCCATACCTGTTTGGATATCATCTATGGCAAGAGGTCTCCGAAGATCATAAAAATTCGGACGAAGTGATTGGAGAGTATTCGCTTCGCTCGTCCCATCGTTTTCCCTATCTCATTAGCGGAAACTTAAAAAATCTTACTCACAAAGGTTGGGGCGACTATTGGAAAAAATTTGTGGCTCGGACTCAAACTCGAATGCAAGATCAAATCAACAAAGTAAAGTCTCATGGAGAGACTCCTTCGGAACCGGTCACTCATTCGCGGTATTCCGCTCTAGGGGGAGCAATCTCTCCGGACAACCAATGGATGGCCTGGACCGATTCATCGCTCGATGATCCTCATGCTACTTTAAAACTTCAAAATAGACAGAGCAAAGAGATCACCGAAGTGGACTTAAAAACAGAAGGCGTTTCCCTCAGTTTTAGTCCTGACTCAAAATGGCTGATTTATAGTGCACTCAGAAAATTTGAAAGTTATAGCCTTTTCGCCGATCTTTTTGCCTATCATCTGGAGTCAGGAAAAACGATTCAACTCACGCACGGATTGCGTGCGAAAGACCCAAGTTTTTCAGCTGATGGTAAAAAAATCATCTTTATTCAGAATAGGGGCGCGACCAATACACTTTCCTCTGCGGAAGTAGCGATAGAGGGTAAAGATTTTGAATTAAAAAATATAAAATCAGCGTACCTGCCAAAAGAATTTGCTATCCTGGGTTCGCCTCGTTTTCTGGCCAATTCTTCCACCGAGATTGTTTTTTCTGAACAAGACCGGGGGAATGCTTACTCTGATTTGGTCGCCCAGAACCTTGATAGTCATTCTACTCAAACGCTATTTCATGATGGCGCCATGAATCGCTATCCCTATCCCTCGTCCAAAGGAATTTACTTTGTGTCGGATAAATCGGGCATCGAAAATATTTATTTATTGAATGGAACGAACATAACGGCTGCGACCAATGTCGTGACTGGTGTTCAACTTCCTTTCACTTCTCCCGACGGCGAACTCTATGGAAGTCTCATTCATTCCATCGGGATGGAAATAGAAAAATTTAATCCTCCGTCAAAAAATCAAATAGCAGTGACCGTGACTCAGAGCTCAAGTGAAGCTTCTTTGGCTAGCCCCAATTCACCAAAAAGTATTGCGGCTGCGGTGGCACCTTCTAAAGAAATCAATTTAAAGGATTCTGAAATTTCTCCTTATTCCCCATGGAACAGTCTTGCGCCAAGACAATGGGTTTTACCTGGTGCAATCTTTGGTTACGATACTCAGGCGGGCCTTTCGCTTTGGGGCGACGTGCTTGGGTTTGATTCATCGGGACGTCACGAATATTTTGCAGATGCGGGTTATCGTTTTAAAACTAAAACAACCGACGGAAACTTGAGTTATATGTATTACGGATTTCGTCCGAAAATTACTTTAGGCGCAAGCGCGACCACTGACAATATTGCGACCGATCCATCAGCCTCCCAGTACACTCGTACCTATGAAACATCTCTTCAATTAGAATATCCCGTATTTTTTACTTACAGTACGTTGAGGTTGAGCACTTCTGGATTCCTTGATTGGAATCGCATGCTCGATTTAAATTCACATGATCCTGTCCCCACCGGTCTACATGAGTTTTCTCAACCTATTGTTCCGGGTCTTGGTGCACAAATCATCTATACAGAACTGGATCAATCACGATTAGGTTTTATGCCAGAACATGGCTTTCAAGCATTAGCCGCTACTCAAGCGCATTTCGAAGATTCCACTTCCCCTATTTGGAAATACTTATTGAGCTTAACCACGTTTCATCAACTTTTTGATCACGATGTTTTACAACCTCGTCTCCGTTTCTTGGGAACCACTGATTTCTTAGGCGATAATAAATCGAGCATTCTGTTTGGATCCGGAATCACCTCTACCGATACTGATCAGCTGACCATTCGCGGATATCCAAATGTTCTTTACGTGGCAAGACAGGTGGGAGACGCGAGTTTAGATTTTCATTTTCCGATTAAACAATTTTTTGCGGGCCCTGGGATCTTTCCCGCATTTCTTCACCAACTTCATGGATTTGTTTTTGGCGAAACTGCGGTGGTTCCCAGTACCCGAGCCGCAGGAAATTATTACCTCCCCTCTGCAGGCGGAGGACTGACATTGGACACTCTTCTCTTCCTGAACATTCCTATTAATTTTAACGTGCAAGTGGCACGCGGTTTCAATGAAGATTTTGGTGGTGGGTGGGTAGCAGGATTTTATTTAAGCAGCCCGACCGTGATTTTCTAAATGCCCTTTTAAAATTTGAAAATATTCCTTGCGACCATAAAAAGCGAAAGACCACAAACTGCAATCAGAGCACTTATTCGTTTGTGTTCGTGTGTAGGGGAAAATTTCTCAATGCTCGATGCGTTTCCCATAATGATGAAAAAACAAATCAAACAAAATAATACCAAGAGAAGGGGTCCCAAAGGATTAAAATGAAACGCCCTATGAATATTGCCCTTCAAGAGGGCGAGCCAAGAATGAGTCATTCCACATAATGCACATTGAAAGCCGGTCAACGCTTTAAGCGGACAACGGTAAGGAACGCGGGCCAGGTGAGACTCGATTTCTTCCCACGATATTTTTGATAATACAAAAGAGAGTACAGCAAGACCCAACAGCGACAATACCGAAACCACTTTTAAGATTAGTATTCGCATTGAGCAAAAGTTTTACTGTAGTGAGTGCCGACCGGACAGTTACTGAGAACCTTTTTCTTAATCAAATCACTCATTGGAATGACTGCCGTTTGAGGCGCAGAAGAATGAGGATCTTGGGAGCTCAGTACCGTATCGAGCGGCTTAAGTGGAAGAGTTCCCGCAATTTGCCATACTTGCTGAACTTTAACATGAATTTGAATGTTTGCGGCCGAGGTACAGTGACGCTTCACCCCTCCACCACTGATCTGCTCTTCATAAGTTTTCTTCACCGCAAATGGATCATTGGAATCATTTTTTGGACACTCGACTACCAAAGCCGCTCGCGCAAGAAGGGGACATCTTCTTCGATCGTCAGCACTTTGTGGAGGTTGAAGATTTCCTAATCGTGTAACGGTTTCATTCCACATGGCTCCTTGAGGCATCGTAATCGGAATTCCCGCGGCTTCGAATGCTCCCACCCCTTTTGCAGCCTTATTTCCATTAGCCAACTTCATTTGGATCGTAGAGGTCATGCTGGGATTCACGATCCCGGGTTGAATCGGAACGTTGGTAAACTCACTAAATTCGTTACAGCGATTTCCATTCAAATCATAAAATCCGCTCATTGGATTTCCAACACCATTTTTTAAGTAAAGTGCGTTCAAATTTCCATCGTCATCCACAGACTGCCAAAGTGAATCGAAATCAGTGATCGATGAAGGATTAGTCTCTAAACAATCGAGCTTCATGTTATTGAAGTTCGGCGTGAAATCGTTCGAACAACACGCTAACTTTTTATTCACCTTTGAATCAAAGAGGTCTGCTAAGATCGCGCTGGTGGGAGCTCCCTGCGGAAAAGGCATGGCTGCCGATGGAGGAATGCTTGCTCCATTTCCCGCATTACATCCGTTTGCAGCAGAGTCCCAAGCGCACGTTCCGTTGTTCAGATTTAATTTGAATCCTTCTTCGCAGGCCCATATGCCACGACTAAATGGAGTCAATGAAGAACGATTCGACGGTGAGGCTTGAAGCAAGGTGCTTTCAACCACCATTCCCGATTTGTTTCCGCCCCCTGAATAACGAGGTTCTCCCAAATACAAATTGCCCGACCCCGGGGAAAAACTACTCGAAAGCACCTCATTATTATGGAAGTTCGATTCAAATCCGTTTCGATAGAGCACGCTATGCGAACCAGTCACCGCAGGTATACACTGTGAAAGTACAACAGGAACTCCTAATACGCTCGAAGCATGAATTGAAACTTTCTCATTCACGTTTGGACAATAAGCTCCTTTGTCAGTCGTGGTTCCCACCCAGGGATTTTTGGTGGGATCGCTTGAAATAAAAATGGGCCCATAAGTTGCATTTTTGAGAGTCGTTTGGGTTCCGATTGAATCCATAGTATCTGGATATAATGTCGATCCCATAAAAATTCCAGCGCATTGAGTGTTGCTATAGTTAACCAGCGAAAAACCATTCATATTTTGCTGCGAAGAAAAATAACCTCCAGGCGGTGATACCGGTTGAGGCGCAAGCGCCGCTGCAGAAGTTTCTTGTAAACTTCCTACATTCGTCAGGGCTGTCGAGAGAAAATTACCGATCCGTGCGGACGCTCCTGGATCAATCACATTTAAAAAAGTTTTTTGAGTCGAATCGGTAAGCTGATCTATCGTGGGTGGAAGGGAAACCCCGGGGGGTATTGCAGCACAGTGCGGATACGTCACCCCAATGGGATTAATACAAAGAGAGAGATCATCTGGAACATTCATGCTTCCCGATGGACACGTCGGAAGGCCCGTCACCGAATCAATGTTAAATTCGGTTCCCGATCCATAATCAGTCCCATCCGTTCCAATGAAATGTCGAAGTGAATTGGGGGCGATTTCGCTTTTTGGGGCCATGCTAGGCCCCGGCGAAGAAGAAGCGTCTACACCAGGATTCCCATTTCCAGAATCAAGAGGAGCGGTAGTCGAATCTGGAGTCGCGATTGGCACAACTGCTGGCTTACCTGAAGTAGGTAATGCCACGCCAATTGGAATGAACGGCGATTTAGATACCGTAAGAGATGGGTCCGGTGTAGGTGTGGGTAGCCCAATGACACCACCTACACATGGAGTGAACAATAGTGCATCAGGCCGTTCTGCCGTCGGGCAACTCGTCCCTTGCCCTGAAGGCCAAGAGCAACCGGTCGGAGCTACGACGACTTTACCTGTGCAATCGACATATCCAGGACAGGCAAATGAGCATCGGTCTTGATTACAACATTGGCCGGGATTAGTCGCAGTTGAATTAGGAAATCCGTTTCCTGCATTCGAGTAGGAGAAGAAAATAATTCCAAGAGTGATCAAACTTTTACTCGCCATTGTCTCTACCCTAAAATATTTGAACCTATTGAGTGTTTTCAATTGTGAATTAACCTCTTTATATCAATCGTCGAAATTCGTCCGCTGTCGACAACAGTATCCACTGTTTTCATCGAAGGCTGACCTGCGATTTGAGTGACTTGCTCAATTCTCAAGTGAACCAACACACTCGATGCGACTCCGCAATGCCGTTCGACGACCGAATAGTCATTAGTGAATTCATAAGTTCTAAGAGGAAGAGTTGGGTCCGTAGGATTCGCTGGACATTTTGCCTCAAGGGCTGCGCGCACCAAGAGTGGGCATCGCAGACAATCTTGGGGCTTGAGGTCACATTGCGGTGGGCCCTTCAAAACACTTTTTCCTTCATAGCCAATGGGCCAAGATGGATTGGGAATGACCGAGCCGATATGAACAAACGGAAGCGCACTTGAATTCATTTGAAGCCCTTTGCTCATACTAGGATTTACTTTTCCCGGCTGAATCGGATTCATGGAAACTTCGCCGAATTCATCGCAATGCTGACCCTTCAATGTGTAGTAGCCCGTAACGACATTACCTAATGCGTTTCTTAAAATAACGGCATTCGGAAGTTGATCTCCTGCACTGTTTCCGGAGGATGATGCCCATAGTTCATTAAAGTCTTTGTACGGAGATCCTTTTGAATTATTAATGTTTTCCATGCAATCGTATTTTTCGTAAAAGGAGCCCGCTTTATTTTTCCCACTCGGAGGTGCGAGCCAAAGCGGATCATAATTTGGAATCGCGCCATTTGAAGAGTTCAAACAGCACCCAAGCCTGCGGTTTACTGTATTATTGAATTGATCTCCGCTGTGCGAGTCTCCCGTCACATGAGAGGAAACTGGAGAGGGCGGAACGGGCCCGGAAACACTGACCGATTGAGGAGTACAAGAATGATAATCGGGATCCCACCTTACATTGCTCGGGGCCGGACCTAAATCCATCGGACTAATGCAACCACTTTTTGTCTCACAGAATGAACACGCCACTCTAAAACTATTACTATCTAAGCAATATCCTGCGGTGAGAATTTGATCGTACGAAAAATTTCCGTTGATCAGGTGATCCGCGGGTGGAGCATTGTTTGGACAGCATTGAAGTAAATAAGGATAAGGCGCGCTTCCACACGGTTGGCAAAGATGATCAATACTGTAACCCCCTTTTTGTCCGATTGAACAACAGGCAACACCCGCTGGAAAAATATTCGGAGTAGGAGTTGGATTGCTCCCATCCGCGAAAGACTGAGTACTAAAACTTCCCAGTATTAAAATAAAAAATAATCCCCTTTTTATATGTTTCATAAGCGGTCTGTACCCAAAACGAGGAGCTTTCATTCCTCCCCCAATCTTACACTACCGCGCCGTGCTCACTCACGTTAAAACCGTTTCCTCCAAACCATTTTTTGCGCCAAAAATCCACCGTAAACCCCTCTTTCAATGAACCAACTGATCCACCGAAAGGGGAACTGCTTTTCCATTTTCAATCACCGTGTCCATCGTTTTAATTGGAGCAGATCCAGCAATCTCAAAAACTTGCTGAAGCTTCACATAAATAGTGACCGAAGCGGCAGCCGCACAGTGCTTAATCGTCCCTGCCGGAGCGTTCGGTGGATAAGTATAATTGTCGTTTAGGGGACAAGTGGAAACCATCACCGCTCGAACTAAAATAGGACAACGCCTGCAATCTTCAGGATGAGTGGTGCAATTCGGAGGTGATTTATTGATTCCGGAAACAATCGAAATCCAAGTCGGCGAAGTCGGAACAGAAATCGGTGTTTTAGGCTGAAACGTTGCCCCCACTAAAGATCCCTTGATCGTCGCTTGCTGAATATCTTTCGTCAAAACAGGCGTCAGAACTCCAGGAATAATGGGTCGGTCGTAGGGAACAAACTCACTGAATTCATCACAGCGCTTCAGATCAATCGTATAGAAACCGGAAATAGTTTTACCTGCTGAGTTCACCAAAAGAAGTGCGTTGGGTTGCCCAAGATCCGTATCATCACTCGTCGAACTCCAAAGATCATCAAAACTTTTTGTTTTATCCGCAGGGTTTTCGTCACAATCAAATTTTTCAAAAAATGGATTACTCGTATTCGAAGTCGGAGCCCCAGTATAGGAAGTATCATTTGGATTTTTTACGTTCAAGCAGCACGCCAGTTTTCGATTGATCGTATTGTTGAAGCGTTTGAAAAATCCATTCGCATCCATTGTTTCATTTTGATTGGGAATGGGGGGAACCCTGGACGAGACCTGTGAAATAGAAGAAGGAACCGCAATATTTCCTGCATCACACCGGTGAACTGCGAGGTCCCAATTGGTAGCAACATCGGTGTTTTGAATCGGCATTGCGATTCCACCGTTCATACTATTGTTGGAATAAGTGGCGCTATTTCCCTGTAAATTTCCATTGGATGTGCTCTGGGATCCTCCATGAGGAGAGGGGGTGGCAAGCGGTCCGGGAGAAGGCGATGGGGTGGGCGAAGCTGGAACGGGAGTCGGTGTTAGTGCATTTTCCACGCAAACGTGACTGACCAAATTTTGATTGATGGCACACATTGGATCCATTTCGCAGCTTTTGTTTGGAATGGAGAAATAACTCAATCCTGCCCGTTGGCAACAGAGGTCGGTCGTACAATTCGCTGAAGCTCCGCCACTGCTCGCAGAGGTGATTGGAATGGGAGAGGAAGCGGTGGTTCCCAGTCCTCCGCCAACGGTGCTGTATGGGCAGAGGGTAACCGCATTACAAAGAGAGGAATTGGAAACTGGGCACGATAGCTGTCCTATCCCACCACAAGGACTAGCCGGAACGGTGATCCCACTACAGGTCGTATTACCGGGGCATGAGTTGGTATACCCATTCATTCCGCAACAATAAGTTTGCTGAATAACAGCGACCTGTGGAAAGGAATTACTGCCTTTGAATTGAAAAAAAAGGAGAGCTGAAAATAAAAAACAGCGAAACAAAATGTCGTATTTTTTCATTATCGCGTACCCCATTTTCATCGATCCCCACCTCCATTATAACAATAACAAACCATTTTGCACTACTATGAAATGGGTCAATTAATCTGCTTTAACCTAAACATTTTCCTTAATTCGTACTCATTCAATCAGTTTTTTCTTGCAATTTTTTCATGGTTCAGTTACTATACGCGTCACTATGGGAAGCACGTCAGCGCTCAACACACTTCGAAAGCTCTCAACGGAAATCCCTTACTCAGTGAAGAAGGGAGAGGAATATACTGAAACTCTCCGATTTCTCCACGAACTCCTTCCATTTGGTCTATTTGCAATCGCAAAAGCGACACCCTCAGGCGAACTCCCTGCGGATCAATATTTTGCTTCAGCGGGCTTTCCCGTCTTTAATCCTCGCACCTTAGAAACGGCAATTAAACAAAAACAATCGCAGGTCGAAAGCTTCAATCAAATCTTAATGGTCCCTTGCTTAAATGGTGGATCGTCCGGAAACGATGTCGTGGGCGTACTGCTTGCTCATCATATTCCTCACGAATCTTCAAAGCCCCACCACACTTGGCTGCAAAGCGAACTATTACTGATCGAAGTTGCGGCTCAAGAATTAGGACGAATTCTTTCTCCGACTCTTCCTGGATTAACGATCAGCCCGAATTTAAAATCTAAAAATCGCGGATTTTCAAATCAGCCGCCTACTTTCATTGGACACAGTGAAAAACTTAAAACCATTCTTCAAATGATTGATCGCGTAGCGCCAACCACTGCATCCGTTCTCATTTTGGGTGAAAGCGGAACGGGAAAAGAACTCATTTCTCGCCGAATCCACGCGCTCAGTGATCGGGCCGAAGCGCCGTTCGTTGCCATTAACTGTGGGGCAATCTCTGAAAATTTATTGGAAAGCGAACTCTTTGGGCACGAAAAAGGCTCATTTACAGGCGCTTCTGTTCAGAAAAAAGGGTTAGTCGAAATCGCAAACGGCGGAACGCTCTTCTTGGATGAAATTGGCGAAATGCCGCTTTCACTTCAAGCGAAGTTGCTCCGCTTCTTACAAGAAGGCGATTTCTATCGTGTCGGTGGCAAGGAATCAATCCATGTAGAAGTTCGGATTGTCAGTGCAACGAATCGTGATTTAGAAAATGAAGTTCGTACCGGAAAATTTCGTGAAGATCTTTACTACCGTCTCAATACCATCTCTATTAAATCGCCGGCCCTCAGAGAACGAAAAGAAGATGTTCCGATTTTGATAGAACATTTCTCTCCGGGAACCATGACTCTCTTTACTCCTGAAGCCATCGAGGCACTTAAGTCTTATTCTTGGCCTGGGAATATTCGTGAACTTCAAAACATCATCGAACGCCTACGTATTTTATCGGGCGGCGGATTGATCGGTGTTCAGGATCTCCCTCACAGCATTAAAAATGCAAAACAGGGGCTCGATCTTAACATGACCGGAGCACCTCCGGTCGAAATGACTTTAGACGATCTGGAGCGGATTCATATTCTCCGTTGCCTCAACCATTTCGAAGGCAACAAGACGCGCGCCGCGCAATCTTTGGGAATCACCATTAAAACGCTTTATAATAAGTTACATAGATATGGAATTTTGGACAAAACTGAGGCAAACGTATAACACTTGGGTTGGAGAAGGTACTTCTCGCAATTCAAAAACCGGAGACAAGCACATGAAAAAAGCTAAGATAGAAAAAAAACTACCCTTGAAAGCAGCACCACTCAAAGCAGCAAAAGCTCCATTGAAAACAGCTCAAGCTCCCAAGACCGCAGCAATGAAAGCCGCTCCAGGCAAATCGAGCAAAAAAGCTGAACCAAAAATTAAATTGGCTGTCGAAAAGTTGAACAAGAAATCTGCAAAAATTGAACTTCAATCCACCGCACTCACCGTAGTGGTGAGCGAAGATGAAGATGAAGAAATGGATATGGGAAGCTCTTCCAGCAATGCTTCTTCAGAAGCAGGGCTCGCAGCGGCAAGTGCATCTGCGAGCGCAGACGCTGCAGCCGGTTCTCTGAAAAATTTTCGTCATCATCCTGACATCGAAAATTTCTATCGTTTCATTTATGAAAACGATCTTCGTTATGAAGCGCTTGAAATTATCGACGTGATCGTTGCTCAACGTGCGACCCGTAAACAAGTGAAGGTAGCAAAATCTAAAGCCCACTAATTTTTAGATTATTTTGCGATTCTACTTCGTCGTTCGCCGAAGCATCCTGCTCCGGCGTGATGCTTTGGCATCACCACCCACTTCGGCTCCTGCCTCAGTGGGACTGCGGACTGATCCAATCACAAACTAATCTAAAAATATAAATTTGGTCATTTTTAAACGATGAAAACTTTTGATGTGATTGTCTTAGGCGTGGGTGGAATGGGGAGTGCCGCTTGCTACCATCTCGCAAAACGAGGACTAAAGACACTCGGGATAGAGCAATTCCAAATTGCGCATGACCAGGGAAGTTCTCATGGAGAAACTCGTATCATTCGAAGAGCGTACTTTGAACACCCTAACTACGTGCCCTTACTTAATCGATCGTATGAACTCTGGAAAGATTTAGAAAATGAATCTGGAGAAAAACTTTTTATCCAAAATGGCCTGGTGATTTATGGCAACCCAGAAACCAGCTCTATTTACAAAGGAACGCTTGAGAGCGCTCAAAAATACAATGTTGATATTCAATGCCTTTCCCGTAATGAGGCACTTGGACGCTATCCCTATTTCAATCCACCTCCAGGTAGTGCTGCAATTCTAGAGCCTGGCGCAGGTTTTCTCTGCCCCGAAAAATCAATTCAAGCTCATGTCGCACTTGCAAAAAAATTTGGTGCGGAAATTCACGAACGCGAAAAGGTAATTCGCTACCACGCTCATTCAGATTCCGTGACGGTAGTCACTCACCGTGAAACCTATCACGCCAAAAAACTGGTGATTGCGGGAGGGGGGTGGAATGCTCACCTCCTTCAGGATTTAAAATTATCCTTGAGCCTCAAAGGGATGATTCTATATTGGTTTGAAGCAGAAAAAGACTATTCGCTTGAATCTGGCGTCCCTTGCTTTGCGTTTCATATGAATCAAAATTTCTTTTATGGTTTTCCGATGCTCGATGGAAAAACCATAAAAATGGGAGCGCATTTTACTCATCGGGATATCACTGAGCCTGAACAAAAAAATATGACCGCTGTTCCCGTGGACCAACTTGTTGAGATTCAGAACTTTGTAAGAGAAGCCCTTCCTAAGGCGTCTTTGCGCCTCAGTAAATTTGCATCATGCCTTTATACGATGACACCCGATGAAAATTTTATTTTAGATCTTCATCCAAAGCACCCCCCTATTTCAATCGCCGCAGGATTTTCAGGGCATGGTTTTAAATTTTCATCTGTGGTGGGAGAAATAATGGCAGATTTAGCGATAGACGGAATCACTCAGCAGCCCATAAAATTTTTAAGAATTCGATAGGGTTGCGCATTGCACCATTCTGCAAATTATTGATTCCACATCGCACTCACCAAACCCCAGTGATCGAGTGTCGGCGCCTTGTCTTGATAAAAATTTTTCACCTCTACGCCGTCAGCGGTGACCACTCGATCAACCGTAAATAAATGGTGGTTTACCTGAAGAGACGAACTCTCGATAGGCAAAGACAAATTCTTCAGCTTCTGAAGGACTTCCATCGAAGTGGTGTACGGTTCGCCCGGCACTCCATCTTCTTTATAGAGATTGATTAAATTCACCTCTACAGAGGAAGTCATCGTGATCCAGTTATAAATATTGGTGGATCCATCGTAAAGACCATCAAATATCATCACCTTCGAAATCCGAGGGTCGTCTTCGGTTAAAATATCACTCAGTCGATTACCGCCCCCGCTATGAGCACTGATGATTAATTTCTTTTCCAAGATGGGATGATTAATTTTTCCCTCTAACTCTTTAATGAATGCATTCAAATCATCTTGAGAAAGAAATGATTTTTTATAATCGTCGCATCGATAATAACTCACCGGTACGACCAAAATCTCAGGACTGTCTCCACAAACAGAGCGTGCCATTCCGTAAGCCGAGATTGTTTTCTCAAAAGACTCAACAGGCACATTATTTTTCAGGCCAATATCGAAGTTATTATTGTAAGGAGTTCCATCGGGATTTTGACTAAAACCATGAAGATGGATTCGAACAGGTGTAGCCGAAGTCACGAGCGACGGAATTAAAATAAACACTCTGTTGGAGTAAGAATCGAAGGAATAATTACAAATCTGATACTTGCACTGGTGATCCGCTAGACCCATGGTTCGTTCCTCGCATCGATCGGCTTGGATTTTGTGGCTAAAAATATTTCTCGCGTCCGCCGGAAAAATACTGCAAAAAAGGAGTCCCCATAAAATAATCGTTCGGTGCATGATATTACCCCTTCAGCTGTTTCTTTGCCAAGAGAAGCAAAATTCCAGGGCGGTCGGCTCGCCTACCCACCTTCATGATTTGAAAACCGGTTTGTTCGATCATCGAGCAGAGTTGTTTTTCACTATAGAGGTATACGGTTCTGGACGGTCCCTCTAAATCGTCTTCACGATCTTCAAAGTATCCTTGTCCTTCCCGCACCACCACTCCAAGCGTCCCATTTTGTTTTAGACCTTTAAAGCAAAGTGCAATGACCCGCTGGGATTCTTCAAATGGAAGCGCGTTTAATGACTCATTAATCCATACCCCATCGAACTCATTTGGCGTCGGAGAAAAAATCATTCCATTTTTTAGAAGTATTTTTGATTGAGGAGAATTTTTTTGAGCGAACCCGACCATTTTAGGGGATGCATCTATTCCGACCCCATGGTGACCCGCCTGCTCAATGTAATAGAGGTCGACGCCTGCTCCACAGCCCCAATCCAATACCTGAGAGTCTTTAGAGAGCTCCCGGAGAAAGGGCTCCAAATCAGAAGGGCCCGCGGCAGAAAGGCGCCGAACATTTATTCGTTCGGCGTTGTGATTGTAATATTGAGCAGAGTCTATTCTTTCCATATGGCGTCAATCTTGGTATATACCTTACCACGAAACCCCCGTCGAGGCACCCGAATGGAAAATGAATATGGACCACAATTTAGGTAAACGATTTATGTTTAAAGCAATCCTCGGTTTCCTCTCCTCCCTCCTTCCTTTTGTGTCTTCCCACGCCACCTGTCCCCATCTCGCTGCTAAAGAGACACAGGCCGATTGCCCATGGGCTGAGATCTCGCGCGCCACTCAGGGTCTCGATCCAAAAAAAGATGCAAAGAAAATTAAAACGATTTTTAATCAAAACGCTCCCGGCTTTTTAAAACAGTTTGATCATGACCTCGAAACCGAATCTCTTTTTACTTTTTGGGGATTGAGCAGAAATGCAGACGAGAGCAATCTCAACGAGTTTATCGTTCCACCCCATTTGCTTTCTTACTTTGCTCATCAATTGAAACTGACCCCTTATGACCCCACTTTTAAATTTGGAAATGCAGGACTCAACCACACTTATGGTTATGTGTTGAGTAACTTGCAAACCCCTTATGGGTATAAGCGTGCCCGCTATGTGAAGAATGAAATTGAAACGGGCTTCGGCCTTCCCCCTGGAATGTTTAACCCGCTTCCACAGAAAGGATCCCTCCTTTCAAATCTCACTTATTTTACCGGAAATATTTCCATCCATGATGCGATTTCAAAAGCCAACTTTCATGGAGTTCCTGAAGAACTTAAAAAATTCGACTACAAAAAGGTAAAAGGGTACCGCCTGATTGAAACCGTGGTGGTAGGAAAAATAAAATTAGAAGTCAGGACAGACATCATCCCTTTCTTCAATACTCCAAAGGATCCAAATGCAGATGCCGCACTTCTGATTTATTCGATCGATGAAGGACAAGGTCCGAAGCTGATCACTGCATTTCCAGTTCAATCAAGTTTTGGAGCGGGAATTTTCAAACCTGATCAACTAGGAGATCGTCAGGAAATAAAAATAAAATATAACGGATGGATCAGTTCCATGGTTCCTACCACCTGGACGGGAAAACGTGAGAAGGTCGATCTTCAATGAACTCGCCTGTTATTTCAGTCAAAGACATCAAAAGAAACTTTCGCTCGGTTAAAAAGAAAGATGGGTTCAAAGGTACACTCGAGCTCCTTTTCAAACCCGAATATGTCATTCATGAAGCAGTGAAGGGCGTGTCGTTCGAAATCGAGGCAGGTGCATTTGTCGGATTGATCGGAGCAAATGGTGCAGGGAAAACCACACTTCTCAAGATCCTTTCGGGACTCATTCCTCCCACTTCGGGCGAAGCCACGGTTCTCGGCTTCACTCCATTCGAGCGCTCTATTGAATATCGGAAGCAAATTTCCTTGGTGATGGGTCAGAAGGCCCAACTCTGGTGGGACCTTCCTGCGATTGAAGCGTTTGACTTACTTCGGGCGCTCTACCAAATTCCAGTCGAAGTTTATAAAAAACGAATTGATGAACTCACTACTCTTCTAGACGTCACCAAACTTTTAAACACCCAGATTAGAAGATTGTCTTTGGGTGAACGGATGAAGATGGAAGTGATTGGCGCAATCCTTCATTTACCGAAAGTCATCTTTCTAGATGAACCCACCATTGGATTGGACGTGCTTGCGGCTCAAAAGCTCCGTCATTTTTTGAAAACCCATAATCAAAAAGAAGGAGCGACGATCATTCTCACGAGCCACAACATGGACGATATCTCTGAACTCTGCCGTCGCATTTTGCTGATTAAAGAAGGATCACTCATTTACGATGGCGATCCAAAAAATTTAACCAACCAAGACGAATGCCAACTCAAGGTTCAACTTCTCTCTACGCCTTCACTTCAGACCATCGCAACCGCTCTTGGAGTTTCAGTTCAAAATATCTCAATAGAAGAAGAAGACCCCACTGCCTATAGAATTGTCCTCGACCGGAAGAATCTCACTTCTACTTTTCAAACCCTGCTCCAGCACTTTTCTGTGGCAGACATCGGAATTCAAGAGCCAAGCCTTGAACGAGTGATTCAAAGGATCTATCAGCAATGAATGACTCTGAGATTTCATCCCGCTCGTGGTGGGCGCTCGAGTGGAGACTTGCTGCCATTCAAAATGGAATGAGAGACGCGATCGCTTACCGATTGGAGTTTCTCTTAGAAATAGTGGGCTCGGCTGCGGTGCCTGTGATTTTACAATTAGTCCTCTGGTATAGCATTTTTAAGACAAGTGGTGCTACCCAATTTGCGGGGATGACTTATCAGGAACTCATCTCTTACACCTGGATGACTCTCCTCTTCAGCCAAATTCGAGGTGGCGATTTAGATTTCAGTTTGATTGAAATGATCAGAACGGGAACATTAAACAACTATCTCTTGAGGCCTGTAGGAGTAATTCAATTTATCTACATGAGAGGACTCGGTGAACGGATATTGATTGTCACCCTATGCCTAGGACTAGGGATTTTGTCGACCGCGTTTTCTTCCGTTTCTCCCTTTCAACTCATTTTGGGAATGCTTCTCGCGCTGGTTGGAAACGTAATTGCGTTTATGATTGGAGCAGCACTTTCATCGGTCGCTTTCTACTGGGAGAATGCTTTTGCCGCGCTCATGGTGAAAAATATGATCGTGAGTCTTCTTTCGGGCGAACTTCTTCCGCTCACCCTTATTCCCCATCAGTACTCATGGATTTGGAAGGCGACTCCATTTTATTTATTTGTTTTTGGCCCGACCCAAGTTGCTCTCGGAAAATGGTCTGCAAGCGAATGGGCGGTTCAAATGGGAATTGGGCTTGCCTGGATCATTGGTCTTTCACTCGTGATCAAACTTCTCTGGGGTATCTCGATGAAGCGATATCAGGGATTAGGCGGTTAGGCATGAAAACATTTCGTTACTACCTCAGTATTTTTGGAGTCATTCTCAAGAACAATTTCGTGAGCGATTTCATCTACCGCTCTAACTTTTTTGCCATGACCTTTGCCGATCTCATTTGGATATTGCTTGAAGCATCCTTCTTTCAAATCATCTACAGCAACATCAACGCGATCAACGGATGGACCAGACCTCAAGTCTTCTTCTTCTTAGGGGTCTTTGTTTCGAGTGAAACGCTTTTCACGATCTTCTTTCAAAGAACGTTTTGGAGGTTTCCGGAGCTCATCAATCTCGGAGATTTGGACATTCTTCTCACCAAACCTGCGAACGCAATCTTCCTCGCTTGCGTTCGCTATTTTAATTTCTCCCAGGTTTCAAATTTGTTTTTAGGTTTCTGGATCATTCATCACTTCGGAGCAGAGGCCGGGTTCACCGGAGGACTCCAATGGTTTTCCGTTTTCTTTTGGATCACGGTAGGTTTGCTAGCCCAAGTACTTCTTCGATTTAGTTTTGTCGTTTGGTCTTTTTGGTTGGAACGGGGTTTCGCGGTCTCCAGACTTTATTATCAGTTTTATTCTTTGGCGAACAAACCCGATGGCATCTATCCTGTGTTCTTTCGTTATCTGATTAAATCAGCACTTCCCTTTGCCTTCATCGGAAGTGTTCCCGCTCAAGCCGTTTTAGGGAAAGCTACCGTTCAAGATTATTTATTGCTCGTCGGAAGCTTAGGCACTTACACCGTTCTTTGCCTTTTTCTTTGGAGGCGTGGACTCCAGCGCTATCAAAGTGCAAGCTCTTAGTGTCCTGAGTCGTATATAACTTCACAATTGCCGAGAAGATTTTACGTTTTTACGAGGAACGAAAAGCGACGATGGCTGGTTGCCATCTAGCTTTGAGTGACGAAGTAAAAACGTAAAAGATTCCGGCCCTTCGGGAAGGCTTAGTTTGGTCTGACTCGGCGTCGTTCGGAGCTTGTGGACCGCCGGTCCACGGCACTCCTCTCTTCTTGATTTAGACTCAACTAAGCCTTCAATTGTGAAGTTATATACGACTCAGGACACTAGGTCGCCATGGCGACCGAGAATATTTCTCGGAGTTCCGTTCCTAAGAGGCTTACAGTTGCCTGATCATCTTTTTATTTTTGTAATCTTAATTTTCACTCAGACATGGTTCACCGGTCGCCGTGGCGATCCAAATGGTAATTCTTAAGATCAAGAATTTTACTTTGATCAATCCCTCGGTCGCCACCGCGACCGAATTTTTAATTTCTTGAGACTCCCATGGGTGACCCAAAAATCAAGATTTTAATGGTCGCCGCGGCGACCGTTAATTTTGAATGAATTTTCTTGTACATTATTATTCTGACGGCATAGAATAATTTTGACGAGTCGATATTACTTAAGGATAGGTAATTTGAAATACAGCAACTGGAGGAGCTACCATGACCCCGTTCAAAGAAATTGTTTTTACCCCTAACGAATTCGCCATTCTGGCAAAACTCGAAAAAAATTTAGTCCCTGTTTTTGAAAATCACGGCGTGATCAAGACCCACCGCAAACGCGTGGGAAACGTAGATCGCAAAGTCATTTCATTAGAAGAGGTTCAAAAATATTTTCTTCTGCTGCGTGATTTTGATCATGCAGAACATGCCCCGGTCGCAGCGGCGGACATGGGAACGGGTGCGGTCGCTGCAGGGCCAGCGATGAGCATTCAGTCTCTATTGAAAAAAACCGATCCAAATCTTTCTGTAACCGATAGCGAAGCATTTGCGAATTCTGCACTTTTTGTTGCGCCGCATCCAACGCATAAAACCCAAATGTTTTATAATGTTAAGGGCGGAACGGGAAAATCCACTCTTACGGCGCAGTTTGTCATGATGGCCTCGATGCTCGGTTACCGCGTTTTAGCGATAGACCTAGACGGACAGGGCCACCTTACCGTGAATCTAGATATATTAGACGCACATGAAAGACCGACTATCTACGACGTACTCATCAATGACCTCTCTATTGAACAAGCGATCATGAATGTGGCTCCGGGCCTGGATCTCATTCCAGCAAACCTGGGTCTTTGTAACATAGAGATCCCTCTTAATAATAAGACTCGCCGTGAGTATCGCCTCTCTGAAGCGATCGCTAAAATCTCTGATCAGTACGACCTCATCATTGCAGATACCAATCCTGCCGCTTCTATTCTAAACGGTTCAATGATGGTTGCTGCAGACCGAGTGAACATTGTGTGTGCAACGAACCCACTTTCATTTCACGGAATGTCTTTGGTGATGGCAACAATTGAGATGATGCAAAGAGAATTCAAAAAAGCGCTCGATGTAAAAATTGTTCCCAATATGTACGACAACCGAGAAGTGATCAGCCAAGAAGTTTTAGGCGAACTCCGTTCTCAGTTCTCAGATTTCTGCGCGAAATCGGTAGTGAACCGAAGCGCTGACATGAACGAAGCAACCAAAAGAAGAACGACCGTCTGGGATGTGAGCAGCAAAGGATCAGCGGCTCAAGATATTGCAGACCTCACACACGAACTTTTAAAACCATAACGTCCATGATGAAAGGAATCTCAAATGGAAAATAATAACGATAAAATTAAAACACGCCAAGGAAGTGGATATTTAAAACAACTTTATTCAACTGCAAAAACTTCTGCAGACACCACTCACAGCGGGTTAAAAGGTCTCACCACATTCTTGGTGAACTTTATTCCTGTAGAAAAAGTAGATGCATCTGAACTGCAAGTGAGAACGCACTTTGACGACGCAGAGATCGAAGCCCTTTCTCATTCCATTAAAGAACACGGCGTTTTACAGCCTATTTTAGTGGTCCAAGATGGTGATCGTTACAAAGTGATCGCGGGTGAAAGACGGCTTCGCGCTTCTAAACTTGCAGGCATTGAAAGAATTCCTGCTCGCGTGATGAATAGTACTGACAAAGCAATTCACGAAATTGCACTTCGTGAAAACCTGGACCGTGTTGACCTCCATCCGATTGAAGAAGGAGAAGGGTATGTTTCTCTATTAAGCGCAAAGGCATACGCAAGCCATGACAACATTGCTCAAGCGTTTGGAAAACCAAAGTCACGTATCACTGAATGCATTGGCTTCACGCGTTTGCCCACAGAAACAAAAGTTGAACTCCTCAACAAGGGATTAAAGAGTCGCTCGCTTCTGAGAACCCTTCTGACCACCCCAGTAGAACAGCATCCGTCCCTCATTGCTCTTTCCTCAAAAGATGAAGAAGGAATGATCGAGGTTTCTGCAAAGGGAGAAGTATTGAAGACCAACGTGGGACTTAAAAAACTTGAGAAGCCATTCGCTTATGAATTCTCCGCAATGAAAATAAAAGTTCCCGGCTTCACCTGGAAAGCAGGAGAAGGAAAAGAGCGTTTAGAGCATTTCGTGAACGCGATCGAGTTACTTGCGTTAGAAATCCGTGAAGAATTGAAAAAATAAATATCTCTATTGGCCCAGTGTCGCCACTCGGGTCTTTGCTCAGAACTTCAGTCTGTTAAAAAACAAACGTGAGTTCGACGCAAAATAAAAAAGCCTCCTGTTCAGTAAGAATAGGGGGCCTTTTTATTTCAATATCCAATGGCTGAACGTTTGCTTGCATTTCTGCTATCTTAAACTCACGCTTTATATTATATGGATAATCTAAAGCATGAGTTTAATGCTGATCGACTCATCAAGAGCAATTCATTTTTTTGTTTGGCTCCCGTTCAACCGGAAAATCCGCCTGGAACACTTTATTCTCCACGAACTGAAGTCCTATTTGAGTTATCGAAGAATTAAAAAGAGCCTCACCTTTTGGAGGAGCAGCAGTCAACACGAGGTGGATTTTCTTATTGGAAGAGATTTAGCTATAGAGGTAAAAGCATCACAAAGAATAAATCCCCGTTTCTTAAATGGCTTAAAGGCCTTAAATGAAGAAAATATTTTTAAAAAACTATTTTTGATTTCAAACGATCCCATTGAGCAGAAGATTGATGGCATCCATTGTATGCCCGTCGAGACTTTTCTTGATCAGCTTTGGGATGATCAACTGTTGTAATATTTATAAAATTGGAATATTTCTGACAGTGCTAAACTTGCGTCCGTGAAAGTGAAATCAATGGTCGAGAAAGTTCAGAACTTTAAGAGTGAACTGATGGGTAGTGGGAACTTAGCCTGCGGTCTTGTATTCGTTGGTTGAAATCTTGCGAGCAAGCTTTGATCTTTGGAGTAGGGATTTAGACTGAGCCATATTTCAGAATTCGTTTTGAAGCGATAGTTTTTTCTAATCGTTTTGATGATCCCACTGGAGAGTCCCCATATTTTGACTTGGATTTTCAATGGGCATTGTGTTCTGGATCTGTTGGATTTGATTTTCTATGATCACTCGTGGACTTAACTGGTACTCGATGTAACTCAAAAAACGGCTTGTCGCTTGTTCATAGGTAAACTTAAACATCGGGTTATATTCAGAGGCGTTTTTCCAAACTTGGTCTTCATTGCCTTTGTATTTTTTAAGTTCGTCCTCGTTCAGGATAGATTGTATAAATTGGTTTCGTGAAGTTTGGTTGATGAGAGACGGCAAAATATCATATGGGTTCTTCTCAAGTAACAAGCGTAGTCTTTCGTCCGCAGTTTGATTCTCAAACGAATTGTCGAGAACGATAGCTTCAATGCTTAGCAAATGCTCAGGTGCAAATTTTAAAAATGAAAAAAAAGCCTTAGACAGTTCAGTTCCATTGGCAATATCTTTTAAAAAAGGAAGTCCATTTTTTCTCAATCCGTTCACCCAATTGTGCTCACCTTCAGCAAAATAAGCCCAGTCGATTGATTTCATCACTCTAAATGCTTTAAACGCGTCTTGTGCTAATTGGCTTGATTGCATGCCCTCTTCTGCTATGGTTTTAAATTGGGTTGCCATGTATTCATACCAACGTTGAATCTTCCTCGCTCCTTCCGCATACATTCGGTACTCGCCCGAATTTTCAAATGCATGGCTGACACCGAATAATTCTTCGCTTGCCTTAAACTCCACTTTTTCGGTTTTCAAGTATTTTCGAATTTCTGGTTCTGTTACCTTTAATTCGGGAACATTTAATTTTTTCCAAGCATTATATCCAGTTTCACCCCCTTTACTCATCGTATTTTGCAGTTCAAAAAAATAGGGCTGCATGCTTTCAAATTCTAAATTTGCTGAATTCGTCAGGTCGTTAATCATCCCCTCGATTGCCTTTGTGAGCTCCGTATCCACTTCCGCTTCTAACCTTGCCGCCTCAGTTTGCCATTTTTGGGCCGAGGAAAGCGCATCTTTATGTAGATTCTGGAATAATTTTACCATTTGCTCATTCAAAACATTTGGATCAACGGGCACATTTGCCGATGCGATCTGAGAAAACAGTGTACTTACCAATAAAAGGATTTTCATATTTAATATTTATTTAAAAAACTAAAGTTAATATAATTATGTGGAGTTTTTTTGTCAAGTTAATTGCGAGTCGAACACCTCAACAACAACGATTGAATCTAAAACAAACCTTATGGAATGAGCCCCTGAGATCAAACAGCGTAGCCCCATAATTTCTGAACAGGACGCTTAGCCGGTTTTAGTTTAATGACTTCAGCTTCAAATTCTACGGGCGTTTTATACCCAAGGCTAGAGTGAAGTCGCTTCTTGTTGTAAACCTCATCGATAAATTTCGGCAAGTTTTTTATTACGTCATCCATCGTTTTGTAATCTTTAAAATATACCTCCTCACGTTTTAGTGTTTTAAAAAATGATTCGATGTAAGCATTGTCTTCTGGTGTTGCAAGTCGTGACTGTGAGATCACAAATTTGTTTGCGATTAAAAACTCAATGTAAGCTTCACAAGAGTACTGCACGCCTCGATCTGAGTGATGAATCACTCCTTCGGACGCGCCAGTATTTTGAATTGCAAACTTGAGAGTATCCAAACAAAATTTGTGACTGAGATCCCGAGAGATTGCCCACCCAATAATTTTCCTCGTATACACATCTATGATCGCATTTAGGTAGACGTACTCACTCAGCAATCGAATGTACGTCAGGTCAGTCGACCAAACCTGATTTGGTCCATTGAGTTTTATCCCACGCACCAGATTCGGATAGTAGAGCCTGACCCCGCTGTAAGTGCCTCTTGGCTTCATCAGTTTTTTCACGCACGAGAACAAGTTATGTTCTTTCATTACACGCTTAATTCGCTTGGAATTTACGCGTTTTCCCTCTCGTAAGAGCGCCTTGTAGATTCTCCGATATCCGTATCCAGGAAGGTCTAAATGGATTCTTTCAATCTCCGCGCGAAGATCCATGTCGCGTGCAAGTTGCCGCTCTTTGCGAACTGGCTGGTGGTAATAAGTTGATCTTGAGATGCCCATTATTTGGCATCCTTTTGAAACTCCGCCAAGTTGTCGGGAGTGATCACTGATCCACGCTCTTTTATCCTCCGTTGAGATGTGTTTAGTATTTTTTTTAGCATCTGATTTTCTAAAAAGAGATTAGCAATTTCATGCTTCAGATCCTTGAGTTGGGCTTCGTGCCTATAATTATCAATTTCACTATTTCGTTCTTTGGTTCTTTCAGTTCGTCTCGCATTAACGCCCTGGTTTCTATAAAGTTTTACGCACAAATTAACCGCACCTTGGGATACTCCAAAGGCTTTAGCCGCCTCTCTCATGGTCATTTCTTTTTCAGCACACTTTCTACCAACCATCAGTCTCATTTCAGGGGTTAACCTGTGCGGTCTTCCGCTTGGTCTTTTCTCTTTATATGGGGGTGGTGTATACGCTTCCATTTCAGTCCTCTCTTGGGCACTCATTTAACATTGAGGCCCGATTAAGGCTAATTTTCTTGTTCATTTATTATTATGAGCGGTGTCCGACCAGAAGGGCTCAGTCTACTTAAATGAAAATTGTTTACTCAATATCGCATGCTTTTATATTCAGCGTTTTCAGACTTATTCTAACGGAAAATCTAGCACTGGATCGAAACGTACTGCTCTTCGACTCAACACTTCACTGCTGTCTGCGCATTAGCGCGTACCATTTAAAAAATTAAAACATTCAGAAATGGAAGAAAAAGATTCAGCGCCTGCCCGTGCTTCTGTAGTCTCAAAATTAAATGACCCGGAAACAAAGGGGCGCATACCACTCTCATCTTTTGATCCACAATAAAGAGCTTGTGTGTCACCGATCACCACTTGCTTCAATCCTGATTCACATTGTTGAAGGGTATCGACTGCCGAAGAGACCAGCCTCGTGAACGATCCCTGTTCATTGATTGCAATCAATATCCAGGGGTGACTCCCATCCGCATCTCTAGAAGTACAAGCAATAGAATATTGATGAGAAATTCTCATACTTTGAATCGCGGAATTACAATCCGCCAGCGTGGGGTAAACCGCTCCATCAAATTTTTTGAAATCGACACCGTTTCGTACCCCCAAGAGGAATGGAAATAAGCCATCGTTGTCACGTGAAACACAGGCATAGTTTTTCGTAGTTGAACCAAAAAGGATCCCGCGGATCGCAGTAATGTGATCTTCTATTTGTTGCCGTTGTTGGCCATTCAAAAAAAATCCTGACGATCTGATTTCACCTGCAAGTTTTGCGGATTCTGCTTCAATATTGGGTCCTTCGGTCACGATCGTCGGAGTAGTGGTCGTTGAATTTGAGGTGGTCACGGGTGTAGTGTTCGGGTGATCGGCAGGATTATTCAAAGTGGGTAGGTCTTTGCCATGCAAAACTTGCGCGTGAACAGATCCACACGCAAAAAGTACCGCCATCATTGCTAAGTGCTTAAGCATCATGCAGAGGACATTATGGAAAAAGAGAGATTGAGTCAACCATTTATTAAATATATGTAGTGTAATAAAATAAACGGGTATTTTTACCGCTATTTTAGTTTAAAAAGCAGGGCCAAATTCACCGTATACCAATTGGTGTATCCATCCAAACTGCGCTTTTGCCATTCTAAAAGGGGCTGAAAACCGATCTGATCATTAAACCAATGCTTTAGGGTCACCCCCAGGGTATTTACTGGAGCGAGTTCATAATCCAAAAGTAATGGCGTATAAGTAAGCTCCGTATTTTTTGAAAAATAAACTGCATACGAATTATCGTCTCCATACAATCGCGCCACTTTGAGTGTATACCCAAGTAACCACTTTGATTCTTGTACCGTATTAGCGGTCACCTTTGATCCTAAAATTCGCGGAGAAAAAACAAAGCTTGCAGGAAGGTAAATATCCACGCCCGGGTAAAAGAGAGAAGCGGTGGCATGATCAAAATACGAATATCGCCCTCCCAAAAGAATTTCAATGGGGTGACCATACACCGGAGCAGAGGCCGCAAGTGCTCCGGACCAACGCGGAAATATTTTTCCCTCCGGGGAAAAACTCACATCCATCCTCAATGCTTGTTGCCGTTTATTTTTCAGCGTTTCACTCGCACTCACCTTAAATTCATTCCGGTCGAAATGATTTAAATAATCCAAACGCACAACCGGTATCGAAAACTCGTCTCTGATCGAACTCATTTCCACCCAACTTGCTTGACTGGGATGAAAGTGCTGGATCGCGGTGACATCATAACCTACAGCACCCAAATAACGTGGATCTTCATCCAAAACTTCTAATGGGTTGACTTGGGGGGGAAGGAGTCGCCATGGGTTCTGGAATTTCAGAAATGGGTTCAGCGGGAGGAAAAGCAAAAGGACGATTCAGTGGAGGCGGAATCTCTTCTGCGTTCACGTGTTGAACCAATAAAACGGCGGCTAAAAAAAAGCTGAGCAAACGAAAATAAGAATTGCTCATCAGAAATGCCATACCTAAACCTTATCTCATTCAACAAATGGAGAAAGCCTACTTGGCCGCTTTCACTTCTTTGATCTTTGCAGCACTGAGCAAGAACTGAATCGTGAGTTCTTCGCGAACGCGGAATTCAAAGTTGGTCTTGTCCCGAGGACTGCTGTCAAAACGCTCTTTCAATACACTGGGTTCAACTCCGAAGCTTGCAGCTGTTTTCTTCATCTCGGCTTCTATGTCTGACGGTTTTGGCTCAATCTTTTCTTTTTTAGAAATAGCATCCAGTAAAATACCCGCCTTCACTTGGTTGTTTGCCCGTTTTTTAAAATCTTCGAGTTGGCTCACCACCGCGCTTTGAATCATTTGGTCGTTGAAACCATAACGTTTAAGCTCTTGACCGTAATCATCTGCGAGCGCACGTATTTGGTGCATCACCAAACTTTGCGGCACTTCAAATGTATTTTTCTCAATCAACTTTTCAATCAAATTGTTTCGTAAATGATTGTCCGTTTCTTCTAATTTATTTTTAGCGAGAAGCTCTTTTGATTTCGTTTCGAAGTCAATGATACTCTCGTATCCAAATTCTTTAA
>Ga0206894_1044_pt2 | contig 30712 bp, 22 predicted proteins | sample Alteio_BWOrgHeat_54_FD_152953 | JGI IMG/M metagenome (GOLD analysis project Ga0206894, IMG submission 152953) | Enriched cells from forest soil in Barre Woods Harvard Forest LTER site, Petersham, Massachusetts, United States -... | ecosystem: Environmental > Terrestrial > Soil > Temperate forest >...
TCGACCAAAAAGGGTATACCGTTCATATTGTAACAACCACCACCCAAATCGAAACACCTATCATCGATAATCCCACCCCTTCACGTGAAGAGTCTGAACGTCGTGGCGGCGGCCAACAACAGCGCCAAGGGCGTCAACAATCTCAAGACGAAGAATAAAAGCTGATTTTTGAACGCGAAGATCGCGAAGCAAGCGAAGGTAACGCGAAGATTCTTTTGTTGTGAAAAAATGTTTATAATCGAATAAACACATTTTCTTTATCGACATACAACGTGAACTCTGACCGACGTGTTTTCGATAAACACAAACACTCTTCGCGTTGTCTTCGCTTGCTTCGCGATCTTCGCGTTCAAAAATCACCTTAAAAACAACAACCTAGTGCTTTTAGCTAATATATTTGACTTATGCAATTACCTCTTTCGTCCTTTGCCCCCCATTCCGTAAATTTTTCTTGCATTTTTGTTTAAAGAGGTAGTATACTCTTGATTCGCGTTAGTATTTTTTAGCGAAAGATTTCCTTTTTAACCTCCCTTTATTGGGGGTAAATATTTTTAAACTAATCTGAGGTTTATATATGTCGCAAGAAACTAAGCCGGCGGAGTTCGGTAAGTTGCGGTCATTCTTTTGGCCGGTACATAGCTATGAGCTAAAAAAGCTCCTTCCTATGTTTGTCATGTTCCTTTGCATTTCCTTTAACTACACCATCCTACGCGATACAAAAGATACGCTTGTGATCACCGCCTCTGGCGCTGAAACACTTCCATTCTTGAAGTTCTGGGGTGTACTTCCATCTGCTGTGATCTTCATGCTTGTCTACGCCAAGCTAAGCAATATCCTAAGCAAAGAAAAGCTCTTTTATGCCGCCATCGCGCCATTTCTAATTTTCTTCGCTCTGTTCGTGTACGTCCTATACCCTAACCGCGAACTCCTCCACCCTAATGCTTCGGCCGACTGGATCCAAAGCTTCCTACCAACAGGCCTCACAGGACTCGTTGACTGCTACCGTAACTGGACCTATTCCGTGTTCTACATCCTTTCAGAACTATGGGGCAGCGCCGTTCTTTCGCTGATGTTCTGGGGCTTTGCAAACGAAATCTCACGTGTACACGAAGCAAAACGCTTCTATACACTGCTCGGACTCGGTGCAAACGTTGCGCTGTTGCTTTCCGGACCAGCGATCATGTACTTCTCTAATATCAAAGACAGACTTCCACCTGGCGTTGACCCATGGCAAGTGTCGTTGAACTACCTAATGAGCATGGTCGTGGTATCTGGCCTCATCGTCATCGGTATCTACTGGTGGATGAACCGCAATGTATTAAATGATCCACGCTTCTATGATCAAGCGGACGAAAAGAAAGCCAAAAAATCGAAACCCAAAATGGGTCTTCTCGAAAGCTTTGCTTTCTTGGCTAAATCAAAATACATCCTATCGATTGCCATCTTGGTGATCTCATACGGGATTTGCATTAACTTAGTCGAAGTTACCTGGAAAGGACAACTTAAACTACAATATCCTAATCCAAACGATTACAATGCCTTCATGGGCGCCTTCTCCACAATCACCGGTGCTGTCACCATCATCATGATGTTCATCGGCGGATGGCTGATTCGTAAAAAAGGCTGGGGCTTTGCTGCTATGGCAACACCAGTAGTACTCCTAATCACAGGTGTAGGCTTCTTCTCATTCGTTATCTTCAGAGACAACCTAGCCAGCATGATCGCTTACATTGGGACAACCCCATTAATGCTCGCTGTATTGTTTGGTATGGCTCAAAATATCATGAGCAAATCAACAAAATACTCACTATTTGATCCAACCAAAGAGATGTCTTACATCCCTCTGGACCAAGAATCAAAAGTTAAAGGTAAAGCAGCCATCGACGTGGTTGGTGCACGCCTTGGTAAATCCGGCGGTTCCATCATCCAACAAGGTCTGTTGGTCTCCTTCGGTACCATCGCAGCTATCACTCCTTATGTCGCCATCCTAATGACCGGCTTCATCGTAGTGTGGCTATTCGCTGTTAAATCCTTGAACCGTCAGTTCTTGGCACTAACATCGGGCGATAAAGCAGCAGCACCTGCTATCAAAACTGAGCCAAGCAAAGTTGCTGGCTAATTAGTGTCTACTTGCAGGAGGCTGCGTGCCTCCTGCAAATTTTATCCCCTCTTCATTCCTCCACTACCCAACTATTATCGTGCCCGTGTGCGTGCCCGTGCCCGTGCCCGACTTTTCGCCAACAATCATTTAAAGGCCTCAAAACTTGTAAGCTAGAAAATTGGATACAAGTCCGTTTATTGAAAGTCGGGCACGGGCACGCACACGGGCACGAAATTTGTTTTTTCGGACACAAGCACAGCTTATCTCAAGGGAATTACACGAAATTGCGCTTTGTGCTTTTCTCTTTTATCTCAATTTGTTATTGTATCCTTCTTGTCTTTTGATCACTTTCAACAACTTCGTTATCAAGGAAGCGGTTTGCTATGGAAAAACAAAAACGCTGGCAGTTTTATCTGATTCTGGCAGTTCTCATTTTGACGATCTACAATATTTTGCCCACCGTATTTTATTATACCAAGCCTTTAAAATCCTCCATCGATGCTCCACGCGCTGAAAATGTAGCAAAAGCAGCTATTGCACGCGTCAACGCTCTCGAAGAAGATGCTGTCGCTTGGTTAAAATCTTTCAGCAATCTACTAAGCGTACACCCTACCTCAATTGCTCTCAAAGAGGACTCCCCTGGACTTGTTGAAGTCACTTTCAACAATGCGAAAGAGGCAGATAAATTCCGACTGTTCTTATCGCGCGCCGGCGCTTTAATCCCTTTTACTCCCTCGCAGTTGGATCTGTATCAAGGCACCTCAAGCACACCTGAAAAGGTGCTTGTCGCTCGCCAGATCAATATCCACCTGAATCCCGATGATGCCAACAAACTCTTCCAATTTACCGCTAAACGCGATAGCAATGGACAAATCACTCCTCTCTATCGTCAGCTAGGCTATGACCGTTTGTCACAGCTAGCATTAGCTTTGTCTGGTCCAAGCAAAACAGCATTACAAGTCAACACCATCGCGCAAAATCCCACCGACACTTCTTACGACGATGCCCTCGTGGCCATCGCTAAAGAAATCGTCGAAATGGATACCATCATCGGCAAAAGCAATAGCGCCATCGCAAAACGCTACTTTGCCACTTTTGCTCAAACTGATAGCACCGATAATATTATCACGCAAAAGTTCTTAACGCGTGCAGAGGCTCTCAAAGCACGTCTGACAACAGAACGCAATGCCTTGGCTGAAGAACACAAAAAATTGAAGGCTCAAAATCTGCCTTCAGAATCAAACCAAGAGCAACAACTAGCATTGCTTGACAACCAACGCAATGCTCTAGAAGCCGCTATCGCTATTGTCAACAAAAACGGTGACACCTTCAAAGCTGCTAAAAAGCCGCTCTCATTTGCAGATGTCAACAAGAGCTTAGAAAAGCTAGGACAAAACAACGATGCCATCCAAACTCTAAGCTTAGATGGACGCAATCCTTTCGTCGAAAGCCTAGCGATCAATTGGGAAAATGATACCATCAACGTGCGTTTCTATCCCGATGTCCAAAAAATCCGCAATGCACATGACAACTCAGAAACCGCTGCATACCAAAAAGACAAAATCAACCAATTTGTCATTAATGATATCGCACGCGCTTCACGCAATGCCGATGAAACGTTAACGCCCAATGAAGACAGCTTCTTTGTGGCCATTAACCAAATCACCGACAGCCAAAGTTTCCTCACCCTGAATTTGGGCTTCTTGGCACAAAAGCAAGCAGAACAAATCACAACCCAGTTGAACACTGCATGGTCCCCACAAAACATCGACCTCAATCGACAAGACTACCCCATCATCGACTACGCGGCATATAGCAAATTAAAACCAGAGCAACAAAAACTCGGACTAATTGTCTATGCCCCTTCAACGATCCAAGGGACCCCACCTGCCGGCTTCCGCAACGGCTCGATCTATGTGATTGCACGTGGACTCGATAGCATCGCCCAAAAATATCAGCAGGCGCCGAATTCAGAGGCAAGCCAAACCTTCGCCAATGATTTCACCCAGCTGAAAGCTTTGCTACAACAAAACGGATTCATCGGTTATCCAGCTTCCTCCTATGGGATGGCCACAGAATTCAACAAAGATTATATCTTTGAACTCAATGACTATTACAGCAATATCATCAAAGCCACACGCGAAGACTTCAACATCAAAGGCAGCAAACACTATGCTGTGCTCGATTTTACCGACGTGGAACAACGCATCCTAACTGTTAATAAGATCGACGACAGAATGCAAGAAGACCTCCTTAAGTGGAAAGAAGAATACAGCTCCGCTCAAGTAGATCTCAATGCCACCAGCAAATATCTAGTCCCTCACCCAACGAAAAATGTCTACTGGCAAAACTTCAAACTAAGCTTTGTCAAATTTTTCCGCGGCGATGATCGCAAGATCCTAAAGTGGGGTCTAGACCTCTCCGGTGGTAAAACCGTGCGTATTGGCTTGCGTGACCATAACAACCGCGTCGTCACCAACCCAGACGACCTCAAGCAAGCTGTTAATGAACTGTATACTCGTATCAACAAGATGGGTGTATCAGAGCGCAATATCCACATCGAAAACAACAACATCATTCTCGATTTCCCAGGCTCACAAGGGTTGTCAGCCACAGAACTGGTCAAAGCCTCAGCAATGTACTTCCATATCGTCAATGAGAAATTCGCTCAAACGAAGAAAGCACCTCTAGCCGAAAGCGTCAACCAGTTCTTGCAAGGTGTGTGGAACGAAGCTGTTGTCACCAACCGCAAAGATATCGAAAGCATCAACGAAATCGCTTGGCAACACCTCGGCGGTGAATCCATCGAAGGACAAGAAACTCGCCCACGCAGCGACTACGCTAAAACTTTATGGGATAACGGACTCAAAATCGCTAACCCAAAAGATAGAAGCGTTTCTTCTTCCTTTAATGACACCCTCTCCGCTGTAGCAAGAATGCGCGGCGATGACTTCATGGAATGGGATGGTCAATCTCATCCTCTACTCATCGTTTTCCATAACTTCGCCCTTGAAGGCTCAAGTCTTGATAACGTGCAAGTTGGCTACGATCCTTCTGAAGGTAACGTGCTCTCTTTCGGTGTCAAACGCTCATACGAAGGGTCACAAGACCGCGGTAACAGCAGCCCACGCGATGACTTCTATGCATGGACTTCACAATTTGCAGAAGATAAAATCGCAGGCACACAGCTAGAAACTTACACTAATGGCACCGGATGGCGCATGGCTGTTATCCTTAACGGCTCTGTCATCACCAAGCCTTCACTGCGCGCAGCATTGCGTGACGGTGGTACTATCAGTGGTCGTTTCTCACAGCGCGAAATCAATCAGCTAGCGGCTGACTTAAAAGCGGGTTCTTTGAGCTTCACACCAAAAATCCTCTCAGAACAAAACGTAAGCCCAGAACTTGGCCATGAAGAACGCGTCAAAGGAATCACAGCTTCCATTGTAGCTGTCATCCTCGTCGTGGTAGCTATGGTCGGTTACTACCGCTTCGCAGGTGTCATTGCCTCCGCTGCCGTGCTTTTCAACCTCCTTATCATGTGGGGGGTCTTGCAAAATCTCGGAGCAGCCTTAACACTACCTACGATTGCAGGTATCGTCTTGACGATCGGTATGGCCGTCGATGCCAACGTGCTCGTCTTCGAAAGAATTCGTGAAGAATTTAAGATTTCAGGACGCATCGCATCGGCTATCCAAGCAGGCTACCGCAAGGCCTTTAGTGCTATCGTCGACTCCAACATCACCACCATCATCGCAGCATTGATCCTGATTCAATTCGATTCAGGCCCCATCAAAGGCTTTGCTGTCTCATTGATCGTTGGTATCATCTCCTCGATGTTCACAGCCTTGTTCATGACACGCTACTTCTTCGCCGGCTGGGTCCAAAATCCTGCCCATAAAGAATTGAAGATGTCACATTTCATTGGACATACCCGCTTTAACTTCATGGCACAAACGAAGAAAGCCGTTATCCTCGCTGTGATCGTCATGATCGCAGGCACCTTCTTATTCATCTCCCAACGCAACACCATGCTGGGTATGGATTTCACAGGTGGTTATTCGTTAGTTGTTGACCTCAAAGAAAAGCAGGGCGAAGTCGACTATCGTACTGCCGTAGCCGATGTGCTCCTTGCACACGGTGCAACGCAGAACGATTTCCAAATCCGCGAACTCAGCCGTCCAAACCAACTGCGTCTCCAATTTGGTGTCAGCATGGAAGAAAAGGACCATCCTTTCTACCAAATGCCAGAAACCCTTGAAGATGCTAAAACAACCTATGCGTATCAAAGCAATCCTCGTCTTGTTTGGGTAGTTAATACACTGCAAAGCGGTGGACTAGATATCCAAGCAGCACAGCTTGATAACCTTGATAAGGATTGGACTGTCATGAGCGGTCAACTTTCTGAAGCAATGCGCAATAATGCCCTCATCGGCTTGACAATTGCCCTCCTTAGTATTCTGCTCTATATCACGCTGCGTTTTGAGTTCAAATATGCTCTAGGCGCTGTGATCAGCTTAATACAGGTTGTCATCACCACGATGGGTATCCTAGCATTATTCCATAAGCTGGGCATGGCTGTGCAAATCGACTTGCAAGTTGTAGGCGCCGTCATGACTATCATTGGATATGCATTGAACGATACCATCATCGTCTTTGATAGAATCCGTGAAGATGCACGTCTCATGCGCAAAATGAAATTCGCAGAGGTGATCAATGAAGCATTGAACATCACTCTAAGCCGTACACTTATGACTTCAGGCACAACATTGCTCGTGCTACTCGCCCTTGTGTTGCTTGGCGGTAAATCGATCTTTGCCTTCTCATTAGTGATGACCATCGGCGTGGTGGTAGGAACGCTATCATCGCTGTTTATCGCATCTCCCGCCCTGTTGTACTTCCACAACAGAGAGCTGCGTAAACAACAAGCTGCCATTGCTCTTCACAACAACTAAGAGCTAAAGGACGAAAGGACAGAATGTCATTCAGTGATTGCATCATCACTGAATGACATTGTCTTTTAGGGGTAATTACAAATCAAAGTATCATCCTTTGAACGCGAAGGTCGCGAAGTGAGCGAAGACAACGCGAAGATTTTTTTATCGTGATTTGGCTTGAACAAGCACGCCAATAAATAAAAACTTCTTCGCGCTATCTTCGCTTGCTTCGCGACCTTCGCGTTCAATATGACAGTACACAAATTTGTGATGAGGTCTTTTTTTCTTTTTTCCTTTGTGTTTCCGCAAATTGTTGGGTACAATAACGATAAATCAAAATTTTAGCATACTGGAGCCACATTAATGCTTTCTTGGCATCAAACTCACGATGACCCCACTTGGGTCTACCCAAATCTAGATCCTCAACTCAAAGAAAGCATCATCAAAGAATTCAAAATACACCCTGTAACCGCCCAAATACTCGTATCAAGAGGCTTCAAATCCCTAGAGGAAATCCACGACTACCTCTATGCTAAATTACCCGATCTCTACGATCCCTTCCTCCTGGCCGAAATGCCTCAAGCTGTTGAACGCATCTGCAAAGCTATCCGCGATTCCGAAAACATCCTTATCTACGGCGATAACGATGTCGATGGCATGACAGGCACTGCCCTGTTAACTGAATTCTTACAACTCCTCGGCGCCAACGTCTTCTTCTACGCCTCCAATCGCGGCACATCACGCCAAAGTCTCATCGTCGAAGCGCTGGAATATGCCCTCAAAAACGAATGCAAACTTCTCATCACCGTCGACTGTGGCATCACCGCCGCCCCTGAAATCGCCAAAGTAGTCGAAAAAAATATCGATGTCATCATCACCGATCACCACGAACCAACAGACAAAATCCCCCACTGTGTGGCCACGCTAAATCCAAAACTGCTCGACAATTCATACCCTAATCGCGACCTCACCGGTGTTGGTGTCGCTTTCAAACTTGCACATGCCATCACCAACCACCTTGTGTCAGAAGGAAAAATCTCTCCCAAGAAAATCGACCTCAAACGCTTCCTAGATCTCGTGGCCCTAGGAACCATATCGGATATGGGCTCCCTCAAAGGGGAAAACCGCATCCTCGTACGCTATGGTATCCGCCAGCTGAAAAAGACGAAACGCATCGGACTTGCCAAACTCATTTCTATCTCCGACATCGATCTAAGTGAATTATCAACTTTTACCATTGCCTCGAAGATCGCCCCGCGCCTCAACAGCCTCGGCCGCATCGATGATCCTCAAAAAGGGGTGGAAGTGCTGCTCATTCGCAACACGCAAGTAGCCGAAAAAATGGCTCAAGAACTAGATCTCAATAACATTGAAAGACAAAAAATCGAAAGGTCAATGTCGCTTGAGGTGGAAGACTTAATCACTTCAAATCCTGATATCCTCAAACAAAAAGCGATCATTATCCACTCAGATAAATGGCATCCAGGCGTCATCGCCATCCTTTCAACGCGCATCTCTAAAGTATACAACCGCCCTGCTATCGTGATCGCCATAGACAAAGAAATCGGCAAAGGCTCCCTACGCTCAATTACCGAGTTTCCCCTCCTCAATGTACTTAAAGAATGCTCCGACATCTTGCAAAACTTCGGTGGACACGATTTTGCCGCGGGCTTAACAATCAAAGAAATGCACATCGAAGAATTCAAAAAACGCTTCATCGCTGCTGCTACAGCAAAACTACAAGATAGTGATGTCATCAACAAGCTCTATGTCGATGCAGAAGTCAACTTTCACGATCTTACCTTCGATTTCATGGAATCGATAAAATTGCTAGAACCTTATGGCAACGAAAATCCCCCTCCCATTCTATACAGCGATGCCAAACAAGCATGGCCACCTAAAGTCATCGGGAAAGCCCACCTTAAACTATACTTAGAACAGGGTGACCGCATGCTCGAAGGGATAGCCTTCGGTAAAGCCTCACATAGTTCAATGCTACGCAAAAAAGACCTCACCCTGCGTGTAGCGTTCACTCCACAAATCAATAATTTCCAAGGGCAAAGTATCCAATTGATGATTCGTGATTTTAAAATCTTGAATTAACAATGCACGATATTCACACCGGAGAAGTCACAGGCACGGCTTTTGGAGGTCAAGGCATCATCCGCCATGAGGGGCTGGTCATCTTTATCCCCTTTGCTGCCATCGGTGATACCGTCCGCTTCCGCATCGTCAAATGCAAAAAAAACTTCGCCTTTGGCGAACTCGTCGATATCATCACTCCAAGCACACAGCGCATCACAGCAAAATGCCCCTACTTTGGCACATGTGGCGGCTGCCAACTGCAACATCTCAATTACGACACACAACTCCAATATAAAAGACAGTGGATCGAAGATGCCCTAAAAAGACAAGCCGGCCTTCATGATGCTATCGTCCCAAATGTTGAGCCAGCCACACTCCAATGGGCGTACCGCCGACGCATTGTTTTGACACTAAAGCCCTATAACGATAGCTATCAAGCTGGCTATTTTAGCCTCGAAGGCACATCGCTCATCAACGTCCAACAATGTCCCATCTTTACCAACGAAACAGATCCAACCATTGCTCAAGTACAGGCTCTCGTTGCTAGACTCAAACGCACTGATGCTTCAGATGGCAAGGTGACAATCCTCAAAGACAAAGGGGCTCACTTCCTCTTGCATTTCCATTTCAAAGTCATGCCCACAAATGCCCAACAAGTACTAAACGAGGCTATGACTAGTTTTGCCTCTTTCTCGGGCATCGTAGCAACAGCCCCCGGACGTTCCATACGGGTGGGCAGCTTTGAAACTACTCTCACCATTGGTAATCTCACCTTCGAATTCTCCCCCCAGGCTTTTATCCAAAACCATCCAGAGCAAAGCCTCAATATCTACACAAGTATCTGCAAATATGCCGCTATGTGTGCCCCTAAAAAAATTCTAGATCTCTATTGCGGCATTGGCATATCAAGTCTAATGCTAGCCCAGCAAAGCGCACACGTGATCGGCGTTGAGGCCAACGCAGAAGCGGTGAGACTAGCCACTGAAAATGCCAAAAACAATCAGATCACTCAAGCAAGCTTCCACAAAGCTAACGTCGAAGCTGTCATCAACAATCTCCTCAAAAAAGAAGCACCCGACTTAATCATTGTGAATCCCCCACGCGAAGGGCTCTACCCCCAAGTCGTCGACGCTATCATCAAGAATCCTCCCAAGCATCTCATTTATATCTCATGCATGCCTCCCACCCTAGCACGCGATCTCAAAATGCTATGCCAGAACACCTACCAACTAGATAGCATCAAAGGCTACGATATGTTCCCACAAACTGCTCACGTGGAAACCTTCGCCACTCTGTGCAAGATTTTTTGAAACACAGAGACACAGAGTACACAGAGGGGTGAATAAAAATTAGAGATATATTTTTATGACACTAGTTACTCATAAAAATTCTTCTCTGTGTACTCTGTGCCTCTGTGTTTCAAAATATGACTTCGAAAATTATTCACATGCACTCTGTGCAAGAACTATTGACATCACACCATAGAACTCATATAACTACATTTTTATAATCACTCTAAGTTAATATGGCGCGCAAAATTCTCACTACCATCTTCATCCTCGCCCTCCTTGGCATCGCAACATATTATATCTACGACTATTACGAAGAAAAACAACCGCACGACACTCTCACCCTCTATGGCAATGTCGATGTGCGTCAGGTAGATCTAGGCTTTAGAGTCAGCGGCCGTGTCAACGAAATCTACTTCGAAGAGGGAGATCTCGTCAAACCAGGCACCCTATTGGGTGTGCTCGATAAGCAACCCTATCTAGATCAAATTCGGCAAGCACATGCTAACTTAGAGTCAATCAAAGCATCCCTCACAAATGCTGACATCTTACTGAAACGCCGGCATGAACTCATCAGTGATGGCAGTGTCGCTCAAGAAGATCTCGATAATGCGCAAGCTAATAAATTTGTCCTCGAAGCCAACCTGGCCAGCGCCGAAGCAAATCTAGCCATCGCCATGACGAATCTAGAATTCACGGAAGTCTTCGCCCCCACCAAAGGCACTATCCTGACACGCATCAGAGAACCTGGCACTGTTGTCAATCCAGGCGATCCGATCTACACCCTATCGATTGTGTCACCAGTATGGGTACGCGCTTTTGTGCCAGAAATTCACCTCGGCGACATCTATCCAGGAATGCCTGCCGAAATCCACACCGATACCCCTCATGGTCCGGTCTACACTGGAAAAGTGGGCTTCATCTCACCTGTCGCCGAATTCACCCCAAAAACTGTCGAAACCACACAACTGCGCACTGATCTGGTCTACCGCCTTAGGATTTACGCCGACAACCCCGATGAAGGGCTACGCCAGGGCATGCCTGTCACCATCAACCTAAAACTAAAACGTTGAAAGAAGCCATTTAGAAAAAAGGACCTAAACGACCTAAGGGACCTAAAGGACTAAACGATAATGTCCTTTTGTCCTTTAGGTCGTTTAGGTCGTTTAGGTCCCTTTTTCTGACGCTTAAATGAACAGATGAGCCTTAGCATATGCAGGCAACTACAAAATCTTCATCCTCCAACGAACCTCTTGTCATCATCGACAACATCTCCAAAACTTTCGATCCCCTATTCCCCCCTGCCCTCCAAAATATCTCTTCCAATATTCCCAAAGGTCAAATGGTGGGCTTGGCAGGTCCCGATGGTGCTGGGAAAACAACTCTCATCCGCTTAATCGCTGGCCTCCTCCTACCTTCTCAAGGCAAAATTACTGTCGACACCTTCGATACCATCCGCGACGCCACCTCCATCCACAACATCATCGGCTATATGCCCCAACGCTTTGGCCTCTATGAAGATCTGACCGTCATCCAAAATCTTAATCTCTATGCAGACCTCAAAGGTCTACCTACCCCTGAACGCCCTGATACTTACAAAAAACTGCTGGCATTTACCGCCTTACAACCTTTCACGCAACGCCTCGCAGGTAATCTATCAGGAGGTATGAAACAAAAACTAGGCCTAGCCTGCGCCCTCATCCGCAATCCGACACTACTCCTGCTTGACGAACCAAGTGTAGGGGTCGATCCTATCTCCCGGCGCGAGCTGTGGAGCATGGTCCATGATCTCCTCGCCGAGGGAATCTCCGTTGTGTGGAGCACAGCCTATCTTGATGAAGCTGAAAAATGCGATAACGTCATCTTACTTAATGAAGGCAAACTGCTCTACCAAGGAACTCCCAAACAACTGTGTCAGAGAGTAGATAAACGCACATTCCAAATCACCAACATCACCGACAATCGTCGCCAAATCCTGTCTCATACCTTACAACAGGATAATGTGATCGATGGCATTATCCAAGGCAGTAACGTGCGTTTCGTCACCAAAACACCTCCAAACACACCTTTCGATAACGCCTTAATCCACCTAAATAGCGATCTAAACATCACCCCTACTTCCCCACGCTTTGAAGATGCTTTCATCGACATCCTTGGAGGCGGACCAGGTGGCCGCTCTGTTCTCGCTGAAAAAACACCTACCTTGCCAAATACGGGTGATTTTATGGTAGAAGCCGATGCCTTAACGAAAAAATTTGGCGATTTTACCGCTGCCAATAACATCTCGTTCAAAATACCTCGAGGAGAGATTTTCGGACTGCTTGGTCCAAATGGTGCCGGCAAATCGACCATCTTCAAGATGATGTGTGGACTCCTTAAACCCACTTCCGGCAAAGCTTTCGTTGGCGGTTTGGATCTACAAGTTGCCCCCAGTCAAGGTCGGGCTCATGTGGGGTACATGGCCCAGAAGTTCTCTCTCTACGGAAATCTTAGTGTGCAACAAAATCTTGATTTTTTTGCAGGCATCTACAATCTGCAAGGTGCTCATAAACGCGAAATGACTCAAGAGATGATCGAGATCTTCAATCTGCATGAATTCCTAAACGTTAACGCCGAAGCCCTCCCACTTGGATATAAGCAGCGCCTCGCCCTTTCATGCTCAGTCATGCATCATCCTCAAGTACTCTTCCTTGATGAGCCCACCTCTGGGGTGGACCCCATCACGCGCCGCGAATTCTGGAACCACATCAATGGCCTAGTAGAAAAGGGAGTGACTGTCATGGTCACCACGCACTTCATGGACGAAGCGGAATATTGTGATCGCATCGCCCTTATCTATCACAGTCAAATCATCAACATTGGCACTCCGGATGCCCTTAAAGATAAAGCCAAAACGCCCACCAATCTAACACCCACGCTTGAAGAAGCTTTCATTGATCTCATCGAACAGTATGATGTAGGGAAAAACCATGTCAGCTAACAACCCCTCGTCAACAGCTAATATCTCTCTGCGCCGCATCAAAGCCATCATCACCAAAGAATCCTATCAAATTGTGCGTGACCCAAGCAGCATCTTAATCTGTTTCATCTTGCCACTTGTGCTTCTCTTCCTTTATGGCTTTGGCATGTCTCTAGATATCAAACATCTCAGAATTGGACTTGCACTCGAAGATACTTCTCCAGACGCTCAGAGCTTTGCTAAAGCCTTGACAAACTCTGAATATTTCGATGTAAAAATTGGACGAGATAGGCGCGAATTTATTCATAATATTCTTGAAGGCTCCATCCGTGGCATCGTTGTTGTCCCTGCCTACTTTTCCAATTTCAGACATCGGAATACCACCATCGCACCAATCCAGGTGATCGCAGATGGAAGCGAACCCAATACAGCGAATTTTGTACAAAATTATGTCGCTGGGGCATGGGAGGACTGGCTTCAACAAGAAAAGATTAGCAACGATTTAACAGGGCTGCCCCTAATTAATGTCCTGCCGCGCTTTTGGTATAATGAAGAGCTAGAAAGCAGTTATTTCCTCCTTCCTGGTTCTCTTGCCATCATCATGGCTCTTATAGGCACGCTGTTAACATCCTTAGTTGTCGCCAGAGAATGGGAACGCGGCACTATGGAAGCGTTAATGTCCACACCCATCACCATTTTTGAGCTATTAATAGGAAAGCTCATTCCCTATTTCATTTTAGGGATGATTTCCATGACCCTGTGTGTGTTGATCCTCAAATTCATTTATTTTATTCCTCAAAGAGGATCATGGCTAGCTCTTGAGCTAGTCAGTGCCTGCTTTCTTATCACAGCCCTTGGCCTTGGCTTGTTTATCTCCGCATTGACGCGCAATCAATTTGCTGCTGCCCAAGCGTCGATGACAGCAGCTTTCTTACCTGCCTATATGCTTTCTGGCTTTATCTTTGAAATCGCCAGCATGCCTCTCCCGATCCAATGGCTCACCTACTTAATGCCTGCGCGCTACCTTGTCACAAGCTTGCAAACCATCTTTTTAGTAGGAGACAATTGGCCTCTTCTTTTCAAAAATATCTTTCCGATGCTAATTATAGGTACGCTCTTCTTTGCCCTCACCGCCCGCATCTCCGTAAAACGACTCGATTAACCCAATATTCACCCAATGCGCTTGCGGAAGAACAACGTCGCTCCGGTCAATGTAAAGGCCCCAATCACCGCCATCGGCCAAATATTGCTAAACACAACATCTGCCGGTATGGCTTTCAAAAAAATTCCCTTAGCGATAATCAAATAGTATTTCAACGGAATCAAAATAGTCGCGGGTTGCAACCACTCAGGCATATTTTCGATAGGCGTGGCAAATCCTGACAATATCACCGAAGGGCTCATAAAAAGAAACGATCCCAACACCGCTTGCTGTTGTGTATTGGAAAGTGTCGAGATAAACAAACCAATACCTATGATCGAAATAAGAAAGACAAACATACTCAAATACAGCAGCAACAAAGAACCGGTAAAGGGCACTTGAAAGATGTAAACCCCAACCGCCACAATGATCGAACCTTCAATCATACCAATGCAGATGGCTGGGATGGTCTTGCCAATCATGATTTCAAAGGGAGTCACAGGTGACACTAACAGTTGATCAAAAGTTCCCAACTCACGCTCCCTAGCCACCGAAAGGGCTGTTAAAAGCACTCCCACAAGCATAGTGAGGATCCCACTTAAACATGGAATGTTATACCAATAGTACAGCAAGTTTGGATTAAACCAGAAACGGGGCATCAGTTGCGTGTTCTGCTGGGGAATGCGTGCGTCAACAGCAAAATCATGATTGAATTGTTCAATGATCTGTGATGCATACCCAGCCACAATTTGCGCAGTATTTGATTTTCTACCATCCAAAATCAATTGAATATCGGCCGGCTGTTTAGCTTCCAACTTGCGCGAAAACTGCTCGTCAATGGAAAGCACCATCACCCCTTTGATGTTGTCGATAAATGGAGCGATTTCCTCGACAGCATGCAAGTAGACAATCTTTTCAAAAAAAGGGCTCCCATGAAAGCGTTGCACCAATTCAAAGGCCACTGCCCCATTATCGCGGTTCAAGATGCCTATAGGTACATTGCGTACATCAAGCGTAGCCGCAAAGGAAAAGATAAAAAGCTGCAATATAGGGGGAACGATTAACACAGTGCGACTCTTCTTATCGCGCCAGATAGCCAAAAATTCTTTGTAGATCAGACTGAGAATGCGATTAAACATGGTTATTCATCATTGCTCCAGCTGCCACCAATAGCCTTAATTAGCTGCACAGTAGAAACATAACGAGCCCCCAAAGAACTTAACGCATTGAGCTCAACTTGAATCCCTGTCAATTCGCTTTGGATCACTTCCAAATAGTTTGATAACCCTTGTCGATAGCGTCGATTTGACAACGCAATGCGCTTTTCCGCGGCCTCTGCCGCACGCATATTGCTATCATATTCTAAAGCCTGATACTTCACATTATTCAAAGCGTCTTCGACTTCTTGAAAGGCTGTCAACACGGTTTGTTGATAGGCATGGGAACTTTCTTTAAAATGAGCATACGCCAAATCTAAATTCGATAAATTCCTCCCTGCATCAAAAATCGATTGGGCAGCATTCGCTGCCATCGACCACAATCGACTATCCCAATGTAAAAAGTCGGCTAATGTCGGACTGGAATACCCCAATGTCCCTGTCAGCTGCAGCGAAGGAAAAAATGAGGCATAAGCGACACCAATTAAAGCATGCTCTGAAGCCATCGTACGTTCCGCTGCAACGATATCGGGGCGTCTCAATAAGATCTCTGAAGGACATCCACTTGGAATGCAGGGAGGAACTCCCGATAAGGGATTCGTATCTAAATTAAATTCTGATGCCGGAATGCCTATTAACGTGGCGAGCACATCTTCTTGCAAGGCCCTCTGCCGAATGGTGTCATAATAGATAGCTTCCGTCGTCCCCAGCTCTTGGTCGGCAGATGCCACATCTAAATAATTGACTAGTCCCTTTTCATAACGAGAACGCGTTAAAGTCGCATTGCTACGCAATAACTCAAGATTCGAGCGCAAACATTCAATTTGAGCATCCAAAACTCGTGCTTGAAAATAGGCCACAGCAATATCTGCGGTCAGCGTTAATATTCCATTCTGGAAATTCTCACCTTGAGCTTGAGCATTATAATACGCCGAATCATATTGTCCCCGCAGCTTACCCCATAGATCGAGTTCATAACTCATCGTAAAGGGGACACTGTATTTCAATTCATGGATGCGATAAGGAGTGGTTAAAGCCGTTCCAATAGGCAGCTGCCCACCTGAAGGAAGATATATTTTGAAAAGCTCCCCGGTATTAGTATACCCTGGAGTGAGGTTCACCTGTGGGTACAGAGCTGCCTGATTGACTCCTGCTATCGCTCGGGCTTGCGCCACTCGATCAAGAGCCTCAAATAGATTGGGATTATTTAAAATACCTTGCTCTTCAAGGCAATTGAGTGTGTCATCTTCAAAGACTTCCCACCACAACCCCGTAAATTCGGCCGGAGCCTGCCCTTCACTGCCTACAGCCTCCACTTTCCAAGCATCGGGTGTTTCCACGACAGGCGGCTGGTAATCAGGCCCAAGGCGACACCCCACACAACAGCATCCTAAAAGCAAAAATATTAAAATTCCTTTCATACGCAAAAGTGCTCGCCCTTCATATAAATCTTGCCCTCGCCCCTGCCCTTGCTCTTGCCCGTCTGAGTTTTTTGACTGTATCATTTGATTAATATTGCCACTATACCTATCACAATGAATGAGTGTTATTTTTAGACCTCATTTCTTATGCAATCGTCCAGTTCGTCCAATCAGTCCAGTTCGTCCATGTCCATTCGCTTGCCAAAAAACAAAAATGTATTGACACTTACCATCCCTACTAATAAAGTAAACACACTAAATCACTTAAATTAAAACCACATGAACATCACAATTAAAATTAGTCCCACAATTAACAACCCACACAACATATTATCACATACTAATTCTTCAACATACTCCATCCGCAAACAACTCCACCAACTAGCCCATCAAAAAAATCTGCAATGGGATACCCATAGAGAACAACTCGTTATCCAAGCCCTGCAAGGCAAAAACATCCACTTCATCTCATCCCACCTAAAAAAAATATGCAAACAACTTAACCCTGCACAACTGCACCACGTACTCAAAACAACGGCTGAGGCACTACCCACACAAGAATTTTCAAAAGATAATCACCCACAAATTCTCAACAACTTAAAAAAACTACTCACCTTAGAACAAATTGAAGCCGCCATACACTCAGATCACCCCTCCTTCGAAAGCTCACTCAAAACAGCCAAAGAAATGGCAGCTACCGCCCAATACTATCTAGATCTAACACATCCAGCCTCTGTGCGCCCAACTCTTAATCTTGCCCTCCATAATATCATCTGGGCAATTGAATCTGCGATCGATACTGTCTTGTCCATCTTCGGCTATGAACTCTTCCGCCGCGACATGGAAAATGTCATGGAAACTAACCTACGCCTCGAAGTGGTCTTAACCATCGTCTCCGTAATTGCTGCTTGCGTATCACTAGCCTTCGCCATCACAGGCAACATGATCCTCGCTAGCGCTATTGTCGGAGGAAGCATCGTGCTACTAAGTGCCGGCCTCACCCTGTACTTCAAATACCTCAAACCTGCCCCTCGCTCAATCCGTGGATGTATCAACCTCACAGCTGAAGCCGCTGCAGGAAAAATTGAACCCCTCCATGGTAGACAACACTACATCGATCAAATTGCCTCTATCCTCATCGCCAATCGAGAAAGACCGAAAGTCCATCCCCTCCTCATCGGACGCTCCGGTGTAGGAAAAACAGAGATCATTAGAGGTTTAGCCCAAGCCATAGCTCAAGGCCGCTACCCTCAACTTAACGGCATTCAAGTCCAATATAGCAACACTGCCGATCTCACCAATACAGCTCAAGCATCTTCGGTTTTTGACACCCCTCCAAGCTTAGATAAAATTCTCGATCGCACCAGACATCGCCCTGAAAAAACTTTATTAGCCCTAGATGAAATTCATGAAGCCGTAAAAGCGAAAAATGGAAACACGGCTGAGAGATTAAAAACAATGCTCGATGGCAAATTAAATGTCTTGGGCTGCACAACCATCAAAGAATACATCAAGTATCTACTAAAAGGTAATGAAGGCGATGATGCCGAAATCGATAATCCTTTTGCCCGCCGCTTCAAACCAATCCTCATCGAAGAAATGAATAAAGATCAAACCCAGGGCATCTTAAATAAATGGGTCTTAAAGCACCCTGAATTGCAAGTCACGCCCGAAGCGATAGAATCAATTTACGACCTCACACGTCAATTCTTTCCTAATAGACCACAGCCCTATATGTCATGCCGCATCCTAGGACAAGCCATATCCAATGTCAAAGAAGGCAAATCTGCCCTTATTAATCGAGAAATTGCTGCAGAAGATTCACGCCTAGAAAAAAATATCTCCTCACTATTGATACGACCTGGCCTTGGTATGCTCACGGATGAACAATTTCGACAGCAGATTGAAGAGGAAAATCATGTCATCGCTCAAACTCTTGAGGGGCTTAAAGAAAAATTAGAACAAGAAAAACTCCAAATTAAAAACTTCAAAGCATTAACTGAAAAGCTGAAATCGACAAAGGAATTGCTTTGCCGGCTCGCCATCCAGCTTAATGCAAAACCCCCAACATCTTCGCAACAAACACCTTTGCTTAAAGAATTTGCCCTTACTTCCTACTACCTCAATACAGCTTGGGAAAATGCTGTTCAATCACATCTCAAGCAAAATGGATCCGATTTTATGCAAATCGACAAAGTAACCATCCAACATGTGATTAACGAAGAGCTCTTGCTGCAAAATAGTAAGAAACAAATGCTCAAAAAAACTACCGACAAAAATGAAGACGTCACCAGTCCTACAGATAGCAAGAATGATGAGATAGAAATCCCCAAAATTTATGGACAAAACACCTTACTAAAAATCATGCGCCATAAGCGCAACCCCCACAAACTGGGCTTTTAACTCTGAGGGTGTGAAAAAATAGGTGTCTGGCCTGTGATTTGTGATTTTCCCCCTCTTAAAATGTTGCCAAGAACATGTCAAATCGCAAATCGCAGGCCTGACACCTATTTTTTCACACCCTCTCTGGGCTTTTAACTAAAACCTTTGCACATAAACACTCTTTTCTTTAAAAGGGGGGTATGGACGTGCAAATATACCCTTTTGAAAAGCTCACCTTTGAGCCGCTATCTGATAAGACAGCTCGCCGCTATGTGCATGGCGAAAAAGCCACTCTAGCACAGAGCCAACTCAAAAAAGGGGCTTTAATCGCTGAACATCAACATCCTTACGAGCAAATCAGTTACGTCACCCATGGTTCAATCAAAGTGACCATTAACAATACTGCACATGTGGTAAATCACGGCGAGGTCATCATCATTCCTTCGAATATCTCCCACCAAATGGAAGCTCTCGAAGATGCTTTAGTCATCGATATCTATACCCCCACTCGGGATGATTGGATCCGTGGCTCCGATTCCCTTTAGTCTTCTCATTAGAAACTGGCTGTCAACCCAATGGCGATCAATTGGTGACAATGTTTAACACCTGCTGCTTTAGGTATTGTTTCTTCCTCATCATTAAATTTTACTTTGGTGTCTCCTGTAGCAGTATTCAGATGTTCATAATTGTATCTTAGATCCAGATCTATCCATCTCCATATATTCCAACGTGCTTCCACTCCCGCTACCCAATAATTGGCATTACAAAACCGATCGACAAATCTAATATGCCTTAAAGCATGAAAATCGCTATTTTTGACATAGGCTACACACGTATATTTACCAAACACTAGGATATCTAGGCGGTCGTTCCACTGCCAGTCTGCTTGCAAACCCACATAGGGTATTGAAAATTCCTCTGCAAATCCAATCACAAGCTTTCCTGGTGGAAATTCACCATTAAACTGCCCATTGTTATAACTAAATCTCCCTCCATAAGCTTTCCAATGCAATCTGAAATATTTATATCCCAGCATTACACCAAGCTTGATTTGCGAACAATATCGCTGGAAGCAGAAAAAGTCATATCCAAGCTCCCCTTCGAGCTCATAGGCGGCCTTCAAATGCGTGTCTGGATGCCAAGAAATATCTGTGACGTGTGAGGGCTCATCAGGGTCAAAAAAGTCCTTATCCACCATGGTAGAATGAGCTGCATGGATCTTGTTCCAACCGTCAAAGGATAAATGGATACTGTCATCCCAAAAATTAAACTCCGCAGTCACCCCCATGACCCATAAATCGCGAATTTTCCAATCTAGTTGGCTGATCTTATAGGGGAATTGTGGGTCATGTCCAACATTAAAGGCCAGCTCTTGACTGCTACGTGTGACATAGCCAGTATAAACGCTCACATCAGCATCCCAGCAGGGTTCACAGAAATTCAAGTATGGTAACCAACCAGGAGATGTCCCTTCACAATCATTCATTGATCCTAATAAGATTGTTAAAGTTACTATAGGAGCTAATAGAGCTTTTTTGTTAAACATGCACAACATTCCATTTTTGATTTTGACATCATTAAATATTTCACTTAAAACTTAAATGCAAGTGCCTTATCTAAAACCACAGTTAAATTATTATCAAGATATTAATGTTATGACTTCAATGACAGATCAGGTCTACCAAGCGATTTACGAGGAGATCATCAACGGTACCCTCCACCCTAATCAAAAGCTACATATTGCACAGCTAGCAGAAAAATTTGATGTGGGGCTCAGCCCGATCCGCGAAGCCCTATCACGCTTAATAGCTACAAATCTTGTCATCGCTATCAGCCAGCGTGGCTTCAAAGTGGCATCTATTTCTCGAGAGGATCTGGATGACATCTATACAACACGCACATTTATCGAAAAAATCGCTTTAAAATTATCGATCGAAAAGGGAGATGAAAATTGGGAAGGAGAGCTCATTTCTGCCTTTCACTGCCTTTCTCATACTGAAAGCAAAATGGATCAACTAGATTTTACCTCCTACCAACGGTGGGAAAAGCATCACCGAGCTTTTAACCTCAAATTAATTGGAGCCTGCGGCCTCAACCATCTATTGCAGATTCAAGAAAAACTATACCACGAAACAGAACGGTATCGCCGCATCTGGGTTTTTGCTGGCATGCAAGAAAATAGGGTGCTTAAATTTTCGGTGAAGCAAAAAGCCTTAATGGAAGCGGCACTCGCCCGCGATACAGAAAAAGCCACCCATCTGCTCGAAGAGCATTTCGCCCACGCCAAAAAACTCATCGCCCAATACCTATAGCCACAGACTTTTAGCGAGCATGTAACGCCGCTAAATCCGCAAGGCTTGTGTAATGCGGCTAAAGCCGCAGGCTTGTAGCTTAGGCTTTAGCCTGAGCTCGTTTTGGCAGTGCTTTAGCCTGCCACGCGCAGCGAGCGGTAGCGATGCATGACGCGCTCGGTATCGCGGCCTCACGCATGTTGCGCAAAGCCCCTGATGCTAACGCCTCAGGCATTTACGCCTTATTGCTTTTTGCTAAATCCTATGCTGCCACGAGTTAGCGCGCCCTGCATCGCTGTCACTTGCGGCGCGTGGCAGGCTAAAGCGCTGCCAAAACGAGCTCAGGCTTAAGCCTAAGCTACAAACATACGGCATTAGCCGCATTACAAGTCTGTGGCTTTGTACATGTTCAGGGCATATGCAGCCTGCCGCGGCAAGCTACACACCCCGTGAATATATACTCTCGGCCGGACAACCACTCATTTGTGTGATGAAAGCCTTGTTGCATAAATGGAGCACACCGTAATTCTTTTATCATAAACAGGTTTGAAACAGAGGCACAAAAAACACGGAGAAAGAGAAAAATTGGAGATTGATTGTGGTATATGCCTAAGGACATTTTATTTTTTCTTCCCTCTCCGTGCCCTCTGTGTCTCTGTGTTTAAATTTTTTATCTTCAATGGTTTATCGTGATATTGGATTTATGCAACAAGGTTTGTGATAAATCAATTGTTTATTAAAAACAAATAAATTGATAAATAATTTAAACTTATATATAATTTTAGTTTATTAAAAATCAAAACCCATAGATAACATAAATGTCTGCTCTAACTTCTTATTGCGGAGACTTACTCGATAAGGTTTCGCCTTCTTTTCAACTCGAGCCCGCCAACGCGTTTGATGTCTTTTCTCAGCCCAACGCAAACCAACAAGAACCCCTTCCTTCCCGTCTGCAACAACTGTTTACCGTCATCATACCAAACCTTTTCAAAGTAAATAACAACACCACCACGAATATTGAAAAACTAACCACAAGTTTAAAACACGACATCAAACAAATCACTGATAATCCTGCTACCTTCAAAGGCAAATCCCTACAAGCACTCCCTCCTTTTAATTACTTGTTAGAACTATCAAAAGAGGCAGACCAAATTGACTTACTACTTCCTGTGACCAACCGCGATCGGAGCAATCATGGCTTGAACCTCAGTGTCCACAAAGCCTATCACCTAACAATCCCTCTTGAGAGCAACACCAACCCGGAAATGGAAATTTCATGCCGTCCTACGGTGTTAAAGCAATTAACTGAAGACAACGTATTTGCCAATTTTAAACAAGTCAAAGCAACAAACAACAGGATCGAAAGAGGTTTAAGAAAACACCAAGAATGGCTTGATCATTTAAAAAATGTCCCTGGCGTTAAACTCCCCCCTCTTGCCCGTCAAGTCAATCCAAGGGCCAAGGAAACACTTGATTCATGTCACGTATCAGCAAACGAAAATACACTCATTTTCGCCTTAGAACAAGAATGGTACAACGGCAGTTTCGCGGATGCCATTGAAAATGGCGCTCTCCCGCTAGATAAGGATGGCAGTGAAATCAAGACACACAAGCTCACCCTATTAGATTTATTATCCATCCTTTCTGATATGACACGCACAATAGGCCTCGCCTATCAACACAAGCTCTTGGTACATCGCGATCTTCATCCTAGCAACATCCTCGTTAAGATCAATGCCAATGGTCAAGCCGAAGGGATTCTCTCCGACTTCGATCGTGCCACCACAGTGCGTAAAAGTAATCTAGTAGGTGATTTTGCCTATTTCGATCATAATTGTCGCCAAGGATACATCACTCCATTGACCGATACCTATGCGCTAGCCATGAATTTAGGCTGGGCCGTCATTCCCAAATTTTCAGTGATTTTGGAAAACCTCTCACAATATCTGCAAAAAAAATCTCACCAGAAAACTAAACTAATATGCATGAAATCTTATGCCAAAAAGGTGCTTAAAGAGCTCTCTATCGGAATTGAGAACGGCTTTTTTGACCAAGTTTGTCCCCAAAACATAACAGAAAAGCTAAAAACGCTAGTGGATAAACACATCGATTTATCTAACGACGTAAAGCAAAGGTTAGAACAACTCCCCATCGAAGTTGAAATCGTTGCCGAAACCCTAGATCTGGTGCGAGCCGCTTGGCGCGGAAGTGTGGAAAGTCGGCAAATGCTGCAAAAAAATAGTGAATTCCTCGAGACTTTGGAAAATGGCACAGAAGACGAAAAGCGCGCCGTCGTCACAGAGCTAGAAAGCGTAGCACTATCCAACACCCACTTACAACAAAGCCTAGATGCCATGCAACAAAAGCTTCAAGGCATCCCTGTAGACAAGGCACCTTCGCAAGCAGGTTTTTGCCACATTTTATAGTTCAGCATGCTCGCCCACACGCAAAGGCAACACACATCTCAAATGTAGTCCGGCAGCCCTTTTCAAACGCTCCAAAGCCTCTCCATAGGGCTCATTAGCCAAAGGAAACACATCATAATGTGTTGGCAATAGCTTTTCTCCTTCTAAAAGATTAAAAGCTTCCCACGCTTGCTCTGGAGACATATGTGAATACCCTGTAATCGAATGGGGTTCATAACATCCTATGGGCAAAGCAATAACATCAGGTGTGCGTTTCATCATCGCCCGCATCTGCTTGAAAAGAGACGCACTAAAGCCTGTATCACCCACAAATAAAACGCTATGCTCCTCAAAACACATATAAGCTGCCCCCCAAAGAGCGCGATTATAATCCCTGATTGTACGCCCCGACCAATGTTGACACGGTAACAACTTGAGCGTAGCGCCCACCCCTAACTGCATTTCTTCACCCCAATCAAGTGTTTTAATATCCATTTTCGAATCTATTCGGCGTCTTATAATCGTATCATTACCGAGTGGAGTGACAATCAACGGGCGATCTCTCCGCCAAATGCGCCTGAGCGAAGGGATATCAAGATGGTCATAATGATTATGCGAAACGAAAACTACGTCAATAGGTGGTAATCTTTCTAAATGCAAACCCGGCTCTTGGATGCGTTTTGGTCCTATCCATCGTAAAGGACCTGCCCGGTGAGAAAAATGGGGGTCAGTAAGAATATTAAGACCGGAAGTTTGAATGAGCAAAGTGGCGTGCCCAATATAGGTGACACGTATTTTTCCATGCACTCTTGACACAGGATCGAGAGCGGGCTTTACAGCCACATGTTTAGGCCAAATGGTCCGTCGGGTAAATAGACGCCATTTCAATACAGCTTTGATATCAAAATGATATGGCTTATCTGGAAAAAAAAAGGACTCGCCATCAAAATGATCGGATACTTCACCATAATAATATTTCTTTCTTCGAAAAACCATCTCAAAAACATCCTTTTTTGTATCCCTAAACACCCCATTCACTCTTCAAGCCAAAAAGCTGGAAGCCTCTCATTGATTTCGATGTGAGCAAATTTTGGACTCATTTTAACACCTGATTCTTTAGCCCATTCTGCCATCAGAATCACCCCTTCATCAAGCTTCGTAGACTTATATTCACCAAAAATCCTTCTTGCTTTGGAATGGTCACTAAAGGCATGAACAACCTCATTTCGAGGTGCTAAAAATAGCAAATCCCCTGTAATACCCATGGCGCTCATTACCTTATAAGCAAGGTCTTTTACCGTATATTCTTGATCTGCACCAATATTAATAATTTCATTGCGAGCAGCGGGCACGTTCACACAATCTGCGATGATGGGGGCGATATCACCAATATAACTAAAGGCACGCGTCTGCATTCCATCGCCAAAAACCGACAAACGCTTCCCTTGCATTAACTGGTTCATAAAGATACCAACGACGTTGCGATATTTATCTCCCAGATTTTGATATTCTCCATAAACATTATGTGGGCGAAAAATGACATAATCCAAGCCAAACATTTCATGCGTCACTCGCAATTCGTATTCCACAGCTAGTTTAGCAATTCCATAGGAATCTTCTGGCATAGGAATCATGTCTTCACACAAAGGTAATTGCCCTTTTCCATACACTGCTATCGACGAAGTAAAAACAAAGCACTTCACCTTGTGTTTCACAGATTCGTTAATTAAATTGACGCTGCCAATAAGATTATTATTGTAATTGAAACGTTTGATAAAATGACTCAAGCCTTCTGCTGCATAAGCCCCAAAATGATATACATAGTCAAATTCATATTGATTGAACAGTCTTTCCAGCAACTCATAATCAAGTATAGATCCTTTCACAAATAATGCTAATGGATTTATATTTTCTTCGAAACCTCCACTTAAATCATCTAAGATGACAACTTGATGTCCCATCTTTAAAAGCTCATTTGTGACATGTGTCCCAATAAAACCTGCACCTCCAGTGACAAGAGAAACGATAGTCTTCTCTCGCAATGCTCCATTTGGCATTAGAGAGACATTGAGTTCATTTGCACTTAGGATTGCTTTTTGGGAATGTCCACATAGGAGACATAACACCAATACAAAAAAAACAAATCGGCACATAAAACACCTGTGAAGTAATAAATTGAATATATATTTCCATTGAAAATACAAATCTTATACATCTAAAATTAAAAAAATACAATCATAAGGTATTAGGCAAACTTCAAATATTGTTTGTAAAAATTCCGCTCCCCTTTTATTCTGCCCTTTTAACCCGAGCAATGCTGTTAACAATAGACACATCATCCCTCTAATGGAACCCTCCATGCAAAGTTATGCGTTCATATTTACTTCGTTCGTCATCCTTTTTAATGCACTTTCTAGTTACGGATTTACACAAGAGGCTACAATTTCTAGACCTAAAATTTTGGTTCTTATCATCGCTTCGGATAACAAAGAATCATATTTAGAAGAACAAAAAATATGGCGCTCGTACATGCACCTCGATCCCGAACATGTGGAAGCTTATTTCATCAAAGGTGATCCAGAACTAACCGCAGACTACGAAATCAGAGGGGATGTCATCTGGTCAAAATCCAATGAAAATTGGATTCCAGGCTTAACAAATAAGACAATCTTATCGATGGAGTGTTTATTACCACGCCTGGATGAATTCGATTATGTTGTCAGAACAAACCTGTCCTCATTTTTCATCTTCCCAAGACTATTAGATTACCTCCAAACACAATCTAAAACAGGGCTTTACTGTGGTACCCTTGGATTTTACCCCTATCCTTATGGAAGGCCATTTGGTATTGGCTGCTGTCTCATTTTCTCAACAGACCTTGTCAGAATGATGGTAGAAAATAAACACGACTTCATCGATAAAAATATTGTCGATGACGTTTTAATAGGCTTTTATTTGATTAATCGTGGGTTTGAGCTGATTGAAGTTCCAAGATGTCACTTCGATCATATGACTCTATGGGACGGCGGTAAACATCTAATACCTCATGATTGCTACCATATTCGATGCCGCAATGAAAAGGAAGAATTGCGAGCCACACACGAAATTTTCATATTAAAACAGCTCGTGCAAATGTTCTATCACATACAATTACCTTATCCCTAACTAACGCTACGATTGTGTATTCGCGCTCTTATTTTTAAGAGAACTGCTAGCATTTATCCCAAAACACTTGAAGATTATATTAACACATCTATATACCTTAGTTCTTTAAATTTTTAAGTCTTTGAGGATATCTATGCAGCTCATGAAAAAATGGACCCTTGCAGCCAGTACGATCCTAGCATACTTCACAACAAATCTTTACGCACAAGCCCCTACTGAAACTGAGTTTGAAATCACCAATGGCTATAGACAAGACAGAATATACTCCCACATTAACTCTTATGCCCCACCCACCAACCTCATCTTCCGCGACAAACTAAGCATAAAAGATATCTCGTATTATCAACTTGGCCTGAGAGGAAATGTCTTTATATGCGAGCCCATGATCGACTTAGGCGACTTATACATTTGCCTAGAAACTGATTACGCCTGGGCTGGTAGCGGCACCTACCACGAAAAGGGATTCGTCCCCGCAGGAATGACATCACACACCAAAGCACGCGTGCATAGTGGCGATGCAGAAGACTTTATCGTAGGAGGAGGCTACCTCTTCGATTTCAATCGTTGCTGCGGAATCGTCCCTGAAGGCTTTGTAATTGGCCCCATCGCAGGCTGGTCATATCAACGCCAAAAGCTAAAAATGGAACATGCCACAACCAATGGAAAAACAAATAACGCTCTCAATGGCTTGACATACACTAATCGCTGGCAAGGACCATGGTTAGGTTTCGACGCCACGCATATCGTTAATGATTTCGAGTTCAACATCGGTTATGAATACCATTGGGCTGAATGGGATGCTACTTGGGTGATCAGAGGCCCAGCCAATATTGATGTGGCTTTTTCAGATCGTCGTAAATCAGAAAATACCACTGGACAAGTCTTTTATCTTAATGGATGCTGGAAAACATGCTATGGTTTAAGCCTAGGCCTTGGGGTAAAATACCAATCCTGGCATACCAGCAGCGGACACGAAAAGCCAAAGGCTGGCAGTTTTGCCGCCATTGGCTTAAGTAGTAGTGAGCATGACGTCGTTAAAAGTGCTGGCTGGACTTCATTCGCCGCGACATTCGATATCGGCTATGTCTTCTGAGGCTGTAAAAAAAATTGGGGTCAGGCCTGTGATTTTTTAGATTTGCCCCCTCTCATGATTTTGCTAAGGATATGTCAAACTGCAAACCTTAAATCAGATCTCAATTTATATCGCTTAGCAGTTCTTCCATAGCCTCTGAAAGCATTTGCGTCTTTCTTGCCATCTGGCTTTCTTCCATTTTATACCAGTTGGAACCAGCGCGGAAGTGAAGGAAGGTGTAATCAACATAAAACTCATAATCGAATTCTTGTACAGTCATTAAATGCCAGAGCTTTGACTTGGCTTTCAACGCTGCTGTAGCGTCCGGTTGCATAAAAGTAGGATTTTCACTCATCTGATATCCGACATCGATATGCAACCACTTGAAATCAGGATGTTGCGTTAAATATAGATAGGTATATCCTCCAGTATCGGTATAAATACCATCAATCCATCCCATACCGAAATTAAGATTCCTCCGATCTGGTATAGCATTCATTTTGAAAAACACCAAGTTTGGCAATAGATATATAATTTCAGCTGAATTACCCTTGCGACTCTGTGGAGTCGATGCCAACAGATAATCCCCCAAATATTTCTCGATGCTGAAATCTCGAATTAGAAACATATCTGAATCAACAAGCAGTACCAAACCAGGATAATCAAAACCCACTGTATCTAGCATATATTGAATTGTATCGGCACACTCTTGACTTGGTCCCCAACGCCTGCCATCATGAATAGACTGTGGAACACGGATATATCCTACTTCTAAAACTTCGCATACTGCTTCCGTCTGGTGAGCTAATTCCTCATTAGGAGAATCGTCAAAAACAACAAATTCATACTCATCCTCAAGAAATTTCTTAAAGGTCGCATGCTGCCATGCAATAAATTCAGGGCGATTGAAGCAATGGGTCATGATCAACACCTTAGCGTCAACGGGCTTCTGCATGAAAAATAAAATTAATATAAATAAACTCGTATGTATCCAAGTAAAATATGATGTCATGGCGTCCTCACTAAATGAAAATCCCAGGGATCTATATAAGTTTCTTCTGGCAACACCTTCCCCCGCCAGTGCATTAACATCTCAGGGGTAGGATAATAGAATTGAGGGTCTAGTTCAAAAATACTTTCTGGTAACGGGCAATACCCTGATATCTGCGCAAATATTGTCCGATCATGCCGCAACAAAGCCTGTTGGACGTCTTTCAAACTCTCTGCACCTACAAGATTCTTCAACGGCGCAAAGCACTCTTCACGTGGATATAACAGCGCCTTTACATTGTTAGCGAAGGGCAATACATCAAAGATAAACTTTTCGAATTTCCACGCCATGGGCTTTTCCGACAATTGAGTCACACCATCAGGAGTCATATACTTTGCCGCTTTCCATGCTTTATGATAAGGCACTTGATCGTAGTATTTGAGCGCTACGTCATACACGAACTTCATGGAAAAACTAAAAAGACTAATGCTGCCACATGGATACACTAACGTGCCGTCTTCGTGGCGAGCATCGCGCTGCAAAGGAGCTACCTCTGAATACTCTGCCACACCATATCTACCATTCTTAAGCAAGATAACGCCAAGTCTTTCCATAGGATCGTCGCGTGCAATACATTTGAGGATCACATCTGCCACCTGACGCTGATGAAAACCTGTCAGTTCTGCGTCAAAAGGGTCTGTCAGCGGATTGTCAATATGTACATAATTCAGATAACGCACGCCTTGTTCATACCATGTTGTCCAAATCCCACTTGTCACGAAATGCTTTAATGAAGGCGCATTGCCATCGGGCCCAACAGCAATCCTTGCAGGAGCTTCCAAAAACAAATCTCCATTAGCATCAAGTAATGGCAGATCTTCTTGTGAAAAAATACTCACCTGCACTGGCTCAAGCCCAAAATATTGATGCTCTTGAAAATAATGGATTGTAGCTTCATGATTAGCAGAAGAGGTCATTATAGCTAGCAACAAAGGCCTCTTAGCCTGGCGCGAAGCAGCCAATACTTTCTCCGCAACTAATTGGAAAAGGCTTTTATGCTTGATTAAAGTGACAGGCACAATTCCTTTAGGTCCACTGCAGGATAACCTTGTCCCTTGCCCCCCCGCTACAATCAAACATCCCACTTTACCTTCGGCTATCAGCTGCTTACCTAGTGCGAAGTCTTCTAATGAACCTCGTACAGTGAAATCCAAAAATGGTTCAAACTGATCTGAAGCGATACTTTCATTTGCCCTTATCAACTGTTGCAAGGTATTGATCATCCCCATGTCAATATGATCTAACTGATCATGCAG
>Ga0206894_1047_pt1 | contig 29912 bp, 17 predicted proteins | sample Alteio_BWOrgHeat_54_FD_152953 | JGI IMG/M metagenome (GOLD analysis project Ga0206894, IMG submission 152953) | Enriched cells from forest soil in Barre Woods Harvard Forest LTER site, Petersham, Massachusetts, United States -... | ecosystem: Environmental > Terrestrial > Soil > Temperate forest >...
CAACCAAAAAACCGATGGCGACCAATGGCAATTTCACCGCAGGCGATTCACCTTAAAGATCACACTTTTTCACCTCTCGATATTTTGAAACATTTAAAGCCTACGACTGCAGGTGCAAGTTTCCTTCAAAAATACTTACCCACCTCACTGAAGTCGCGTATCGATGCGCTTAGCACAATTTTGCAAAAGCATAGACTGCCTATTGCGCTAGGGACTTCGGTCGCCACCCTGGCGAGTTTTTGCTTTTACCGCATATACTTAGCGGGCGACATTGGCAACACTCCTATAGCGGACTTAATGCAAAGGGCAGCTGCCACCACTAATCCTTTTGCGTTAGCTACCAATGGCGCCTTTAATTCGACGCTCCTCAGTGGAGTGAGCTTTGTGCCAGAAATAAAGCGTGAAGGCATGGCTTTTAGAATACCTTCTCAGAATATGACAGACATATCTGAACGAACGATTCCAGGTTTTAACAGCACAAGAGACGATGCATTTAAAGTGGCAAACCACGCACACGAATCATCTTCTGAACAGAGCGATCTAATGCTTGTGGCGCAGCCGAGTAAGACCATTAGCTCCTCCAGTGAAAGAGGCATTGGTTTGCCGTTAGGGGCTTTGGGGACAGTTCTCTCCGCTATTTGGTATTTAAGGCGCTTGCGTGAAGAAGGGCGCACGATGGAGTCGCCCTCTAACGCTATAGGAAATGGTGTTAAGCAAACAAGTCACATTGCGGCTGCCATTAAGCAACAATTAGAGGCCGGCAAGAAGCAGAAGGTGGAAAATGAAGCTTTACAAGCTGAAATGGAGAAAGCATCTAGAACCATTGCAGAGCTTACAGGTGCTCGTGAGGCTTTACAAGCTGCAAATGAGAAAGCATCTGGGACTATTGAAGAGCTTACAGATGCATGTGAGGCTTTAAAAACTCAATTGCAGCAATCAAGCCTTTTTATGACTCCCAGAAAGCGAGTTGCAGCCTCACCGCTGCGCACACCAATGTCAGCAAAGACTCCAGGTGTGCGTTATCGTTTGGATGATGCACTCCCTGATCTACTGCAAAAGTTAGGCTTAAGCATCGAGGCAAAGCCTGAATGTTATGCTACAGTGAAGGATTGGTTGCTCATCACCCTCATCGAACGCCAAGTCGCCGATACCAAGAAGATAAACAAGCTTAATATTGAAAATCAAAAATTGATGATAGAAATTGCAGGAAAGAGTGTCGAAAATCTAATAGAAAACAGATTAGACGATAACGAAAGTTTTTCAGAAGACTTTGAAGAGTGCTTGTTTATATCATCAGAAGACCCCATACGCACATTGAATATAGCAGGGATTTTGGATATGCTGGAGTTACAGCATACAAAAAGACCCTCTTGTTATGCGAACGATCAAGATTGGGTCATTAGTTTACTATTAGGACAGCAGAGCGAGTTACGTTCTGAAGTTGTTGTTTTAGAGAAAAAAGTGAAGTTTCTAGAGTGGGTAAAGGCATTACAGAAGACACTTGATGACAAGCGAGAGCTCATTCAAGCACTTGAACAAGCAAAATGCAAAGCCTACGAAGAACGTGGAAAAGCTAAAGAAGAAACTCGACAATTAACTAAAAATGTTAAGCAATTGCAAGAGGAGTTGCTGCGTGCGTTGGAACCCCCACGTGTGCAATCTCCAAATACATCTCTAAATGTATCCCTAGACGATTCGGGAATTCTTAACACATCACTTGACGCCTCGGGTTATGGAGAAGAAATGGTCCATCAGATAGCAGAGATTAGTGAGAGGCTCAAGAAGCTAACTTCTCAACCGCTTGATGACCCTTTGCCACCTGCAGAGATAGAAGAAACCCAAACACTAACACCAGCAACAAAGCCAGCATTAACACCAGAAAAAGAGAAATTAACACCAAAAGCTACGGAGCAAGCGCCTGCGGAAAGCGCACGGAAGAATCAAGGCCATCCAAGTCATGTGTTGCTAGAGGTAGACGATGCTTATTTGAAAGCGCATTTATCTCATAGAGATCCTCGATTAAGTCATTTAAGCCCTACTCTTAATGATTCATGGGATTCGGACAGCTCATTTGAATCTCCAACGGTAACAAGTTCAGAAGAACTTACCTAGCTTGAGTTGTACTTCATAGGCGTTATAGCCAGATCCACGCTCCCCATCATAGGAAAACATGCCATAATACCCATTTTTGGTATTGAGCATGCCGCTAATGCCCACAGTGATGAGGTTTTGGGCCTCCTTAAACGATTTCTGTGTGAAGTAATGAGGATTGCCTACCAGGGCTGATTTCACTCGGCCGACGTCGAAAGGTTTTTTATTCACATAGGCTGCTGTTTCTCTTAAAACAAATGTCGTGCCGCAGCCCCATTCCAAAGTCTGATACAATTGAAATCCAATTTGGCTGCGCAACATTGAAGAGGTGGAGCTCTTTTGTTTCATATCAAAGGCCTCGCTGCCATGTTCTTTGAAGCCGCGATCCCAGTTGACTACCCAATCAAAGGCCACAAATGGCTCGAAGATCCCCCAGCAATAGGCGATATCATAGCCTAAGCCTAAATGGGGCATGAGGAGGTAGCTGTGGTGGGAGCTGGACGCCCTTTCATCGTAATCTGTGAAGATGATGTGGCGTTTGTTTTTAATTTGATTATAGGAAAATGTTAGAGCGGTTTCGACATAGGCATTATCGATATAGGTCATGCCATACGGTGTCACTGCATAATAATTGATATGCCCCTTGCCTCGATGATGTCTATCATAAAAATTGCTGTGGGCATAGCCTGCGGAAATACCTAACATCGCATTTTCGAGGCAATTACTGTCGTAGCCTACAAAAATCCCTTCGCTGTTGAAGTCGAAGCCAGGCGTTTGGCTTTGGGCATCTTGTTGGGCGTAATCATAGAAACCATCTATCCAAAAATCACTTTGCGTGGCTTCACAGCAACCCTTTGGTTGGTAGCAGTAGCAGCCATTCATCGCGAGCTGCTCAAAGACACGGTTGTAGTGCATGCTAGAAAAATGGGTGTCTAGCATATCGCTAAAGGCAAAACAGGTGTTGTCTTCAATAAAAGTGGGGAAAGCATTCCTTGCAGGAGAAGCAGCTGTTAAAGCCTTCTCTTGTTGATGCTCTGGTAAGTCGCAAATCAGCAGTTGAGCAGGAGAATCCATAGCATCTTCATTCAAATAGCGCGCAAAGGTCAAATTGTTACCCGAAAGATTAGTGAGTGAAATTTGTGGGTCGCTATATTGCAAGAAGATGCTATTTTGTTGACGCGTCAGTTTAAATTTAAAGCCAGGCAACCCTCCTAGCACTGTGGCATTAAAGCTTCCTTTGATACCACCTTTTGCTCTGAGGATCTCGTAGCTTTTTGTTGCGGGGTAGGTGCCAGCATTTTGCGTCACATGGACACTGCCAGCCAATGTCGCTACACCATTAACATGCACAGCAGAGGCGGCAGTTGGACTAATTTGGATGTTGGTGGTGCAGCCTGTATTTAAGGTCAATGCGCCGACCGTGAGCGTGCCGATGGTATTGCCAGGGGAGAGGGTACTGCCGCTTTCCATGGTCACTGTTCCGCCCACAGAGCCAATCCCACTGAGAGTGCAGCCCGTCTTTACTGTCACGTTCTTTGGGATGCGACTAGTGCTATTTACCAAAGCTAAACGACCGCCAAATACTGTGGTGAGGCCGGTGTAGGTCGCAGCTCCAATGATCGAAAGTGTCCCTTTGCCAAATTTCTTCAAAGGACGATTGGTGGAAGTGCCATTGGTGAGCACCGAAACATTGGGTGTTGAATTGTTATTGGCTTTGCCGAACCATAGCTCAGTGGCACTAGGAAAATTGCTCGTCACATCATACATAAGATAGTTGCCCCTTCCATAGGTATTGGCAAGCAGTGTGTCAGATTTATTGTTGTAAACAATTTGTTCGACGACCGTATTTGGCAACGTGAGCTGACCGAAAGAGCGCCATCCTGATAAGTTGCCAGCTGTATCGGCATCGGCGACAACAAGAGTGCTTTGGGCGCCGCTGTTATTGACACCACCGACAAAGAGGGCATTGACACCATTGTTAGAAAGGAATTCAACTGAGGTCGGGCGACTATTGTTGATAGCTGGGGTTGTGATATTGCTGGTTAGAACAGTGAAGCTAGCCCCTCGATCCTTACTTTGGAATAGATTGACGGTATCGGCGACATAGAAACGATTTTGTGTGCGTATATCGAATGCCACCGAAGAAGGAGGTAAGCCTCCCATCCCTTCATAATTAGGTAGACCTGGAACAGATCCAGAAGCTGTGGGAGAAGCGGTAAAGAACAAAAATGGTGAGTTTTGCGCTCCTACAAGTAAGGCATTAGTGTTATCACGTGTACCATATGCTATCGGCAGAACTGTAGAAAAGCCGGTGCCGACGCTAGTTAAGTTGAGTGTTGTGCTGACTAAATCATCATGGGTGATGAAGACATCGGTAGAGCCTCCAATGGCAATCTTAGTGGCATCGATGCGGTTCAGTACAAAGGGACTCAAAAAATGCGTGTCAAAATCAGATAATGGGTTGCCCATGAAATTGAGAGTAAGGAATTTTATCGTCGAGGGATCGCCATTGATCACGCGATTAATGGCCGCTAATCCTTGCACACTGCTATAGTAATAACTCTTACTTGTTTGGTCGTTGATGACAGCATTCACTCCATCGCCAGTAATGGGCAGGTCATTGTATGTAAGCTGATTGGGACCTGTTTGCACAGCGATGCCCGTATCTTGGCCAGCGCATAGAATAATATTCTTATTCGCATCGTAAGCTGAAGCGTAAGGCTGCCATATAGATAGATTGCCGTTGATACTTTTCCAGGAACCGTTAGGACTGCTTGGGTTTGTCCTCACATCTATCCCGCCGTCTGAGCCTACTAATAATCTACCTTGAACGTCAAAAGCGAGGAAACGGGAATCAGCATGCGATCTGGTACCGTCGTTCGGTTGGGAAAAGGAGATTGGGGCGGTGGCCGGCTGTAAGATATAGGCAGACAGTGGAAACGCTTCTGTATCGAGATAGGTGCCTGTCAGATATACGCGATTGGGATTACTTGGGTCGATGGCAATATCGGAATTTTCGACTCCTTGACCACCTGGGTTTACATTCTCGGCGGGCATAGGCAGCGATTGCCATGTGCTACCGGAGTTGGTTGATAGAAACACTCCTTCAACTTGTCCTAAAAATGGACCATTAAGCTGAACTAGCTTCACTGCGACAGAGCCACTGGGGCCTGTAACCGCTTCAAGTACAGTCTGCACAGATCCATTGATCAAGCCTCCACTATTGGGAGCACTAAAAACCTTTGTCCAGGTCGTCCCATTGTCCGTGCTCTTATATAGCGCAGTGCTTGCAAAATGTGTGGGGGTAGTCACTGCGGCGTAAATTATACTAGGATTTGAGCGATCGCCGACGACGGAAGTCACGGGGCCAACCGCAAAACCTGCTGTCGATGAATAGTTGACAAAAGACTGTCCTCCATCGGTGCTGCGGTACAGTCCATACCCCGGTGCCGTGGAATCAGGGGTTAAAGGTTCAAATGTGCCAACTAATAGAGTCCCGCTGGTATTGGGATTGAAATTGCGTGCCACCACGTCAACCACGGTTTTGCCTGAGAGTGTGGCATTGCCTGCTAAGTCGGCTTTCCAAGTATTTCCACCATCCTGGGAATATAACAGCCCAAGGCGTTTGCCTCCCCGGGATTCAGGATCGCCAAGATTGAAATTGCCTATGGCGCCATTGCTGGTGATGCCGAGGCCAGCCAAGATGGTATTATGCGAGCTTACAGTGGGATCAAAAGCTAAACTTGCAATTGAAAGTGAAGCTTGATGATCTGTGAGTGGTGTCCAGGTGGTCCCGAAATTCTGTGTGCGCCAAATACCTCCATTGACGCCTCCCACAAAAATGGTATTTGCATTGGTAGGGTGGGTGGCGATAGGTTGGGGACTACCTACATCAGAGTTATGGTCGCCTAAAAAGGAATCGAAGGCTGGTGCTGGACCCTGTGTAACAAAAGTATTAGATGCAGCCCATAGGGGTAAAGAAACAATGCTTAGGGCCATGAACTTGTTAAAATGACGTAATGGCATCTTGTTCCTTGTGGTAGAATGTAAAAATTTTATTTATTTTAAACCTAGCGTTAAGGTTATTTTTTTTCAAGGAATAGTCGTAGAGCAATTGTTTGCTTATTGAATTTGGTGTACAGTGATCGATTAAATGGAGGCGTTAAAGTGTTTGTCATCAACAACTATCTAAAAATGACCCTGTTAGCCTGTTTGCTTTCTTCTGTTTTGTGCGCCGCTGATAAAATGCAGGCTGTGCAGCATGATAGCATTTCGGCTTATGCCATCAATAGCAGGACGCACGAAGTTTTATTAGACGAACAGAGCGATCTTAGTTTAGTGCCGGCTTCTTGTATGAAAGTGGTTACTACAGCCGCCGCCCTACAGGTGCTGGGACCGGATATGCGTTTCCAGACAGATCTGGAATATGATGGGTCTATTGATGCAGCGGGTGTGCTTCACGGCAATCTGTATATTCGTGGTGGTGGAGACCCGTGTCTTGGTTCAGGGCGTGTGCTTCCCGCGCTTGCATGGCCGCAGCAAATTGAAGCTTGGGTGGCAGCTATCGTGAAACAGGGAATCCGCAGCATTGAAGGGACGATTATTGGCGATGCCACGCGTTGGGAGAGTGCCCTTGCTGCGCCCAGCTGGTTATGGGAGGATTTAGGAAATTATTATGGAGCAGGTGCTTCAGCCTTATCATTCAATGAAAATGCTTACACTCTATTCTTCAAACCAGGCAGCAAGGAAGGGGCTGAGGCCACTATTTTACGCCAGGAGCCCCCGCTTGCAACTGTAAAACTCGTCAATGAAGTTAAAACAGGGCCTCTTTATTCCGGAGATAAGGCTTGCATCTATGGCGCAGAATATTCGCCCGTGCAGTTTATCAGAGGCACCATCCCGCTTGGTGTCAAAGAATTTGCCATCAAAGGCGCTATGTCAGATCCGGCGGCATCGTGTGCCGATTTGTTGACTAAAGCACTCGAAAGTCGGGGGGGTGTTGTGGGGCGTGCTCCCATGCGCAACCAACAGCCACGCGTCGTCTTTCACACGACGTTATCGCCCCCGGTTAAAGATATCGTCTACTGGACCAACCAAAAGAGCATTAATCTATATGCAGAACATCTTCTGAAGAAGATGGGCGAGGTGGCCAAGCAAGAAGGGTCTACGCAGGCAGGTACGCAAGCTGTGACTGCGTTTTGGGCAGGGCAAGGTATCGATTTGCAAGGGTTTTATATGGCCGATGGCTCAGGATTATCGCGAAAGAATTGCATTACTGCCAAACAGTTGGTGGCGATTTTACTTAAGATGAAAGAATCACCACATTTTGCGCTCTTTTTGAAGTCTTTGCCAGAGAAGCGCAACTACAAAGCCAAGCATGGTTCGATGTCGCAGATTCGAGGGCTGACAGGGTATATCGATGATACTGTCTTTGCTGTGCTGATCAATCATTCGACAGACAGCAAGCTCGAAGAGCGCATCGATGCTATCCTTGCGGCCGCGACCAAGCCAGGGAACAAGCAGTGAAGGCATGGACGACATGGACTGAATGGACTACATGGACTACATGGACGAAGTGGACGAAGAAATGAACGATAGCTGTCCATCATTAGTCCACTTCGTCCATGTAGTCCACTCAGTCCATGTAGTCCACTCAGTCCACTTGAGACGATTGCATAAGTGACAAAATATTTTCCGAATATTTAGATTAGGCTTCAAGCTAAATCCTGAGACTTGATACACCCGGTGCTTACCCCTGAAAGGGGTAACGGCTTGTAGCCCAGGGTAAGCGACAGCGCAACCCTGGGAGATTTATATTAGATATTGTACCCCAGAAAGGGGTACGGGCATGCTATGTGCATTTTTGACCAAAAATGGCCCGCACCCCTTTCTGGGGTGCAATATGGTATTCTTATACCCAGGGTTACGCTGTCGCTCACCCTGGGCTACAAGCCGATACCCCTTTCAGGGGTAAAGCACTGAGCGCATCAATCCCCTGGACAATGTTCTGAGTAATGCTAGTTTGAACACACTCTTGCTGGCGAATATCGGAAATTGGCTAATCATTGCCAAAAAATAATTCTTTTTTGACAGTGGGTTCGCTTCTAGAGCGCCATTTTACTTTTGCAATTGTCTCTTACCGTCCATTTTCCTTAAGACAGCATTTTTAGCTAGCTGTGCAAGCAATTGTGTAAGATCGTGCGCTGGGTTATTAAACCATAGGTGGTATTGGCCGACAGCTTGTTCCACGAACATCTGGTAGCCATGAATGATTGTGCACCCCTTACCTTGCGCCTCTTTTAAGAAGGGGGTCAGCAGCGGTTTCGTCTTAATGTCCATTGCTATTGCCTTTGGCAGGATGTACTTGGAAGCTATAGGTTGGTCTAGCGGCGTGCAATTAATGATAATATCGTAGCCCGCTTCAGCACAAGCTTCCATATGCTCCAAGCCGTATGCCCTCCCATTGTAGCGGGCGGCGATGTGTTGCGCTTTTTCTATGTGGCGATTGACGATGATCACAAATGCCCCTCTATGCTGCGCTTCAAAGGCTATGGCCTTGGCAGCGCCACCGGCACCGATGATCACAAGGCGCTTGCCTTTAACTGCCCCGTGCGTTTCAATAGCATTCAAAGCACCCTTGCCATCGGTATTGGAGCCTGTAATTTTACCATTCCCAAAAACCAGCGTGTTTACTGCGCCCATGGCTTGGGCTGGCGACGTGATCTCATCAAGGTGGGGGATGATGTATTCCTTTAAGGGCATCGTGACGCTGAGACCTTTAAAAGGCAGTTGCTGGGCCAAGGGCAAAAATGCAGCAAGCTCTGCCGGCTTGACTTCTATTTTTACATATACCGCATTGTGGCTGTATGTACTGAAGACATGATTGTGGGTTTCATCGCTGATGCTAGGGTCCACTGGATCGCCAATTAAGCCAAAAATCGCCGTGTGGTGATTTGACATGCGTATCTGATAGCGTTCTATCAGGAGTTTGGCAGATAGTTGTCCGGGAGCGGTCTGCATACTATTCTCAAGGGAGGCATAAGTGATGGGACTCCCCACCACCGGACCTAATATACGACTGATCTGTCCATGTGGTCCCATGCTAATCGGAATGAGGTGGTGACGATTCTTTGCCCAGCATAGTAGGCGCAGTGCCTCTACGCTGTTATGGGCGGTCACGGCAATTTTATAGTAATGGGCAGGAATCTGCTGCATGGCTTGATACAGGTGATCGAGCGCTGGTGGTGTGCCCGTGAAATCGTGGTGGGAGAGGATAAGCTTGATCGAGGGAAATTCAGCCGCTATCTGCGCGATGAATGCGGCCGAGACGTGATCTTCGATATCTAGATATTCGGGCAACAGCGCTGCCAGGCGACGTAGCTCTGTGAGCCTCATTTCTTCAGAATTCGCGTAATTTCCGCCTTGTTGTCGACTGCGCAGAGTGAAAATCATCGGTATCTTAAAGGTGGTCCGCAATTGCTTTAAAGCTGTCAAACTGATTTCTGTGAAGCCATCGAGGCGAAGTTCTACGAGGTCGGTGATAGCCACGGCTTTGGTCAGCTGTTGCTGGATATCGGCTATAGTAGGTCCTTTAATGACAACACAAAGCATTGTTCATCCAATCTAGAGCAGTTTTCAATACAGCCTCTTCCACATGCATGCAATAAAGCGATTCACACGGCAGTGCCGAGCCAATGCCATTGATGATGACAAAACGGGGGCGTCCTTTTAGAGATTTTTTGTCCATGCTCATCGCTTCAAGCAAAGTATGGATGGAGAATTGACAAGGCAATTGTAAAGGCAGGTGGTATGCCATGAGGACCTGATAGATGCGCTCAAAAGAGTCTTGTGTGAGATGTCCAAGCAACACAGCCAACTTGCTTTCAACCAGCATGCCGATAGCCACCGCCTCGCCATGCGATAGGGAGTAGTGGGTGAGGGTTTCTAGGGTATGTCCGACAGTATGTCCAAAATTTAGCAGATGGCGCTTTCCCTGTTCTTTTTCATCTTGTTCCACGATCTCATTTTTGATGCGGCAGCTTTCGAAAATAGCGGTTTTTAGGGTGTGAGGATCTAATGCCAACAGCTCATGGGCGTGTTGTTCCAGAAATTCGAAATAGGAGGTATTGGTAATGATACCATGTTTAAGCATCTCCACGATGCCATTAGTGAGTTCTTTTTTGGGGAGGCTTTGCAAGGTGGATGTGTCGATGATTACTCTTTGAGGTTGGTAGATACAGCCCAGCAGATTCTTTCCTGCAGTCACATTGACCCCAGTTTTGCCGCCCAGGCTAGCATCCACCATGGCGAGCAGTGAGGTGGGGAGCATCACGAGAGGGACACCGCGGCAGTAGGTGGCCGCGAGGTAGCCAGTGATATCCGTGACCACGCCCCCACCTAGCGCTAAGATGCAAGTATCGCGGCCAAGTCCTTTGGCAAATAGCTGGTCTTCTAATTGCTCTTTGGTGGCTCTCGTTTTAGAGGCTTCACCAGCCGGAAATGAGAATAGGTGGGCTTCTACCTCAGATTCTTTTAGGGCTTGACAGAGCGGTTCTCCGTATAGGAGGACGAGGTTGTCATCGGTGATAATGGCACATTTCGCATGCAATGATTTGAAATATGCCAGCTGTTGGCTTAAGCCTGCATGTTGGATGACAATCTCGTAGGTATTAATATTAGCGGGGATGGTGCAGATAAGCGTTTGATTCATATTTTGATGCACCGATTTAAGAGGAGCGCATCCGTGAGTACTAAGGCCAGCATGGCTTCGACCACGGGGACTGCCCGAATGGCCACACAGGGATCGTGTCTAGAGCCTGTAGGGAGTTGAAAAGCGGCCTTTTTGCCCGTGGTGGTTAAGGTCTCTTGTGGTTGCATGATGCTCGAGGTGGGCTTGAAGGCAACCCTGCCAACGATAGGCATGCCTGTAGAAATCCCTCCCAAAATGCCTCCTGCATGATTTGTTTGAGTCTCAATCCTTCCATTTGCATTGGTAAAGCGATCATTATGTGTCGAGCCTGACATGGTAGTCGATTGAAAGCCAGAGCCGATTTCAAACCCTTTGGTGGCAGGTAGACTTAGCATGGCATGGGCTAAGTTGGCTTCTAGTTTCTCATAGATAGGGTCACCGACACCCACAGGCACGGCCGAAGCGACGAATTCAACGATCCCACCAAGCGAATCGCCGTCGTGCTTAGCTTTTTCGATTAATGTAGTCATGGCTTGTGTTGTGGTGTCATCGGGACAAAACACAACACTTCGGTGTGTGTGGGTGCGTATGAGGTCGATCTTATCCCAGTGCACAGTCGCTTCTATCGGGCCTATTTGTTTTATATAGGCCACAAGTTCGATTCCGTGGTGTAGTAGAAACTTCTTTGCTATAGCTCCCGCTGCCACGCGACAAGCAGTTTCTCGCGCTGAGGAGCGCCCGCCACCTCGGTAGTCGAAAATTCCATATTTTTCTAAATAGGTGTAATTGGCATGTCCTGGGCGCAGCAGGTCTTTGATGGGCTCGTATTTGCTGGAATCGGCATCTTTGTTTGGAATGATAATGCTAATGGGTGTGCCGGTGGTTTTCCCTTCAAACACGCCCGATAGGATTTCGGCTTGATCTATTTCACTTCTAGGGGATGTATAGGGCGTTCTGCCGGGCGCTCGAAAGGCTAAGGCAGCATTGATATCACTATCACTGATTTCTATGCCGGCCGGGCAGCCATCGATGACAACGCCGATGGCCTTGCCATGCGATTCACCCCAAGTGGTCATCTTAAATATGTTGCCGAAGGCATTGCTTGCCATGTGATCTTTTTCCTCTGTTTTGTATCAGCGTGCTTTAATATTGGCTCCTAATGCATTGAAATCATGCATGAACGTGGGGAACGTTTTGGCCACACATTCGATGGCCGAAATAGTGGTTTCACCTCCAGCGCCTAGTGCCGCCACAGTCAAGGCCATAGCCATGCGATGATCATGGTGCGAGTGTACGTGAGCTCCTTTGAGAGGGGAGTGTTTGATCAGCAGGCCATCATCGGTTTCTGTGATGTTGGCTCCCATCTTGCGCAATTCCGTGGCTATACTATGGATGCGATTACATTCCTTATGTTTAGCGATGGCAGCATTGTGGATGTGCGTTTCGCCTTCAGCATAGCAGGCCACGACAGCTAAGATAGTGATCGCATCGACAAAGTTGTTGATATCGACAGTGATGCCAGTAAGTGGTTTTCCTTTCTTGATATGCAGACATTTACTACCTGCATCCCAATCGATCTGGGCGCCCATCTGTTGGAAGACGGTAAGCAGCTCTTTATCGCCTTGAGCATCATTCAAATCGATGTTTTTGATGGTCAGCTTTGATTTTGTAACCAAGGCGGCAGCCACTGGAAAGGCTATTGAACTGAAGTCGCCAGGCACTGTGTATTCAAAGCCTGCATAGCGGGCCTTTCCTTTCAGGCGATAGCGCTCGAAAGTCTGATTTTCATAGGCTATTCCCAAACGCTCAAACCAATCTAAGGTCAGGGCAACCCACGGTTTCTCTCCTGGATTTTTAACGTGCAGTTCAATGCCTCCCTCCGTAAACGCCGAGGCGATGAGCAAGGCTGAGACCGGTTGGGAGTCTTCACCGGCTATGGTTGCTTTGCCTGGCATGAGCGGACCCTGAATCACGACAGGTGCGTAGTGATCTCCGCGCATGGAGGTGGCTTTCACTCCTAGCTGGGAGAGTCCATCGAGGAGCTGCTGCATCGGTCTGTGGTGTCTAATTGAGTAATCGCCCGTAATCACTACAGGGTGGGAGGCTAAGGCGCCAATGGCAGCACAAAAGCGCAGCACGATGCCTGAATTGCCGGCGTGGATCACATCTTCGGTGTGGAGGAGTTTGCCTTTAATGCCTTGGATTTCAATTTTGCATGGCGATACATCAATGGTGGCGCCAAAATGGCGGCATGCTTCAACCATGGCTTGGGTGTCATTAGAGGACAGGTAGTTGTGGATAACGCTTTTGCCATCGCCTAAGGTGGCGAATAGAAGCGATCGTAACGTATGGGATTTCGAGGCAGGCGCCACAATTTCGCCCTTGAGGGAGGCCTTATTTACCACATATTGACTCATGATCTTCTCCAATGGATGACAGTTTATTGGCGCAGCCATGTAGCTTAGGCTTTAGCCTGAGCTCGTTTTGGCAGGCTTGAGCCTGCCCGCGCCGCCCGCCTCAGCGAGGCAAGGCGCGCTCGGTGTCGTGGCCTCACAACCGTTGCTCCAAAGTGTCTGCCGCTTCAGCCTCTCGCATTCTAGCCTTAAGCTGGGCCTTAGTGCATTTTGTTAAAACGATCCTTTGCCACAAGGGAGCGCGCCTCGCCTCGCTGACGCGGGCGGCGCGGGCAGGCTCAAGCCTGCCAAAACGAGCTCAGGCTAAAGCCTAAGCTACATACTTTTGCTGCCAGCAAGGCGCGCTCGGTGTCGTGGCCTCACAACCGTTGCTCTAAAGTGTCTGCCGCTTCAGCCTCTCGCATTCTAGCCTTAAGCTGGGCCTTAGTGCATTTTGTTAAAACGATCCTTTGCCACAAGTGAGCGCGCCTTGCCTCGCTGACGCGGGCGGCGCGGGCAGGCTCAAGCCCGCCAAAACGAGCTCAGGCTGAAGCCTAAGCTACATGCCTAAGCTACATGCCTAAGCTACATATGCATGTAGGCTTCGAGGCCGTATTGGCGCCATAATTTTTCGGCTTGCTCCCATGACACAAATTTACCGCTTCTCGATGCTTCTAAGAGGCGGATAATGGAAAGCGCCACTTCCGAAATCTGTTGTCCACCTTTTTGATTTTGCTTCACATATTCAATGGCATCGAAAAGCACAGCGTTGGCCTCGGCATAGGAGATGCTGTCAGTTTTGGGTAGCCGATCGTTCACATGACTTTGAATCAGGAAAGTGGCTCGTCCATATAATTTGAGGTTACCAGGATGGACGTTGGCCATCGTATTACCAATCACGCGTCCCAATTTTGTCATCACACCGGTGGAGTGGGCGTTGAGTAACATTTTTAAGCCAATATGCTGACGCACACCCAGCGGATCCTGTTCTGTGTTCACGGGCAACTGAATGATATGCGCCTGCGGGGCTAGGGCAGAGATCTGGGCGACAATAGCGCTGTCGTTGGTTAGTTGTTGGGAGGACACCAGGATCACGCCCACATTGGCTTTGGCTGCTGTGAACTGTTGTAGCCATTTTTGGAACCACTCTGGATTAGCAGCCCCTTGTTTGATTTCTTCATCCATGAGGATAAGGACCCCTAAGTCGCTTTCATTGGGACCGCGTTTTTCACTATTATTGGCTGAATAGGAGAAGTCGTAGAGATACTGTTGATCATTCCCCCCTTTTTTCAAACTTGTGAGAGCGGCTTGTTGCAGATAGGGGTCGGCTACGCCATTTTTAAAGGGTTCTTCGTAATGGGCAGGGTCTAGTCCACTGAAAGGGCGCCCTAAGAACTTTTGCCAGGCATCCTCGATATTTTCGGCGGGTGTCCACACTTGGATCCATGCTTTTCTGGTTGGCTCGTAGATGGTATCGAGAGGGTAAAGTTTGAATGTAGGTGAGCGCTCAGTCGCATCTGTAAATACGGTGATTAAGGCATCTTTAGCAAAGTAGGTTGCAAAGTGGTCATGCGCATAAGTTGCAGCTTCGATATCTGTCAGACGGCTGATGGCGCTGCTTTGGCTATGTACAGCTTGTTGCACAGGGATAAAGCTCATGAGACGCTGACTAAGGGTGGTATGGATGTCGAAGCCAAGGGTTTGCAACTCATCTGTGGTTAGATGCTTTTGCAAGACGCGGCAAATGGCATGTTCAAGGATGATGCCCATCACAAAGGTTTCGCTGGTGGTGGCTTGCATGCGCGTAGAGCCAGTAATGGATTGCGGTCCTGTGAAGAGGCGTATCTTGGTGATATTGTCGTTATCGAGGACGCTGCGGCTTCTGTCAAAAGGTAAGAGCACCTCGTCGGGGTTGTTATAGACGAAAAATAGATTTTCTTTGGCTTTTTCTGGTGTCTGATATTGTTCCAAGGCAGAGAGGACGGTGCCGATGACTGAGGAGGTTTCCCCACCTTCAGTGATGGCGAAGACGGCGTCGCCAGCTTGGATGTGGTGTTCTTGCAATTGCAATTTGCCAATGAGTTGCAGATCTTCAAATCCTTCCAGCGAGCTAATTAAAGCTCTGTCGGCACCTGTCATTTCCCCGATGAGGGTATCTTCAATATCCGGCAGGTGGTCTTTGAGTTTGTCCCAGAGCGACATAGTTTGGAGTTTACTCCAAAAGGGGCGCCAGAAGGAGCTTTCGACTTGCTTGGCAAGGCGTCCTGTTGCGCCGCAGCCGTAGATGTATATTTTGTTGTTGTCGATGATGGCTCTTTCGACAGCATTTACAGCTTGTTCCAGGATGGCGGTGTTTTTGGCCATTTCGCTAAATTTTGTGGAGATATCCAGATCGACGCTAAGCAGGTCTTTAATTCCTTGCTGTGAATCTGCTTTGATCACGCGGCTTAGGTCCCATGTTTTTGGATGGCGTTGTTCGGTCAATAGGGTGTGGAGCTGGAATTGTTTCTTATTGGCGACATAATCGATCGATTGTTCTGAGGGGGTGATGTGGAGCAGCTGTAAAAGGGGGTGCGTGATTGCGTATGTGTGAGACGTGGTGACGGCATGAGCTTTGACATGGCTTGGAAACAAACAGAAGATAGAAGCTAGGGCGGTCGTGGCAATGGCAAAAATGCGCGTTAATAGGGGTGACAGATGGGTCTGCCACCATGTGAAAACGCGACCTTGATGGGACACTAGCGTGCGCGTTGTCTTAAGGGTTTGAGATGTTTCAACGTTCGAGATTGTTTTTGTGGGCTGGATAATCATAAGTACAAGCTAGGGGTGTTTTTTGTTCTTGTACAGACTATAAAAAAAGCCCTATTATTGCTATTCAAAATCTCTCAATTCCGGGCCCTTGTATTCATTTTTTTCAATTGTTGCAAGCATTTGGTGCACACCATTGATTTCAGGAAGCTTCCATTTAGCCAGATGTGTTTTAACTTTTTTGGGGTATGAGGCTGACTGCGGATTCGTATAGTAGATACATACATTTCTTAATGTCTTTAACAGATATTGACTAACCTTCTTGTGCATTGCTGCGTCTGCGAAGAGAGTGTTCATAGGGGAATCGTCTTTATCTATTCCTGTACGACACGCTCGATATAATTGCGGATAAAGTTCGGTTGGGACGAAAATAGAGTTTTCTATAAAGCGTATGACTACTTTCATTCGCATGGCCTTAGGATCTTCACTCATATTAGCTGCAGCAAAACGAGAGGCGGTCAGCTTAGTCCCGATAGGCGCATCCTTTACAGCCCAGAAGATTGTTTTTATAGTCTTCTTTATAGTCTCGATATCCGTGATTTCTTTCAAAAGAAGAGAGGCGCTTTCGGAGACATCCTCCCAGAGATGGTCAGGCCACTCTTTAAAAAGAGCCATCAACTCTTTGGACATATTTTCTCTTTTATCTGCTGCTACCTTACTCACTGTCATACTAATGAAATTCATCGCTTGACTCTGCGTCTCATTGTTGATGAGTGAAACACTCCTTCCTGCAGAATCTCTTCCGTGTGCGGTGGGTGATAATGTGTTTTGCCCTGTAGGGGTGTCATTCCATGGGCGTGTAGATGTAAGACTCTGGCCTTCTGATGTGCCTTCTATGGAAGCTGTCATAATGTCCCTATAATTAAAGTGTAATTGTAATGTTGTGAAATATAAACTAAGGTGTTTTTATTTACTAATTTAATTTGTGTATTGTTGTTGACTTATTAGAAAAATAATTGGACATGGACGGCCTGGACGAATTGGACTACCTAGACGAACTGGACGGTCTCGAAGCCGTTGTCCAGTTCGTCCAGGTAGTCCAATTCGTCCAGGTAGTCCATGTCCAATTAGCCGCTATGTTGCAGCCTCGACGCATTGCATAGACAATGAGTTGCTCTTTTTATGGCTTGGAGGGGGGTAATCTTCTTGCTTGGCGATGGGGAAATGCAGTGAAAAGGTAATTCCAGACGCATTATCATGATTAATATCATTGACATTGGTGATGATCTTATCATCACCTTCTACGATGTTATTGTTCATGTGACGAATTAAGGTTTCGGCGACGAAACGTTCGAACGAGGTTTTGGTGAATTTTCCCTGTGTTGGGGTTTGTGACGGGGGATTTTTTGTGGAATGGGATTGGCGGCGGCTGGAGGATAGATTGATAAATTGAGTCAACTTTGAATAATTGGCATACGTGATCGTGAAACGCAAGGTGATGGAATGATCCCCTTTTTTTGTAATTTCACTTTCTAAGGATACCCTGCCCTCATTTTGTGTCGATTTGATTGCTTGTGAGAGGAAAATCGAGAGTAGGCGATGCAACCGCTCTTGATCGCCAAATAGAAAGGGAGGGACTTCGTGTTTGTCATTGATGTATAACTCAATATTTTTCGTCTTAGCCTTTGCGAGTAAGCTAAGATTTATTTTTTCCAGCATTTGAGGATAGTGAAAACATTCCTGTTTGACAGGACAATTCAGGTGTAGAAATTTAGTAAGATCTAGTGAAGTTTCAAAAAGGTGTTTTATCTTTTTCGTGATTGCTTTGAGTTGCTTGCTGAGGCTTTCAACTTGTGCATCAGGAGCTTTTAGCTGTTCCAAAATTGTATTTTGCTGCTGGGTGTGAGTATGGAGTTCGTGTTCAACATATTTAAAGGCTGAAAGCGTCGACATTTGCTTTTTTACTTCGGCCAGCTGCCCTTGCTTTAATTGATCGAGCTCTTGAGTTAAGGCATTAATTTTCGTCTGTTTCATTGCTATTAAGTGCAACGGATTGCGAGTGGTGCTGCCTATAGAGCTGCCAGTAGGGAGTTTTGGGGCAATAATTGGTGTTTGTGGGGTAAGATGGGTCACTTTAAGCGCAGTCTGCTGTGGTGGTTGGACTGCACCAACGGATTGAAGTGGCTGAGGAAGCCATACCTCGATGTCGTATGGCATTGCATCTGGCTGAGGGGACGCAGGTCGAGCAACTTGTTGGGAAGGACTTAAAAGTGTTCTCTCCAAGCTGGCCTGTGTTGAAGGCTGGAGTTGAGGAGAAGAGGCTTGGACAGTTGCTGGACGTGCGGGGCTAGTTGGTGCGTAAGGGGAAACATCGCTGGTTGTGTGGGAGGCACTACAAGAAAAGCCAAGACATGAAAGCATATGATCACTCCGTTTTTTTAAGAAAAAAATTTGGGTCGAAGCGAATGTGTTTTTTTGCAATGGCGTGAAAAGCAAAATATCGTGTGCAGTGCGCTGCTAACTAGTCTTTATTGATATTTTTTTATTTAATACAATGGGGATTATTTTCCAACAACATTATTTCTTTCGGGGATGAAGGTGGGTTCATGCCAGAAGATGGTTGAGGTAAGCAGCAATAAAAGTCCTATCATGATCCATCCCATGAGGAAGAAGCAATCATCCAGCGCTAAGGAGATCGCTTGCCGATCTAAGATATTATTCAGCTGCAAGTCTGCGGCTCGGCCCTTGATGTGAAAGAAACTAGCTTCCTTAAAAAATGTTTGCGTTTTCTCTGAAAAAGCTGTGAGAGTACCACCTAAACGATCGTGATAGAATGCCTGCCTTCGTTGCCACAGTGTGATGTAGCTGATGACGCCAAGCGAGCACGCTAACGCACGCACCACCTGAAAAATTTCAACCACGGCAATCGTATGTTCTTCCGAGTAGCTATGAAAGCATAAGCGAAAGATCGGCGGTAGAAAGAAAACCAAACCAAAGCCGGCGATGATGCGCGACAGGGCGATGCGTTCAAAATCGATATATTCATTAAAAATGGTGGTGTGAAAACACGAAATCGTCAAGCAGATCAAAGCCAGTGCTAAGGGGATGCGGGCATCTACGCGTGCTAACCATCTCCCAATGAGGAGAGATTGGACCCCACCCGCTACGACCATGACGCCAAGCAGCGTGCCCACCCAGATGGGGGTGTAGTTGACATACAGGCTAAGCCAGAATGCCAGGAGGACCACAATGCCAAAATAAGCTGAGAAGAGACATGCCAAATTGACGATGCCATAAGTGAAGAGAGGTTTTTTAAAGAGAGTGAAATCAATCAGGGGGTAGGGGTGGTATAGACTCCATTGGATAAAAAAGAGTGTACAGACAGTTCCTACGAGCAAAAAGGCGATGAGCATATGCGACCGGAACCAATCGAATTCTTGGCCTGTGATGATGACAAAGCCGACACAAAAGATGCCCACGGCATAGAAGAAATACCCAATGCCATCGAATTCACGCGCTTCAATGGGAGGTTGGTAGTTGTTTAATTTGATTCTAATGTATTCAGCCAAAAACATCACAAAAAGCACATTGCCGAAGAAGGCGAAGCGCCAGTGAAAATCATAGGCAATCCATCCACCCCAGCAAGCTCCTAAAATCGGGACTGTCGAAAATAGAGCTAATGAAATAGTCCCGAAGAGAGATTTTTTTTCGGCCGGGACGAGACCGGCAAAGAGCTGATTATTTAAGGCATAAATTGGGCCAGCAACAAAGCCTTGGATAAAGCGAAAGAGGAGAAATAGTGGAAAACTTGTGGCTAAGCCACAAAGGAGAGAGCACAAGGCAAAGAGATGTAAGCTGATATAGAGAAGCTTGACTGTACCCACTCTATGTGCTAGGGAGCGTCCTAAAGGGATGCCGATGGCATTGCCGAGACCATAAAAGCATACTGTGTAGATGGCGATGTCGTTGCTACCTCCAAGATCTCCAGCAATATATAGCGATCCCATAATCGTCAAGGTGAAGCTGAAAATGGTGAAAAAAAGTACGGCAAACAAGGCTACAAAGATGGAATTCGTCGGCTTTGTTAACATGCAGTCCCATCCCTAATGAGGAGTTTTTTTAAATTCCTCAAGGGGTACCCCAATACGCGCGAGGTATTCTTTGATTTCAGTGTCCACATCCTCTTTTTTTAGAGACAGCGCAGTGTGGGCGTAAGTTAAAAGAGTAGGATCCAAATTTTCATGAATGACCGCTTCGATCATTTCCATAGCGCCGATTTCTTCCAGCTCGAAAATCGATGTTCGATAACAAGGAGCAACTTCGGTTGAAGTGGGGACTAACCCTCCTTCTTGGTCTGTGAGATCTACCGTGGCTTCCATGGAAAGACCGATGCGCAGTGGGTGTTTTTTTATTTCGTTGGGGTCTAACTGGACTCTGACAGGTAGGCGTTGCACAATCTTAATCCAGTTGCCTGATAAGTTTTGTGGAGGAAGTAAGGAGAACGCATTGCCAGCACCGCCGGGTAAACCGACAATGGTGCCATTAAAAACGATCCCATCGCCATATAGATCTGAAGTCAATAGGACTTTTTGGCCAATTTTCATATCCTTCATCTGAGTTTCTTTGAAATTAGCATTTACCCACACTTGATCTAAGGGGATAATGCTCATGAGAGGGTGGCCACTATTCACCCACATGCCCACTTGGATAGATCTTTGAGCGACTAAGCCATCTACAGGGGCATAGACTTTGCAACGATAAAGCTGTACCCACATGTTGCGCAGCTGGTCTGCTGCCGCTTGAATTTGAGGATGCATTGTGATCGAAGTGCCTTGCACATAGGCTAACGCGCGTTCGTAAAAGGCTTCAGAGGTTTTGAGTGCAAAATAGCCACTTCTCAGTGCTGCCACGGCGTGATCAAAATCTTCCTGGGAGACGCCTGCGGCTGCGAGCACATCTTCTCGATGTTTGTAATCTTGGGCTGTTCTGATGAGCTCCGCCTTGCGTGATTCGATTTCTGCCTTATAGGCGAACACTTGATGGAAGGCTTGGCAGATCTCGCGCACCTGATTGGCCAATTGCTTTTGCGTTAGATCTAAAGCGATTAATGCGTCGGTGGTGTCCAATTCAACCAGCAGCTGTCCTTTTTTTACAAAAAAGGTGTCATCCGTGTGGATAGCAGTGACGAACCCTTTCTTTAAGGGTGTGATAAAAAGTTGGTTGCCTTCAACATAGGCATCGTCAGTAAAAGCTCTGAGGCGCAGCACGAAAAACCAAACCAAAACACCAATGAGTAACAGAACCAGGCAACTACTCCAAAAGACAAATGTGAGGCGTTTGCGTTTCTTTTGCAGTTGTACATGGTCTGGTGGCTGGGGGGGTGCGCTCATGAGCTGACTCCATCTGCTTGCAAGGGAATACAATATTTTGATTGATAACCGCCTCCCAATGCTTTGATTAACTTAATTGTTGCCACATATTGACCGTAAAGTAGAGAGACATTTTCGAGTTTTCTATTCACTAGTTCAATTTGGATGCGGTATTCATCAAAGCGATTGTCGAGACCTGCATTTTTGCGCAAGGTGGTGAGTTCTGAGCGCGTTTGAGAAGCATTGACGATACGATCTTGCGCTGCTTTTTGTGTATAGATTGATTGGGCCAGCGCTAGTAAGTCTGCCACTTCTTGTGTACTTTGCAGCACGAGGTTGTTGTAAGCATATACTGCAGCATCAAAAGAGGCTTTATGCGCATAGACATTAGCTTGGATCGCTCCAGCTGTAAAAATTGGCAGATGGACAGCAGGTTCGACGTTATATGTCTTGCTTTGGTTTTGAAATATTTTGGGGTAAAAGACACTTTCAAGCCCGACAAGCCCTGTGAGACTGACATTGGGGTAGAAGTTGGCGATGGCAGCTCCCACTTGATGGGCTAGAGCTTGCACGCGCCAGATTTGTGCCATGAGATCGGGTCTTCGAGCTAGCAGATCAAGTGTCAGGTTCTCAGGAATGGCAATGCTTGGCGGTAAGGAGGGGAGTGTCTCATCGATGTCTAGAGGGGTATCAGGGCCTCTGCCGACTAAATAGTTGAGCAGATGTTGACCCACGATGATTTCCTCGTTGATGCTTGAAATGAGTTTATTGGTTTCCTCGCAACTTTCCTCGAGCAAGAGGGGATCCAGGTGTGAGGAGAGGGCGCTGGTTTCCATGAGTTTTTGCAATTCAAGATTGCCTTGATTGATCTTCAATAAAGACTCATAGAGCTCTTTGCGCAAGAGATTGGCTTTTAAAGCAAAATAGGCCTGGGCAATAGATGTTGTCACTAACAGGCGCACTTGCGCCGTTTCCGCCTCTTGGGCTAGTGTTTCTCCTAAAGCAGCCAAAAAGATATTGTAGTTCTTGCCCCAGAAATCGAATTCATACTGCAACGAGAGGGAGAGATCGATGAGATTCGCATTTAAAGGGACCGTAGGGTTGAGTGCGCGGTAGAGTCCATTTTGACTCAAATACGATTTGGTGATTTCGGCATCAAAAGAAAGGTAAGGGAAAAGGCGTGATTTGGCGACGATGGTCTCTTGCTTTGAATATTGGATAGTGGTTTCGACTTCCTGGATAGTGGGATTTTGGGCTAATGCTTCGGTGATTAGGCAGGAGAGTTGTGGTGAATCAAAAATCTCCCACCAAGTGTCGGAAGGCCACGTGCCTAAGCTGAAGTAAGGAGATTCCAAGCTAGTGGTAATGGTGCATTCGAGCGGTGGGGGAGCGATAAGGTTCTCTGTCTGTTGATCGTAAGGCATAGCGACGTAGCACGAGGCAAGCAATAGTAAGCATGTAATACTGATATTTTTGAGAATGGGGGTTCCCTTAAAAATAGTAGGAGTTAGTTTTAGATTAAACCAGAGCATTGCACGCTTGTAACAAGTTTTATATTGAGTTGTAAATATGCGCAAAAAATATTTTATTTAGCAACTAGATTCCACGCAAGCGATAGCTGTGTTAACTGTTCCCGCAAAAATAGACTGCATGAGCAATAAAAATAACATGATGGGCAGGATGGACAGGATAATTGCAAGGTGGCAAAGGTATCCATAACCACCCTGCAGTTATCCTGCCCATCCTGCCCATCATGTTATTTTTATTGCTCAGTAATAGACTTTTGCAATTGTCTTTTTCAGTTCACGCCGTCCACTCCGTCTATTTCCTTAAGTTTCCGGCATTGTGTGAACATGCATGTTAAGAGGCTTGCTCTAATTGTTTTTTAAGGCTTATAGTGACGGAATATATTGTAATTGAGCAGGGGTGTTGTGATGGAGACATTGAAAGGCAAGGTGGCTATTGTTACGGGTGCTACAGCTGGGATTGGACGCACCACAGCCTTATTATTTGCCAAACATGGAGTAAAAGTCGTGGCGGCTGGCAGAGATGTGCAGGCCGGTGCAATTTTGGTCGATGAAATCAAAAGTATGGGTGGTGAGGCTTTATTTGTGCAGACAGAAATCTCTGAAGCTCAATCTGTGCAAGCATTGGTTGCAGCAGCAACGAAACATTTTGGCGGACTTGATTTTGCCTTTAACAATGCGGGCACAGAAGGCATCGTGGAAGATTTGGTCGCAGCCGAAGAGGACACATGGGAAAGGGTCATTGATACGAATTTGAAAAGCGTTTGGCTATGCATGAAATATGAAATCCCAGCAATAAGTAAGCGAGGTGGTGGCGCAATCATAAATACTTCTACCAATTTGACGAAACTGGGATTGCCAGGAACGAGTATTTATACGGCAAGTAAGGGGGGAGTGGAAGCTCTCACTCAGGTAGCGGCTGTAGAACATGGTAAGCAAGGAGTGCGCATCAATGCTATTTGTCCAGGGGCCATCGACACGGCGATGTTGAGGCGCTTGCATAATGCGGATGAGATTGCTAAGCTAGCAAAATTAACCCCTTTAGGAATGCTTCCAGAGACAGAAGACATTGCGCAAACCGTATTGTGGTTGTGTTCTCCCGCCGCAAGATGTATTACGGGCGTTGCGATTGTGATTGATGGGGGCGCGTCGCTACTGTGTTAAACCTTGAGGCCGTGTTATGCTTTATGCAATTACCTCAATAACTCAATTTTAAACGTAGCTTGTGGTGCAATCCCCTTTACTAGTTGCTTTATCAATCCTGCTTGGCTAACATGACCGTCAGCTTTTTCGGCTAATACCACTTCACAAATGTCGCTATATTCGCGCATATCAGCAACAAATGCTACTAATGCTACATGGAAAGGGGAAAGACTGGGATTGAAAGCGGCATTTTCTAAGTACGAACCACTGTAAATTTTACCATCTGTGGCTTTGATCGCAACGCCAGCAATGGCTTGGCTATAAGGTGCATAGGAGGCATTGGCGGCATCAATGGCTTGTGCTGTCACAGGGCATGCGTGTTTTGAAAGCTTGCTGACTTGAGTGGCAGTGAGGAGGCCACCTAAAACTCCGAGATCTTGAGGTCCAAATGATTCAGGAAGAAGGGTGGAAAGTTTTTTAGGCGGGCAGTTTGGGATCAAGATTTCAATGTGATCATTGCCGATTTCATTCAGGAATTGTCTGCAGTGGCCACAAGGGGCTGCAGAAGTTGCTATCGCGACAAGTTCGGTTTCACCATGATTTCTAGCATTAGCTACGAGGAATTGTTCTCCATGAATCGCTTGGTTAAGAGGGAAGCCTTTGAATTCAATATTAACGCCGAGATATACATTGCCACTTTTACCAAGACCGACAGCGCCCACGTGGTAGTTCGAAATAGGGGGGCGAGCCAAGGGTTTCGCAAAAGTAATGAGTTGTTCTAGCAGCTTGTAGCGCGAAATTCCTGATAGGAGTGTGATTTGGTCAACTTTTTTTGCTTCGATGACAAAAGGATTTTGGGGTACTAAATTAAACAGTGGTTGTGGGGGTATTTGGCGTGCTAAGAGCGATGAAATACGAGAATGTACTGCGGCTTGGCGTTTGTTAAGTAGAGCGCTAGAGCTGTGATTGGCTGTTTGTGATTTTAGTTCCTCTGAAGGGAGTGATGCAGAAACGTGTTGTGAAAAGTCGATTTTCATGTTGTAACTCATTAGTTTTGAGGTTTCTGCTTTAAAGAAGTCAATGAAGCTGATATAGCATTAAGTGTCATTATAAAAAGAAAACAAGATATGCAAGATCGCTTAAGCGGCAGGATATGAATATTTTGCACTACCCAAAGTAAAAGACTCCATTATCCTTTGCGATCATCAGTACGTGTTCAGGGCATCTCTTAGGCCGCTACCGCGGCAAGCTACACCCCGTGAATATGTACGATCATCATGCCGCTTGCGATCCTACTTATCTTGTTATTTTATAACGAAAAGAAATATTTTTTTATCTATTTTTTGGTTTTTGCACGCAATAGGTTGTTAATCGATTTGACGCCATCGATCTCTTTTAGGTCTTTATTGATTTTGTCTATATCACTAGTGCTATTGACCCATCCTGTGAGGGTGACAACACCATCGCTTGTATGAACTTTAACATCTTTATTGCTATCAGAAAAAATGCCGCTTAATTTTTCACGTATTTTGACGTTTATTTGTTTGTCTTCATCAGTAGCGGCATAGTCTTCTGGGTACTTCTTTTCTACTTCGATAATTTTTTTAGTTTCTTTGTCAGAAGCCTTTTCTCCATTGACGGTGATTTGATTGTTCACTTGTCTGACGCCCTTAATCTTTTTGATTTGGTCTTCGATTTTGCTTTTATCATCGATAGAACCTACGGAACCACTTAGCACGACAACGCCATTATTGACATCAAAGCTAACTTTTTCAAATCCTTTGGAAAGCCACCCTGATGAAAGAGCATCGCTGACGTTTTTAGCGATTTCTTGATCTGAAGTGCTGCGCATCTGATTGGTTGAGGCATTGTCGCTTAAGTAGTAATTTGGATGATTCGAATATCCAGAGTATGGATCAGCTGATAAAATGGCTGTAGTACTTAAAACAGCTAAAAGCAGTTTTTTTTTCATACGTTTTCTCCGGTTAACGTTTTTTAATGTGAACGTCGATTCATCACAGGAATGGGGGAATATGTCAGGTTCATCATGCTAGATGGAAGCTAATCGATTTTTAATGAACTGTCAATATATTAATTTAAATTTGTGTAAGTAGTTTACACAGAGATTGTTGAGGTTGGGTTAGCTCGGGGAAATCATTCAAAAAGAGATTGCAGATAGCTCAGGAGCTCCTGAGCTATCTGCTGTGGAAGCAGTTATTTTGCTTGCTGATTAGCGCACAGTGTTAAAGCTGTGGTCATGAGGTTGCCAAGGAGATTGAAGTCCTTTTTATTTCCATTGGCATCGATCACATAAGGTTTAAAATTTCCGCTGCTATCCTTTTCGATAGTGACGTCAATAAAATGTGTCTTGGGAGCCAGCGGACAAGGAGAAATGCCTGAAGCTGCGCTGATCAATGTTTCTAAAGAAAGATCTTTGCGATTTCCTTTTGAATCGATGAGATAAGCTTTCAAGTGGTTGCTTGCATCTTTATCGAATTTAACTTGCAAGGCTGGGGTTGTTGGAGGGGTAGCAAGAGGTTTGCCTTTCTCTTTTGCACAGACTTGTAGAGATTGAGCAGCAGCGTTGACTAGGTTATCAAGATTTAACTCTTCTTTAACGCCATAGGCATTGATCTGTACGGCTTGTAATACATCAGGAGGATATTTATCTGTTGAACGCGTTTGAGGATTGACTTGTGCATCCTTTTCAAAAGCGATGTAGATGGCGCGATTTTTTTCTGTGCCGAGTTGACAATCTTTTAATAATTCAGCATTGGCAGTGAGTAGGTTGGCGAACTCTAGTGGTTCTTTGCGTCCATCGGGATGCACGATATAAGTTTGTAGTTTGCCTGCATTGTCTTTGTCAAAGAAGACTTGCACAAATTGTTCTGTTGTTTTGGTGTCGGTTGTTGGTTTTGCGGCTGCTTTGTTTTCACCGCATTTTATTGTGCCTGGAAGGGCGACGATAAGATCTTTAAGTAGGAAACGCTTTTTCTGACCTTGGGCATCGACCAAGTAAGTCATGCCTGAATTTTGGTTTTGCTCATAAAAAAGTTTTAAGGGTTCGCCTTTAGCACATTCTGTGATTTTTTTTCCTAGCATCACTTCTGCACTTGCGCGGAAGAATGAGCCAAGTGTTAGAGGTTCCTTTTGGCCGCTTGAATCTAAGTTAAAGACATGGAAGTTGTTGTTGTCGTCCTTTTCAACCACGATGCGAATGGTGTTGGGAGGGACTGGTGTAACAGATTTGCTTGGTGCATCTGCACATAGAATTGCGGAGAGCGAAAGGATAGAGAAAAGAAAGCCTTTAAAGGCTTTGGTGGGCAATGCTTTCATGGAATACCTCATTGGTGGTTAAAATTTTTTGTAAATTATCAAGAAATATCTTTATTAGCAAGGGTATAATAAGCAACAGTTCTTTGTGACTTGTTGTTTGATACAAACAGTGGTAAACTTATCAGCCCAAGTTTAACTATAGGCTGGTGTTATGCTTTTAAACTTCTTCACTGGAATGCTCATCGGTATATTAATTGCTGCACCTATCGGTCCGATCGATATGCTTTGTATCCAAAAAACGTTGTTATTTGGACGCCGAGCAGGCTTTGTTACAGGTTTGGGTGCGGCTTGTGCGGATGCAATTTATGGCGCTATTGCTGCTTTTGGACTCATTTCATTTACCGCTTTTTTAGTCGATTACAAAATTTTGTTTCATGCAATTGGTGGCATATTTTTGTGCGGACTAGGCATGCGGGCATTTTTTGGGAGAGCAAAAACTGCACTTGATGAGCCTAAGAAAAACAGCACAGCTACTGGATTTTTGGCTACCTTCTTTTTGGTGTTGATGAGCCCGGTGACGATATTGAGTTTTGTGGGTGCTTTTGCTGCTTTAGGGGTGGGGGTGGAGGAAGCAAGAGTAGCTACCGCATCGGCTCTAACTCTTGGCGTATTTTTTGGTTCCGCCCTTTGGTGGTATGTGTTGAGTAGTTTTGTGGCAGCATTTAAGCATAAATTCAATGTCAACAATATGATATGGATCAATCGTCTTTCAGGTGGTATTTTGCTAGTCTTTGGGATCGCGGCTTTAATTTTTGGAATGCTTGACAGCTAAGATACATGTATCAGTTAAACTATTTGGATCTTTTGAGGTGATGTGAAGAAGCATGTTTTGTCTTTAATTGTGTTGATGTGCGCCTTTTTGCTCGATGCTGGACAAGAGTCAGTGAAGACTTCTGTCCCTCCCTTATGGTATCGTCAGCCTGCAAGCAATTGGGATGAGGCTTTGCCTATAGGTAATGGACGCCTCGGCGCTATGGTCTTTGGAGGTGTGGGGCAAGAGCGCATTCAGTGCAATGAGGAGAGCTTATGGTCGGGAGGTCCGCAAGAGGCTGATAATCCAAATGCGCTTTTAGCACTTAAAGATATTAGACAGTTGCTTTTTGCTGGGAAAAATATGGCCGCGCATAAGCTGACGCACGAAAAGTTACTTTGTCAAGGGGTGGGCACAAATCACGCAAAGGGGGCAAACGCCGACTTCGGATGTTATCAGACTTTTGGCGATTTGTATTTGTCATTTCCAGAAAGTGGCAAAGTGTCGAATTATCGTCGTGAGTTGGACCTTAATCAAGCCCTTGTGCGTGTGATCTATTCTGAGGGAGGAGTGAATTACAAGCGCGAGTATTTTGTGAGTGCGCCTGATCAGGTGTTGGTTGTTCATCTTTCTTGCGACACACCAGGATCGATCAGTTTTGCCGCCTCGTTAGCGCGTGAAGAGCATGCTACAGTTAGGAAGACAGGGCCCAATGAACTCACGATGTCGGGGCAATTATTCAATGCTGAGGGCATGAAATTCTATTCTAGCCTGCATTGCGCGGCCACAAATGGCAAGCTAGTATCTGTCTCTGGAGGTAAGATAGCCATTGAACAGGCAGATAGTGCCCTTATTATGCTAGCAGCAGCCACAGATTATCGCGGCAAAAAACCTGCTGATGTTGTGGCCCAGCAGCTTAAAGCAGCTACTAAAAAGACATTTCAGCAACTGCTTGATGCGCATATTGCAGACTATCAACATTACTTCTCACGGGTAGAGCTTGATTTAGGGAGTTCTGATAACAGCCCTAATGTGGCTATCGACCGCCGTCTGGAGGCATTGAAGCGGGGAAAAGTAGATCCTAAACTCCTGGCTCAGTATTTTCAATTTGGACGTTATTTGCTGATCAGCAGCTCGCGACCGGGGACGTTGCCAGCCAATCTGCAGGGAATTTGGGCTGATGGCATTCAGACTGCATGGAATTGTGATTATCACACCAACATCAATTTGCAGATGAACTATTGGCCGGCCGAAGTACTCAATCTTGCCGAGTGTCATCGCCCTTTGTTTGACTTGATATCTGAGTTGCGCATCCCTGGAAGGAAAACTGCTAAGATCCATTATGGAGCACGCGGGTGGGTGGTGCATGCTGTTACTAACATCTGGGGATTTACATCTCCAGGGGAAGGTGCTGATTGGGGGCTATTTCCTGCTAGTGGTGGCTGGCTGTGTCGCCATTTGTGGGAGCATTATGCCTATAGCAAAGATATATCCTTCTTAGCTCTAGCTTATCCTATCATGCAAGAGGCGGCCCAGTTTTATCTCGACTTCCTGGTGGAAGAACCAAAGCGCCGTTGGTTGGTGACCTGTCCCTCGAGTTCTCCAGAGAATTATTTCTACACGAACAAACGTGAAGTGTGCAGTATATGCATGGGACCCAGCATGGATCTACAGATCATCTGGGATCTGTTTACCAATACCAGTCAAGCAGCTAGAGTGCTAGGTGTTGACGATACGTTTGCAAACCAACTTGATGAAGCGAAGGCAAGACTTGCTCCATTGCAGATAGGTAAGCATGGGCAGCTGCAAGAGTGGCTTGAAGATTTTGATGAATTTGAGCCGGGGCATAGACATATTTCGCATTTA
>Ga0206894_1042_pt2 | contig 29673 bp, 23 predicted proteins | sample Alteio_BWOrgHeat_54_FD_152953 | JGI IMG/M metagenome (GOLD analysis project Ga0206894, IMG submission 152953) | Enriched cells from forest soil in Barre Woods Harvard Forest LTER site, Petersham, Massachusetts, United States -... | ecosystem: Environmental > Terrestrial > Soil > Temperate forest >...
TCGAGCGGTGATAGCTTACATGCCGTTGCAGCAGCACGGCGGCAGCACCACGAAGTCGGGCCGACTCACCATCGCCAGCAGTTTCCAGTCGAGGCGGAGGTCCAGCCAGCACCGAAGACTCCAATTCTCGCTGAACGATAGGGCCAAACCGTGACCATGCCGACGTGATCTCACCCGTAATCAAAATGAGTTCAGGTGAAAGGGACGCCGTAATGAACCGAAGACCGCGGCCAATAGAGGTTGCTTGTCGCGAAACGGCCTCGATCGCAGAGGCATCATTCTCTTCTGCAAGCCGTAAAAGACCGTAGATATCGATCGCTGAACTGTCCGGGGAAAGTTCTCTGTAAAACTTGAGGGCAGCCCGTGACGATCCAGCCATCTCCCAACAGCCGCGTTGGCCACAACCGCAAACCGGGCCGGTAGGATCGATAGGAAGGTGTCCGAACTCACCCGCAAGCCCGTTGTATCCCGAAAGCAGTTGCCCCCCGCCGAGAATCGCCGCGCCTATGCCTTCAGAGATCGCTACGAGAACGGCATTTTGAACGCCAGCCAGCCGTCCAGACCACGACTCAGACAACAAACAGGCGTTGGCATCATTATCGATCTCCACCTGCAGCTTCAAAGCCTTTTCCAAGGTGGATTTAATATCGAAATTCTGCCAATGAAGATTAGGTGCCAGAAGAAGCCGTTGCGTCTCCGGATGAACACGTCCCGGAACGCTCACGCCGATTCCCTCAAACGACTTGTCGACATGCTGGTCCCGCAACACTCGCATTCTGCCTACGATGTGTTTCATCGCAAGCTCAGGATCAGAGACGGTCATCACCGTCTCGCGCGAAAGAAACCGGCCAGTAAGGTCGACTACCGCCAAAATTGCACGATCAGGGCGAATATCCAGAGCAAACGTCACGAGCAGGTCGTTTACTTCCAGCATGGTCGATGGTCGTCCAACCGAACGGCGGACCACCGCTCCCTCGCGTATCCATCGCTCAGAGATAAGCTGCTCGACGATGATCGAGATTGTGCTGGGCTGCAATCCCGAAAACCGTGCGAGCTCCACACGAGATACCGGTTGTCTAAAACGAATCAACTCCAGGACGATGTCCCGATTGATATCGCGTGCATTTTCACTGGAGGCGAGTTGCGCGGAAGAGAGATCAATCCGTGTGACTCCATGAACTCTCTCTGACCCGCGCAAACCGTTTTGTCCCGAAGGTACTACCGGCGTTCTCATTGGAGAGATGTTACGCTATTGAACTTCACGAGCGCACCTTCCTCTTTGACCGCATCATTCAGGCACCGCCTTTGTACAACACTCAGCAACTAAGAGTAGCGGCTGACTAGATTTTCCAGCCGCTCCTGCCCTCCGGAACGCGGCGTGGGGTTGAGCTCGGCAGCTTCCGTCTGGGCAGCAATCGTATCCAGGGAGAGTTCACCGTTGAGCATGGCGCGTCCCTGTGACGTATCCCAGCCCGCATAGCGGTCTGCCACTGCCTTCGCAAGATGCCCATCCTCAAAGATACGAGCGGCAGTCAGAAAGGCGCGTGCACACAAGTCGACTCCGCCGATATGAGCGTGGATCAGATCCTCTGGCTCAATCGACTGGCGGCGGATCTTTGCGTCGAAGTTCATGCCGCCCGACCCCAGACCACCAGCTTTGATGACGTAATACATCGCCTGCGTCATCGACTGCAGATCGATTGGGAACTGATCCGTATCCCATCCCAGCAACGGATCGCCGCGATTGATATCCAACGAGCCAAGAATTCCAAAGTTTGCCGCCGTCGCAATCTCATGTTCAAAGCTATGGCCGGCAAGCAGCGCATGATTCGCTTCCAGATTGACCTTAACCTCGTTCTCCAGACCGAAATGCTTCAGGAAGCCAAAAACTGTCGCTGTATCAAAGTCATACTGGTGTGCGGTCGGTTCCTTGGGCTTCGGCTCAATCAGAATCTGACCTTTGAACCCGATCTTGTGTTTGTACTCGACCACCAACGTCAAAAAGCGGCCAAGCTGTTGAAGCTCCTGCTTCATGTCGGTGTTCAAGAGAGTCTCATAGCCCTCACGACCACCCCACAGCACATAGTTCTCGCCGCCCAGAGCCTTGGTGATATCCATGCAGTGCTTGACGATCGTCGCGCTATAGGCAAACACATCGGGGTCGGGATTGGTGGCTGCGCCCGACATAAATCGCGGATTGCTAAACAGGTTCGCCGTTCCCCACAGAAGCCGCGTCTTGGAACTCGACATCTTGGTCGCGAAGTAATCCGCGATCTCGTGTACGTTCTTCAGGGATTCGCTCAGCGAATCGCCTTCAGGAGCTACATCCCGATCATGGAAGGTGAAGAACGGAAGATCGAGCACCCGAAACAGATCGAACGCCGCATCCGCTTTATCACGCGCGGCCTCCATTGCATCCGTGCGATTCATCCAGGGCCGGTTGATTGTAGGCGCGCCAAACGGATCGCTTCCGTTCATCGCAAGACTGTGCCAGTAGGCCACCGCAAACCGCAAGTGCTCGCGCAACGGCTTACCGAGAACTACGCGGTCGGCGTCGTACCAGCGATAGGCGAACTCCTCATTGGTGTCTGGTCCTGCGAATTGAACGGTAGGAAACTCTGCAAAAATCGATTTCTTCAACTTACTCTCCAAGTCCTGCTCTTCCAAAGTGTCTTTTATAGGGCAATCGGATTATTTCTTGATGCGAAATAAATTGTCAAGCGCGACTTGCAAGGGTGTGTCGATATCCGCCTACCAATCACTTCTGATCAGTTTTAGCCATTGAAATAAATCAAACAATGACTGCATTTTGTCTGACTCTAAAAACGTTAGCTTCCCTTCACCTCTTTAAAGACATCGAGGACTCTCCATTTGGAAAGTCCTCGATGCCGTGGTTCCACCTGCAGAAAACTCTACTGCAGGGTGAGTGACAGCGTAGCTGTCTGTTGAATGCTGCCCGACGTGGCAGTTATGGTGACCGTCGAAGTAGTGGCCTGCTTCGACGATGCGCCGCATCCCGAGAGCATGCCCAAACCGACGGCAGTTACCGCCAATGCAAGCATGATCTGCACACTGCGCCGCTTCCTGAACCCGAAGAAGCAGAGAGCGATAGCGAACGTCGCCTCTGGAAACAACGGATTGGAGTTGTGGCGAAGGGCTGCGGTCGTCGTCGCGGCGCTTGTGATCGTAACGGTGGTCGAGGCTGCACCAGCCGTTGGCGTCACAGTCGCCGGGTTGAAGGCGCACGTTGCTCCAGCAGGCAGCCCAGAGCACGCAAACGTAACAGCGCCGTTGAAGCCGTTCTGCGGCGTTACGGTCAGGTTGAATGTGCCCGACGCACCAGAGGCAACGGTGAGCGATGTTGGATTCGCCGCAATAGCGAAGCTAGGCACCGGTATGTTGATGGTGTAAGCAGCAGAAGCGACCGGGCTATTGGTGTAATTGGAAGCTACAGCAATAGCCTGAATCGTCTCCGTTGCTCCTACCGAAATGGCTCCGCTATAAACCGTTGAGCTGGTCGAAGGCGTAGTTCCGTTGGTGGTGTAGTAGATCACTGCTCCCGTGGTTGCACTGGAGATTGTGACCGACTGCGCCGAGGTATACGTACCGGCCGCTGGGGTAAAGGTCGGTGTTGCTACCGTCCCGATTACATTGACTACAACGCTATGCGTCACCTGGGTCGCTGCAGTGTAGTTGGCATTGCCCGCCTGATTCGCGGCCACGACCACCGTACCTAGTCCCGTAACCGTCAGCGTGTTACCGCTAACCGTCGCGGGGCCCGAGACAACACTGAACGCCACCGGCAAACCGGAGCTTGCAGTTGCTGACAGCGCAATCGGTGCAACCCCATAAGTAACTGGCGTTGTGGGTGCTGTAAAGCTGATCGTCTGCGACGCCTGATTGACCGCGATGCTCTGCGTTGTTTGAGGCGCTGCTGTGTAGTCGGCATTACCTGCCTGATTCGCAGCCACGACCACCGTGCCCACGCCCGTAATTGTCAGCGTGTTGCCGCTAACCGTTCCGGGGCCCGAAACAACGCTGAACGCCACCGGCAAACCAGAGTTCGCCGTAGCAGACAGCGCGATCGGTGTGGTGCTGTAGCTGATCGGTGTGGATGCTGTAAAGGAAATGGCCTGCGACGCCTGATTAACCACGATGCTCTGCATTACTTGCGACGCTGCTGCGTAGTTGGCATTACCTGCCTGATTCGCTGCCACAACCACGGTGCCTACGCCAGTAATTGTCAGCGTGTTGCCGCTAACCGTCGCAGGGCCCGAGACAACACTGAACGCCACTGACAAACCGGAGTTCGCAGTAGCAGATAGCGCGATCGGTGTGGTGCTGTAGCTGATCGGTGTGGTGAGTGCTGTAAAGGTAATGGCCTGCGACGCCTGATTGACCACGATGCTATGTGTCACCTGTGTCGCGGCTGCATAGCCGGTATTGCCCGGCTGGTTCGCCGCCACAACCACGGTGCCTACGCCCGTAATTGTCAGCGTGCTTCCACTAACCGTTCCAGGGCCAGAGACAACGCTGAACGTTACCGGCAAGCCGGAGTCCGCAGTAGCCGATAGCGCAATGGGTGCAACGCCATAAATTACCGGAGTGGCAGGTGCCGTGAAGGTAATGATCTGCGGTATTGCATTAACCACGATGCTCTGTGTCACCTGAGTCGCTGGCGCATAGCTGGCGTCGCCTACCTGATTTGCGGCCACAACCACCGTACCGGCCCCCGTAATCGTCAGCGTACTACCACTAACCGATCCCGGACCTGAGACGAGGCTGAACGTCACCGCCAGCCCAGAGCTTGCGGTTGCCGACAGCGTGATGGGTGCAACGCCATACGTCACAGGCGAAGCAGGCACCGCAAAGGTGATGGTCTGCGCGATTCCAACAGGAGCCGGAACAGTACCACTCAGCGTGATGCCAGCCGATGCCGCATTCATTGCATTTGAGTTCACTGACGAAGTGGCGCTATAAGATCCTGATGCACCAGCAGCCGGGGAGAACTGCGCAGAAAACTCGCAGGCCAGACCAGAATTGATTGTGGAGCCGTCCGTGCAACCGACTGGCGAGCCTGCTGCCAGTGTGAACTGGGTGGACGACAGAGCGCTAAGTATGGGTGTGTTCGCTGACAACGCTGTATTACCGGCGTTCTCAACATAGATGGTTGCAGCAGCGCTGGACGAACTAGCGTTCACACTACCGAAATTGATTGCCGACGCCGTCTGCTGTACCGCATAAACCGCTGCGCCAGTAGCATCCGTCGTGTAGAGATTACCCGCAACGTCAAGTGCAACGCTGGACGCGCTCTTCGGATTGGTTGCGACCACGACTGCATCCGCGGAGGTCAGAGTTCCGGCCTCGTTTGGAACGCGCACGATTGTGCCGGTTGACTTGTCCGCGATCAGTACGCTGCCTGATGGTTCGACTGCAACGCCTACAGGCATCGTCACACCAGCCGGCGTAAGGGTAGTAACTGTTTCACCGGAATAGACCAGCACATTCCCGGCTCCAGTGTTAGCGACATACAGGTTGCCCGAGGCATCCACAGCAATGCCCATCGGGGAATTCAATGCGAGAGCGCGAACACCGGTGGATCCCGGCACAGCGCCCGATCCTAATACGTAAGACACCACGCGATTATTGCCCGTATCAGCGATATGCAGCGTGCCGCCGGGTCCTACCGCCAATCCGTTCGGATTGTTCAATGCCGTTCCAGCAAATGTCACTGCGTTGGAGACAAGCGTTACCTGAGAAGCCGGTACCAGCGAACCGCCTACATTGGGAATCTCAATGATCTGGTTGTTGGCGCTGTCTGCAACATACAGGTTCCCTGCCGCGTCGAATGCCGTGCCTGAAGGAGCCGAGAAGCCAGCGCCAATCGCAGCAGGTGTCGTCGATCCCGACGCAACCTCGAACAAGCTATGCGCACCCGAATCCGCCACGAACAGATTGCCAGTCCCATCTACTGAGACAGAGCTCGGGCTGTTGAATCCAGTGGCATACGAAGTCGTGACTCCAGGGCTAAGCGTTACGAGTGGGCCCTCCCCAGTACCCGAGACTGTTGCCGTTCCAGTGCCACCGTTGCTGTCAGTAACCGACAATACAGCCCTGCGCTTACCAACGTTCGTGGGCGTAAGGGTGATCGTCGCTGAAAGCTGCGAGCCACCAGCCTGTCCCGCGCAAGACCCGGTGGAAACGCCGGTGAACTCGCCGCTCGTCGGGTTAAGTGTTACGCCATTTTCGTTGGCACCGAAGCTAAGCGTGGGATTACTCGAGCAACCTAGGTCGTTCATCATCACAGTAATGCTTGCTGTCGATGCCGTACTTACCGGCGACGAAGGAATAACCAGATTGTTCAGCAGAATCTTCCCGACGCTATCGTTACTGTTGTTATAGGCCACGACGAAGATATTGCCTTTGGAGTCGAGGGTCATTCCCTTCCCGCCCTGCGTAGAAACTCCGTACACATTGGCGGTATTGATGGTGCCGTGATTATTCGGAAAAGCATTCAACCCGTTGTATTGGGTCGCATAATACACAGTGCCATTCACGTCCGTGCCTACGGCGCCAAGCGTATCGTCATAATTGCCCGGAGAGGCGTCAGTGTAGGTCGCCAGAACAATCGGCGTCGCCGCATATATCCCGGCCGTGTAAGTCAGTTCATTGAGCGCCGAACTCGTACTGGCTTCATTGGACAAGCTGGTGAAGACAGCGTCCGTGTAAAACAGATTTCCCCACGGGTCGATGGCGATGGAGCCGATCGTGTTCGCATCTGAGTAGACCAGCGTTCCGGTGCAGTTAGGCAAGGAAGCCGCTGTGCACTTATAGATCGCAGACGCACCCGCCGAGGATGGCGTCGTCACCATGTAGAAGTTCCCTGTCGCATCAAACGCCATCGCTCTGGCATTACCGCTCGCAGGCTTGGCAAACTGGCACTCCACCGTGTCGTTCCCCGCGCAGTTCGGCGGATACGGAGTCGCGCTCGGATCGGTTACGGGGACGTAGCTCCCATTCACATAAGGAATCTTGTAGATGATCGAGTTGTAAATATGCGAGATGTAGAGATTATTCTGGCTGTCAACCGTGACTCCACCCGGGTTGCTGAACGAAGACGACAGTGTCGTTATGGCACCCGTCTTCCCGTTGTACAGGTAAACATGGCCATTGTAGGTATTGCTGAGAATGACGTCGCCGTTCTGATTCACTGCAAAACTTCCGCCAGTAGGGCTCCCTCCGGCAAGAAATCCGCCTCCGCTAATGGTTCCTAGCCACGAAAGCTGGCTCACAACGATTGGCGGTTTCCCCTGCGCGTTTGCCGACACCGGCCCAAGGCACATCGTGGCTAGGACAAACAGGGCAACCAGTGCTCCCGCTATAGATTTCGGTTTTTTGTCGAAAATAGGTTTCGACCCGATCTTTCGTTCAAGTACGTTCCAAGGCATGCGAATGAGATCTCCAAAAAATGACTTCCCTGCGGTTATGCAAAATCCTGCTGCTCAACCTATTGAGTAGGTCTCTGTAGGCAAGATTTTGCGAGGATCTGATTACATACTGCGAATGTCCGGTATTTAGGCTATGAATTTATTTCGAGCATCAAAATCAATACCTCCGCAGATCACCGGAAGCCTTTCTTTGGTCTTTCGCAACGAAAACTCATAATTTATTTGCGAAGCGAAAAAATACACAGCTCTAACGATGAGAGTCAAGTACAAATTTTTTATCGTAGCCAAACCTGATTTTGACCTCATGAAGATCGCCGCTCGAAATTCCCGCGGATCATGATCACGGAGAAGTCTGACCGGGGACGAGAACCTCCCATCACACTGACGCCGTCTCTACTAAAATCAGGCGGTTAGTTCCCCCACAACGCCCCGTGATACACTTGCTTTTGGATTAAGGAGCCAGCGCCGCAAGGCATAGGGATTCAAGGTCCTTCTCGCACCAGTCCAACATCTTCCCGAGGGCCACAACTCTCCGGATCCCAAGAGGTTCAAGCAGCTCCCGATGGTCATTCTTCTCGTTATCTTGCACGTTATCGTCTCGCTCTTCCTCGTCGGCGTCGTTCTGCTTCAGCAGGGTAAGTCTGCCGACCTCGCCGGAGCCTTCGGCGGCCAAGGATCGCAGACCGCCTTCGGACCACGCGGTGCAGCCAACCTTCTCACCAAGCTCACCACCTGGTCGGCCATCGTATTCATGCTCACCTCCATCGGTCTCACCATCATACTCTCGCGCGCCAACGCCGATCACTCGGTTCTCTCAGGCACCAAGACCACGCAGAGCACCCCCAAGCGCTAATCATCAATACCCTCAAATTCAAAAAACGCAGGCATCGAGCCTGCGTTTTTTATTCCTGCCGTTCTTCGCTCTAAATCCGTAAAATCCGCGCAAATCCGTGGTCGGCAGTTAGTCTTAGAGCATGATCCACGAAATCCTTCCCGTCGGAATGCTCCAGTGCAACTGCTCCATCCTGGGCGACGAAACCTCCCGCGAGGCCATCGTTATCGATCCCGGCGATGAGATATCCCGCATCGTTGCCCTCCTCCAGAAGCATCGCCTTACCGTCAAGCAGATCATCGTCACCCACGCCCACATCGATCACATCGCCGGAGCACACCGTCTCAAAGAGCTCACCGGTGCACCCATCCTCTACAACCAGCTAGACCTTCCGCAGGTCAGGATGATGGACATCCAGGCCGGATGGCTGGGCATCCCCACCCCCAAAGTCTCGGCCCCCGACGAAGACTTAGCAGACGGCAAAACCATCTCCATCGCCGGTCTCTCCGGATCCGTCATTCACACCCCTGGCCACACCCTGGGCAGCAGTTGTCTCTACCTCCCGGATCAAACCCTTCTCATCGCCGGGGACACCCTCTTCGCCGGCTCCATCGGCCGAACCGACCTGCCCGGAGGCAACACCCAGCAGATCTTGAAATCCATTCACGACCGCCTCCTTCCCCTCGCGGATGACGTCAAAGTAGTCCCTGGGCACGGCCCCAATACAACCATCCAAGCGGAGCGAGAAGGCAATCCATTTCTTAAATCTTAGTGTTTTCAATGTGTTATATACATAAATAGATGTAACACTTTATACGCATCACATGAAGTATTAACTATCTTGGTTCCACCTGTTAGCACGTAGCAGCCTCTCCATCCCAAGCGAAAACTCGTCCGGCGGTCCGATCAAGCTGACCACCACCCGTCCCGCCTCCGCTATCCCATAGAACGATCCCGGGTGTACCACAACATCCAACTCCCGAAGCAGCCGATCCACCACTCTGTCTTGAACCTCAGTCTGCGGCAGCCTCAGGATCGCACTCCACCCAGCCTCCAAGCGCAAAACCTCCACCCCAATCTCGACCGCGACCCGATAGTTCTCCCGAACCCGCTCCCGAATCTGCTGCTGAATCCCCTCCCGCCCTGCCAGCCACACCGGCAGAGCCAACTGAACCGGAGCATTCATCGAAAGAAACGTATCCGCAATCACCTCCAACCGTCCCATCGCCTCCCGCCGAACCGGCTCAGGTCCTAGTCCAACAACCCATCCCGCCTTCATCTGCGGCAATCCCGAAATCTTACTCATCCCACTAAGAACAAATGTCAGCGCCGGATGCGGCCCCCCTGCAAAGCTCATTAGCTTCTCGTCTGCGGCAATCGGATAATCCAAGAACACCTCATCCACAATCAGCGCCAGCCCGTGCCGGGCACATATCTCCTCCAGCCGAGCGCGCTCCCCAGCCTCGGTCGCATGTCCCGTAGGATTATTCGGGTGCACCACCACAATCGCCTTGGTTCGTGGTCCAATCCGTCGCTCCAACTCTGCAAAGTCGATCCACCACCCGTAGTCATAGAACAGCGGATAAGGCCGTAGCCTCACATCCTCCAGATCCGCAAGAAAATCGAACAGAGGATAGCTCGGCTGCGCTACCAGCACCTCATCTCCGGCATCGCAAAGCAACCGGAAGAGATACCCATAGCCCTCGCTCGTACTCGTAGTCATCACCACCGAGTCCGGATCGACAGCCGCTCCATGGTTCGCATAGTACTCCGCCACAGCCTCCCGAGCCGACCGCATCCCGCGAGGATCGGGATCATACGACATCGCCCGGTTGTCTTTCAGCGCCCCCAGAATCCCCTCAACGTCATACTCAAACCCGCACACCGTAGGATTCGAGATCGTAAGGTCATACAACCGCCGACCCGAAGCACGGGTCTCGCGAATCGCCCTCGCAAATCCACTCTCCCCCACATCCCAACCCGTCCGCGCCGAAAACCGATAGCTCATTCACCCATGCTAATCCGGAGCAAGGTGCGTAAAGAGGTCACTACACCAAACGTCAAAAATCGTACGCTAAGACCTATGCTCACGCTTCATATGTGTCCCGCTCATCATGAGCGAAAGATGGTTGCGTGCTCTGACTCCACGCCATCCGGAGCTTCATACATCTTCTCAGCGAAGGCGAACATAGCGGGCGTGACCGCAAACGCATACGTGTGTCCCAAGCTGCTATTCCGATCAGCGACCCGGGTGCGTCTGGTCTCGATATCAGCATCCACGATGTGCAGTTGGCATTGAAAACCATGTCCAGACGCAGCGCCGCGAGCCTTGTCTCGTCTCGCTTTCCTTATGAATCCGAGATCAAGTATTACGTTCCGTCCATCCTTGAGGAGTTGTTCGGCGACGGACCAGATTTGGACTTCGCAACGATCCACTCGTTCCGCAAACCATGCGTAATCGACCTTAGCCATATCTGATTCTTTGGGTAGATCGCCACCGAAGAGGTTCTGCATCCACTCATCCATTGAGAAGACGACCGCGGTGTGTACGGAGGCGAGGTCTCTAGAGTAGGTGGTTTTTCCCGAGCCTACAGGTCCACAGATGAGGTGAACGACGGCAGATTTCAAGAAGCATCCTTTCAGTTCGAAATGATAGTTTACCGCAGCGTATACTTCACAACGTTGCTTGAATTATTGCGCAAAGGAAGGTCACTGCAATGATCCTCCACTTGCTGGAAAGCCCCATATTTTCGCATTGCATAAATGTATTGCGATTGGCTTCCTAAAGGTGATAGGTTCTCGCACAAACCCAAACGTACGATGTTGGACTTTTGTGTAGTGACCCGTAAACACCTACCCCGAATCTTCCCCCGCAGCGGAATCCAGATATTTAATAAGCAGTACCTCATTCCCAATCTCGCTATAGATCAACTCGTCCACAGTTCCAGCCGCTACAAGAAGCCCGTACCCCCCGGGACGAATTCCGTCTTCTTCGCGCTTCACCACATGAGCCGTGGGATCATCGTCAGGATTTGTAATAGCCGCATGACTCAGCGTTTCGCGCCGGAAGCCGCCCCCCGGATCTCGCACATAAAACACCATTGCCCTGCCCGTACGGACAACGGTCACCTCCACCACTTGGTCGGGATTGAACGCCGCGCCGTGCTCCATTGCGTTCATCAGAATCTCCCGCAAAGCCATCAGCATCTCCTCACGGGTTTCCTCAGGTAGTTGAACACTCAGCTCTTTCGCAAAAGTTATCAAACGCTCCGCTGTGATAATGCGGCAATTGACACGTACGGACACCCAGCCGGGGCGCGCCGATAAAACCTGTATCTCGTCCCGCCAATCGCTATCGGATGCCGCGCTACGGGTTAGGGTCGCGATCTCGTCCGTATTAAACGGAGGCGAGAAGCACGCAAACACCCGGGCACGCAAAGCAGCGATCACTTCATCCGGAGTGCTCCGATGAGCCAGGACGATGCACTTTACCCCCGGCCTGATGGTGCGCATCTCCTCCAAAAATGCCAGGTCTTCATCGACAGCACTGTCGGGATCGGTAATGACAATCCCGAACGATTGCATACGCAATCGCTGCAAGGCATCAGCAGGACCGGCCGCATACTCCATCGGAAAAGAAGCGGCAGAAAGCGCATCGCCAATCTCGCGGCTCACGTGGTTGCGCTCTCCAATAACCAGAACCCGACTCATAGTGGCTCCGAGACGATGACCAGATCATTCTAGACCATCACTTCCCAGCCACCGGCCAAAACTCTGGACTCGAGCCCATCGCAATCCACTCTTTTAATCGACATGAATCGTTATGGTTCTTTCTTCCCAGCCGTGGACACTTTGCATGACATAATCTGCGAGTGATCTGGCTAGGGGATAGAAGAGGATTTCTAACCGATTGGGTGACCCAGCGATGGGTACAGATAACTGGCCGCAAGCTTACCCTGAGTGAGCATGCATGGCTTGATGGCCCGGCCGGCAGCACAAGGCAGATCGGCAAAGAATTTTTCGTCGAATACGCTCACCAACATAACCTCAACATCGTGCAAACCGGTATCCGTGGATTAGTGGAGGACATGACCAGCCTATCCGGCGACTCCATCGATCTCAGTCTCGCCTCACTATCCGTCAGGCAGTTCTACGAACAAACCTCCGAGTATAGCCTCGACGCATGGTCGGAGTGGCACGGACTCTTTCGGCCCTTCGGTCGAGCTCTCGCCGTCCTATTCAGTCGTCGCCTTCAACAGTTGAATATTCCGCTATCTTCCCTCGACAGTTCGAAAGGCATGACCAGCCGAGTCATTCAACTACGCACCCGCGACTCCGGAAAACTTGCTCGAACCGCATGGGTACGCGAGTTGAACGCAACCGGAAATGTTCTCTACGCTGGCGTCTACTCTATCTGCACTGTGCCCGGACATCCCTCTCCCTGCGTCAAAGTGGTCTTTCCCCTTCCAAATGGCAATGCAATCGTCATCATGAAGCCAAAGGTTCATGACGACGGTTCGTTCTCCATTACGTCGGCAGGAGATTCCTTCGGCGATCCCGGTTTTTACTTCGTCGTTCACGGCCTGCAGGGGGAGGTCTGGGCTCGATACCTCCCAAGTATGCAAGAGACCATTCACGTCTACTCTGCCGAGCTCAATACTGCTCGAGCCGATCACCATCTTTGGCTTTGGGGCAAAGAGTTTCTCCGTTTGCACTACCGTATGAGCTTGAAGCAAAATCAACTCGAAAAAGCTGAGATGTAACACCTTTGTCCCAATGTTGTCCTCTCGCGATTCCCTTACAATCGTCTCAATGACTCCAGTTCAAGCCATCCTCTTCGACTACGGAATGGTCCTCTCCGCTCCACCCGACCTCGCAGCCTGGCAGCGCATGCGCACCGTTACCGGCCTCTCTGAAGAGGTCCTTCACCGCGAGTACTGGGCCCACCGCCATGCCTACGACCGCGGCGACCTCAAGGGCCACGCCTTCTGGCACAAAATCGCCGAAGGCGCACAAATCGTCCTCGCCCCCGACCAACTCACGGCCCTCATCGACGCTGACACCGACCTCTGGGGCCTCATCAACCCGCCCATGCTCGACTGGGTCAAACGCCTCCAACGCGCAGGCATCCGCACCGGCATTCTCTCCAACATGCCCGACGCTATGGAAGCAGGCCTCCGCGCCCGCCACTCCTGGATCGAGTCCTTCGATCACAACACCTGGTCCCACGCCCTCAACCTGGCCAAGCCCGAGCCCGAAATCTACCTCCACGCCGCCGAAGGCCTCAACACCCCACCCGCAAACATCCTCTTCATCGACGACCGCTCCGAAAACATAACCGCCGCCCTCGCAGTAGGCATGCAGGCCATTCAGTACACCGACCACACCGCCTTCGAACAGGAGATGCGCTCCCGCGGCCTCGACTATCTCCTACAACTACAGGGGACTACCGCATCACAAAACGAAACATTGTAGTACTTTCGTCACGCCACCCAATCGATTTCAACGAAACCCAACCCTCACCCAAACAGTAGCTCTCAGCCTCGTCATCCCTGGAGAAGATGCCTCTGCTTCTTTGCAATTGCCTTTCTTGCTCGCCATCCCCGAAGGGGATCTGCTGTTGCAATTGTTAGTTTCACGTCATTATGAGCACAGCGAAGGTTCCTGTATTTCACGAGAAAAGCGAAGCAGCCCGAGCGACTAAAAATAAATCCCCAAAACATGCAAAATCCACAGGACTCAAAAACCGTCCAGCCGCACTCCACAATTACCACCCAATCCACCACACTTTGACCACAAAAACACCACCGCTACAGACCGTTTTTCTCAAAAACCCCTTGAAAAACACCCTTCCACCACAAACAAAAAAACGGCAAAAATTACACCCGATCCGCCTTCAAAGAAACCGGAACCTGCTCCACAATCTCAATCCCAAAACCCTGCAGGGCAGGCACATGCGTAGGCGTATTGGTCAGTAGCCGAATCTTATGAATCCCCAAATCCGACAGTATCTGTCCACCTAGCCCCACTTGCCTCAGAGTCCTCTGCACCCGGTCATCATGCCCCTCCCGAGCCCTCTGATCTCGATGAAACACTACCCTACCCGGCGTCACCGTCTGATCGATCCCAAACCCTTTCGTCCCATTGTGCAGATAGACCAACGCCCCACGCCCAGCCTCCGCGATCATTCTCAAGGAGTTAGCCACCACCGCCCTGCAATCGCATAGCGAAGTCGAGAACACATCCCCCGCCAGACAATGCGTATGCACCCTCACTGTCACCGGCTCATCTCCTGTCACATCCCCATATACAAGAGCAACATGCGACTCATCTCCCTCCACCTCGCTCTCATATGCAATCACCCGAAACTCACCATGCTCTGTAGGCATGAGCGACTCCGCCACCCGATGGATATATCGCTCATTCTGCAGGCGATACCGGATTAAATCCGCTACCGTCACCATCTTCAACCCATGCTCTTCGCAAAACTTAATCAGATCCGGAACCCGCGCCATCGTCCCGTCATCATTCATGATTTCGCATATCACGCCCGCCGTAACCAACCCTGCCATCCGCGCCAGATCAACCGAAGCCTCCGTCTGCCCCGCCCGCACCAACACTCCACCCTTACGCGCCCGTAGCGGAAACACATGTCCAGGCCGAGCCAAATCCTGTGCCGTAGACTTCGGATCGATCGCCACCTTGATCGTATGCGCCCTATCAGCCGCTGAAATCCCTGTAGTCACGCCCTCACGCGCTTCGATGCTCTCCGTAAACGCCGTGCCGAACCGCGAAGTATTCTCCTGCGTCATCGGCCCCAGACGCAGATAATCCGCACGCTCTTCCGTCAGAGTTAGACAGATCAGCCCACGCCCATACTTCGCCATAAAGTTGATGGCTTCCGGCGTTACAAACTCAGCCGCCAGCGTCAGATCGCCTTCATTCTCGCGATCCTCATCGTCGACCACCACAACCATCCGCCCCGCACGAATCTCCGCAACTGCCTCTGCAACCTCAGCGAACATGACTCAACCTCCGGTCTTTACAACTCTTTCGACTCTTCTAATCATACGTTCGACGCAAAAAGAAACCGCCCTTCAGGGCGGCATCTTTACAATCCAAAAGCTGAACTTTTACAAAGTCGACTCAATCTCAAAGCCCCAGGCTTCCAACAGCGCCTCAGGAATATACTTCGAGTTCTTGTTTCGGCGGGCCCACTCACGCAGTCTCGTCGACCGAATGTACTGGTCCGGTGTCAGCTTGAACTCTTTTACAACCTGCTCGAACGATGTTACCGTCGGAACAACCGGCCCAATCGGCTCGGGCTTGCCCCAGTTGGGATTTCCGCGACGCTTCGCCATATCTGTTAGTTCCTCTTCTACGTGTCCCGTTTGCTACTGTCTTACGACCTAGGGAAAAATAACCGCAACCCTCATTCTAAGGCAGTTAGACGCACAAATCAAGAGCTGGAATGGGAACATGACCCACTCCAGTCTTTCGTGTATTCCGCCTTCTGCAACCCTAATGATTGCCTCAGTTATGCTGGGCAGCCGCATAGAATTTCACCATGTCGGCCTTCATCTCCTTGAGCGCATCCACGTTCAAATACACCATGTGCCCTGCCGGATAGTAGCCAAACTGAACATTACCCATTAACTTCGCAGGTAAACTCATATGGCTTAGGTCATATTCGGTAGCGAAAAACGGCGTTGCCAAATCAAAATAACCGTTCGCCGAAAACACCCGTAGTCGGGGGTTCTTTCGAATCGTGTCTCCCAGATCCATCGCTACGTCTGGGGTAGTCTGCTCTCCGCGTGGCCCGCCACCCGCTGGCTTGTGCTTGAAGTCCCATGCCTGGTTGATGCCCGGACCCGACAAGTAGTAGGTTTCCTGGCTCAGATATTTGAGCTCTCGCTGGATATAGTCATGAAAGGCTCCGACATAGACGCCGCTAATACCTGTGTCCGAAGGATCGGAGCCTGGATTCTCGCCCGCCGCATCGGGATCCCAGCCCATAAACCTCGCGTCGTAGCGTCCCAGCGTCCGCTCATCGTCTCGTAGTAGTTCCTTGCGGAATCGCGTAGCCGAGATTCTCAGCTTCGACTCCTTTACATAGCCAACACTCAGGCCGGTAAATGCCGCTACCTTCGCAGCGATGTCATCGAATTCTGCAGGTGATAACCTATCGCCCTGTTGCAACGCTTCAGCATAAGGCCCCCGCGCAAACCTACGGGCCTGTTCGACCCACTCCGCCATCGATCCTGTGTGCTTCACTTTGTTGTAGTGGTAAGCAATGGCCGCGAACGACGGAAAATACCCAATCGATTCTGTGTCATAGCCCGGATTACGAATGTTATAGTTCAGGATCGATGACAGCAGCGTAACGCCATTAAAGACGATCCCATCGCCTTGCAGCGCTGCCACTAACCCAGCCGACCGTGTCGTACCATACGACTCCCCGAACAAAAATTTAGGTGAGTTCCACCGCTCATTCACGGTGATATATCGCACAATAAACTTCTCGAAGGCTTTGATGTCCTGATCGGTTCCCGCAAAGTCCTTTGCAGTTCCCTTACCCACCGCTCGCGAGAACCCACACAAAGGCGCGTCGACAAACACCAGATCGCTCTTATCCAGCAGGCTGTACTCGTTCGGCACCCATGTGAACGGTGCTGGTGCTGTAGCCTCAGGGCTCTGCGTAATCACACGTACGGGGCCAAACGAACCCATGTGCAACCAGATTGTCGCTGCGCCTGGTCCACCGTTGTAGAAGAAGGTCACCGGCCGGTTTTTGGCTTCCACGCCATCCTGCGTATAGGCCACGTAGAAGATGCTGCCGTTTGGCTTGTCCTGATCGTCACGGATCAACAGGTTCCCTGCCGTAGCAGTGTAGTGGATTGTCTGCCCGCCGATGATCAGATCGTGCTTGGTAACCGAGTTCGTCTCAGGTGGAACAGGAATGCTCGAATCGTCCCTGGTTTCTTTGGCCGCATCGCCTCGTTGTTGCCGTCCCTCAGGTGCCTGCGCTAAACCGGGTACACCCATCACCGCTGCCAGCGCCACCACGACGCTGTACCGCCCCATGTCAACCAAGGTCAATCCACACTCTCCTGTAAACCCGCCAAACGGTCAGAACTTTCTCAATTGCATCATCATAACTTGTCTCTATGCAACTCCCAATTTGCTCTTTAGCCCGCAGTGTCGAGGTGAAACGGCTCTGCATACGGTACGACCGAATACCCTTTCGCCTTCCAGGCCGCCAGGCCGCCGCGAAGAAGCTTAATTCTTGAATAATTCAAGGCCAGCACGCGCTGCAAAATATCTCGACTAGTCTCTTCGCTATTGCACGTGCAGTAGACGACCGTATCTACTTCTTTTGGAATGAGTGATGGATTAGAAATCACGTCTTTCGGAGGAATCCTCTTCGCACCGGGGATGATCTCCGAATAAGCCAGTAGGTCGAGCGGTTGACGTACATCCACTACCAGAACATTCTGGTTTGAACTCAACAAGGCATGGAGAACCTCAGGCTCAATGAAATAACGCTCCATGTCATGTTTCTTTTTTGACCTTCTGAGCCTTACGACGGCAAAGATCAAAACGGCAATCGCGACAACCGCATATAACGCAATCGACAACATATCGACCTCCTGCGGCAACCTGATTTATCAAGTTCTGCATCAATTGATGCTGGAATTCTCACAAACGCTCTTCAAAAGTTGCGCCATGGTCATGTGTCCCGTCAGACCCCGTGCCGCTGCACTGCTCCTCGGATGGACGATTGTGTCGTCTGCCTATGCGACCGCTCCTCCCGTGGCTGAACATCAGGTACCTACTTCAGAAATTGATCCTCGTAAGCAATCTAAACCACAGTCCAATCCTGACGCCTCTGGCATTTATCACGCGGGCGAAGGTGTAATTGGACCAAAGCTGATTTCCTCCTCCGTGCCTGAATTCTCAGACAAAGCGCGCAAGCGAAAGCTCAGCGGAAGCATCACACTCCAACTCGTCGTTGGCGTAGACGGTCACGTCGATAAAATTCAGGTCATCAAGTCAGCAGCCGATGGTTTAACAACCAAAAAGGATCGTGCAGCGGCCCACACACTCGATCAAAAGGCGATTGAGGCTGTCAGCCAGTATCGTTTTGAGCCAGGAACCTTTCAAGGCAAACCAGTTCCGGCTGAACTTCCGGTCACAATGAACTTTCACATATTTTGACTAGCTTTCTTTTTAGCCCACAAAAACGTGTCTTTTCTTGTTCCCTATTTTCGACGCTCCCATCCGCAGGGGAACAATATGCGAAACTGTCCTAGCGTTCATGGATCTGTCTTCCCTACTTCACAAGACCTTCGGCTTCGCCTCTTTTCGAGCGAATCAGGAGGCCGTTTGTCGCGCCGCAACTGACGGCCGCGACGTTCTCCTTGTTATGCCCACTGGGGCCGGCAAGAGTCTCTGCTATCAACTCCCTGCGATCGCGCGCGGCGGTACTGCTCTTGTCATTAGTCCACTGATCGCACTTATGGACGACCAGGCCGCCAAGCTCTCAGCCGCTGGCCTTCGCGTCGCTCGCATTCACTCCGGCCTTTCCCGAGATGAGGCTCGTCAGGCTTGCCGGGATTACCTCGACGGCACGCTTCAGTTCCTCTTCATTGCGCCCGAACGTATGCGGGTTCCCGGCTTCCCAGAAATGCTTGCCAAACGCAAGCCTGCCCTCATCGCCATCGACGAGGCCCACTGCATCTCTGCCTGGGGGCACGATTTTCGCCCCGACTACCGCATGCTAGGCGACTATCTGCCGTCTTTAAGGCCAGCTCCCGTCATCGCCCTCACCGCGACCGCAACACCCACCGTTCAGAAGGACATTGTCACTCAGCTCCAACTCAACCGGCCAGTTCTGTTTATTCATGGTTTTCGCCGCCACAATCTCGCTATTGAGGTCGTCGAGCTCTCCAAACCCCGCCGCAATGAGTTCACCGCAAATCTCCTCAAAGAAAAATCCAATCGCCCCGCCATCGTCTATGCACCTTCGCGCAAAGCCGCCGAAGAGCTCGCCTCAAAATTAGGAGGAAGTGCGGCTGCATATCATGCCGGTCTCGATCCAGGCACACGTGAGCGTGTCCAACGCCACTTCCTCAGCGGCAAACTAGAAATTGTCGTAGCCACGATCGCCTTCGGAATGGGCATCGACAAAGCCGATGTCCGCACTGTTGTTCACACTGCTCTACCAGGCAGCGTCGAGGCCTATTATCAGGAGATCGGCCGAGCCGGACGCGACGGTCTTCCTTCGCGCACTGTCCTTCTACACTCTTTTGCTGACCGCAAGATGCACGACTTCTTCCTTGAGCGTGACTATCCGCCCCCCACGGAACTCTCCCGCGTAGCCGCCATTCTCACCGACGACTACCAGATGCCCGATCTCCTACGTCAGCGTCTCAAAATGGATGCCGAGACCTTCGACCGCGCCGTAGAAAAATTAGCAGCCCAGGGAGCAGCCTCCATCAACATTGAAGGCAACGTTCGCACCACAGGCTCGACTAGCTGGCGCAAAGGCTATGACGAGCAGGTCAATTTCCGCCGCAGTCAGATTGACCGCATGATGCAGTTTGCGGAATCCCAGCAATGTCGCATGTCCGCTCTCATCCAGCACTTTGGCGACACCGCCGATGGCCTCCGCCCCTGCGGTCACTGCGATTTCTGTGCCCCCACCCAGTCCACCGCACAGAAATTTCGATCTCCCACCGCTGAGGAGGATCGCCATCTTCGCGCCATTCTTCGCGCTTTGGATGGCACCACCCGTGCCACCGGCAAGCTACATACCGAGCTCTCAACAGGCGCACTCCGCAATACACCGGCCGCAGAGCGCAGAGGCTTCGATACGCTACTCGATGCTCTCACACGCTCAGGCCTCGTTGCCCTCACGACCGATCAGTGGACCAATCCAGAGGGCAACCTCATCACCTTCAAAAGAGCGTCTCTCACTCACGAAGGCCGTACGCTCACTGGACCGTTGCCTTCCGATCTTTTGCTCAAAGACGCCTCTGCGTTTACGGCATCATCTACACGAGGGCGCGCCGGCAAAACCTCGAAGCCTCACGCTTCCAAAACCGAACGCGACCAAGCCGTCAAAACCTATACCCCGGATCAGAAAGCTCTCGAACGGCGCCTCCGCGATTGGCGTAAAAGCGAAGCCGCAAAGACTGGCAAACCGGCCTTCATCGTTCTCTCTGACTCTGTCCTTAGCTCCATTGTGCAGGTACAACCACGTACAATTCCCGAGCTTCTCAATATCTCCGGGATAGGATCCGACAAGGCAGACCGCTACGGCGCAGCTATCTGCGCCCTCTGCGATGACCGTCCCGTTCCCGGTGAATACGGCGAAGTAACTCCAGCGCGACCAGCTTCAACCAAGCCCAGATCCCCACTTTCCCCTCACCGAACAGAACCTTCGCCGATCAGAAGTGTCGAAGAATTTCACAGGCCACGGCCCGTCGAATCCAAGCTCTCTGAAACACTCACGTCTCCTCAACAAGCCCTCGACCAGCGGCTTCACGCCTGGCGCAAAGCCGAATCTGAGAAGTTGGGCGTTCCTCAGTTCTTTGTTCTTGCATCTTCAACTTTGCGTAGCATTGTTCTGGCTCAGCCCAACAACATCTCCCAGCTCAAAGGGATCAATGGCCTGAATCTTGAAAAGATCGAGAGATTCGGTGCAGCCATCATTGAAGCCTGCACCTCATAAACAGCGGATACTTGGGATGAATAGCTATTCATCTCCGTCCCTTGAATGTGCTACCGTGCAAACCACGGAGATTCATGCCCTTTCCCGACGCAACCCGCCATGCCCCGGCCTCCATGGATGGCAACCCAACTCTCGATGAGCGCGCTAGCCACTGCTTCGGCTGCGGTCCTGCTAATCCTCAAGGTCTACGGCTCGTTTTCACCACCGAGAGCAGCGCTGAAGGCACTGTTGCAACGGCCCATCTTCAGCTAGATCGCTTTCACGAAGGCCCACCGGGCCACATTCACGGCGGCATCGTCGCTACTCTGCTGGACGAAGCTATGAGCAAGCTCAACCGCCCTCTCAACGTAATCGCCATGACGCGCCATATGGAGGTCGATTACCTACATCCTGCGCCACTCTTTCAGCCGCTTGTTCTTGTCAGCCGTCACCTCAGTCGCGAAGGCCGCAAACTCTTCCACCAAGCCGAACTTCAACGGATCGACGGCACTGTGCTTGCCCGGGGAAAAGGAGTTTTCATTGTGATTGACCAAGCAATACTCGCAAAGGTCGGCCTCACCGCACCGGAAGGCTAAATCTCTGCCTCTCCCCAATAACCTTGATCTCGCAGAAAGTATCCGTCATCCCAGCTGTGCATCATGGTTTTGAAGAACATCCAGACCATGCGTCCATGTCCTAGCTTCTGGAACCGACGATTCGTTGTCAGTATCTTGCCTCGGACGATACGAAACCGCGTCCGTGCTACCCCCTTCGATAGCAAATAATCCTCAGCAAACAACGCCCGTTCGTTGAAGCCACCGAGCGCCCAGAATGCCTTACGGTCAAACAACATAAACATCCCAGTAGCAAACGGCTTCAAGAGCGACCCAATGTATTGCATCAGATTGTTGCCCGCATAAAGCGCATCGTCAAAAAAACTGCCCTCTCGGCATGCGATATTCGTTGTAGCCAGATGTAGATTCCGCCGCCGCATCCGCCACAACGCCCTTCGCAGCAATGTCGGCTCTGGCAACTCAACATCCGCATCCAGAAACAGAACATATTTGGTTGTCGCCAGCTTTGCCCCGGCATTGCGGCCGACGGAAGGCAGGCCACCCGGAATCACCTCCACGGCCAAACGGTCTCTAAAGCTCAGCGCCAGTTCAACCGTTCCATCGGTTGATCCCGCGTCGGCCACAATCACCCTCGTCCCAGCCATGGCCTCATAGTCCTGCAAGCATAGTGACTTCAGTAGTCGAGGCAGCATAGCCGCCTCATTCTTTGCTGGAATCACAATCGTCAGCTCAGCTTCCATCTACACCTCCAAATGCACACACCGCCTCGTACGCGTAGTTTGTCTCATCCGCCCAGCACGCCATGTCAATCAATGTTGAATTTTCGGAAAAACCTCTCACTAGGCCTCTTGTCCGCTAACAGGAACGAGGAAGTTCATCGAGCATCAACAAAGCTGATAAACTGTAGATTCCAGCGGCAAACGTCCTGAAAAACTCACAAGACCGCGCCTCGTAAGGAGATTCGTCATGGCTGACCACACCACCAACGGCAACTTTAGCTCCCCTTCCCTCCGCCTCAAGACCGGTCTGGCCGAGATGCTCAAAGGCGGAGTCATCATGGATGTCATGAACGTCGAGCAGGCTCGCATCGCCGAAGAGGCCGGTGCCATCTCCGTCATGGCCCTTGAGCGTGTACCTGCCATGATCCGCGCTGAAGGCGGCGTAGCCCGCATGGCGAACCCCAAGCTCATCAAGCAGATCATCAACGCGGTCTCCATCCCCGTTATGGCCAAGGCTCGCATCGGCCACTTTGCCGAGGCCCAGGTCCTGCAGGAGCTCGGCGTCGACTTCATCGACGAATCCGAAGTCCTTACTCCCGCCGATGAGGTCTATCACATCGACAAACACGCCTTTACGACTCCCTTCGTATGTGGAGCCCGTAATCTTGGCGAAGCTCTCCGCCGCATCGCCGAGGGTGCAGCCATGATCCGCACCAAGGGCGAGCCCGGCACCGGCGACGTCGTCCACGCCGTCCAGCACATGCGTCAGATCGTCCGCGAGATCAAAGCCCTGACCGTCCTCGGCGACGAAGAGCTCTACAACGCCGCCAAGGTCCACGGCGCGCCTTACGAACTCGTCCGCATGGTGGCCAAGGCAGGTAAGCTGCCCGTCCCCAACTTCTCCGCCGGCGGCATCGCCACTCCTGCTGACGCCGCTCTCATGATGCAGCTAGGCGCTGAAACAGTCTTCGTCGGCTCCGGCATCTTCATGAAAGAACGAGCCACGCCGCTTGACGTCGAAAACAACCCAATCGAGCGCGAAGAAGCCGTCTCCCGTGCCAAGGCCATTGTCATCGCGACCACACACTTCAACGATCCCAAGATCGTTGCCGAAGCATCCGAAGCCGTCACCGGCACGATGAAAGGCCTCGCCGCCGCCGCAATCGAAGAATCCCAGCTCATGCAAACCCGCGGTTGGTAGCATGCGCCGATCAGCGGAACTACAGCCAGAAATATACCCTCTGCCTGCTCTACGCAAACCGTGGTTTAAGCGCAACACTATCGTCTGCGGTGAGGGTTGGTCTGTTCAATATTCCGGAAGCAGCTGGCGCGTTGATCGGTATGACTACTTTGAGAACGGGCGTCAGATCGTCTTCAGCGGAGAAGGCGCCGCCGGACAGATGGACATCTTTCTTTATCCGCATCTTGCCTGGGAAGACTCTCCAGATAAAAACGTAGATGAATTAACCCGGCAACGAGTTTTACATAACATCACTGCTGCTCTTCAATGGGCAGGTTTTAGTGTTGGTTTTTTTCCAATGAGTAATCCAACTACCCACTAGAAGTCGCGGCACTCCCACAGCAGATTCAAGAATCTCAACGCCTATATTCCGTAGCTAATAACACAGCTACCTCAACTCCTGCGTTGTAGATCCTTTCGTATCTGCATCGGTCAGCGTATTCAAAAAAGCCACAATATCATCGATATCGCGCGCATTCCATGCGGAAGCCTGTCCCGGATGTCGTGTCAGCGGTTCATCCACCACATCGACATTTCCCCGCAAAGCCTTCGGGATATCGTCGAATTTCTCCACCCTTCCACTCGCACCCTTCCCGTACCACTTCTCCGGATTCGTATCGCGCTCGACATAAAACTCCAACGCCTCATGGAGCGAGTGGAACCGCCCATTGTGAAAGAACGCTCCACGTGTCGCAACATTCCTTAACGTCGGTGTGCGAAACATCCCACAAAACCCACGCTCCCCGCGTTGATCGCTTCGCGCCGGGCCGCACAGACCCATGTCGTAATATCCCGCCTTTTGATTCGCTTTCAGCTCCGGGTTTCGTGGAACACCCAGCGCCTCAAACTGAAAATCCGTGAAGATCGGGTGCGACCCATCAGCCCCGCGCTGACTGAGATGGCAACTCGCGCAATTACCCCGCGCCGGATCGTTGAATAAAGCAAGCCCTCGCTGTTCGGCATCCGTAAGGTTGATGCGCCCATCTAGCCATTGATCAAACCGGCTGTTGAATGGATAAAAGCTCGGGTCCTCAAATTGAAATCGCTCGACCGCCGTCCCCACTGCGGCTAGCGTCTTCTGCGGATCATCCAGCACATACTCCCCAAAAACGCGCCGAAACTCAGTGGCATACGGCGCTTTTCTTACCGCAGCCGCGACATGCTCCGCGTCAACATTCGCCATCTCGTCGGGGTTGAGAAGAGGAAACGCAGCCTGTGCCGCCGGTGTGTTAAACCTACCGTCCCACCCCAGACCTCCCGTTGGCGGATTATCGCTCTTGGCAAGCTCTTCAAATCTCTCCATGCGGCTCGCCGCCCGTTCCTGATGCCACAGCGGTACGTGCAGCAGCGTGTAACGCAGAGAGGGCACCGCCCGCGCGCCTTGACGATCGAGATTCCGTCCACCGATCTGCGCCGCCAGCGCATTTGGTGGCCCATAAGCATGCGCGGGATCATGACAGGTCGCACACGCAATGCGCCCTGAAGCCGACAGTGTCGGATCAAAAAAGATCTTCCGCCCAAGACTCGCAGCCGGAGACAATTCGTGGATAGCTGGTTTTACTGTATTCGCTGCGTGAGGTTTTGCAGGTTTCGAAGTACAGCCTACGAGAGACAGCATCGATACAAGGCTGCTCAACAGTACCGCCAGAAACGTACTTTTCTTGGCAGAATGGTTCTCAGAATGAATCGAGTTCAACAAAAGCAAAAGACCTATCTAAACAGTTTGATAAATCTGCGGCGCCGAGTTTTTCGACGCCGCAGATCACACACAGGTAATCAGAGACCAGTAAAGACGTCTGCTCCGAACGTTCCAACACCCGGTTCCTGAGCATAACCAATATGGTCGAGCCCGAAGATATCCTCAATGCTCCGTAGCATCGAGTAGTGGTTATAGCCTGTCGTCGTAACCGTACCCGGCTTGATGAAAGGCGATAGCAGCACGGCTCCAGTGTTGTCTCCACCATAATTCGCGTAAGTCAGCACATACTTCGCGCTACCCATTGCGATCGTGGACGTCTGCGGATAGCTCCCGAGGTTTGGTCCGGGCAACTGACCGCAGCAGATGCCGCCATTGAACGTAATCGTAACCCCGGTCGACGATGGAACCACACTGCCATAGGTACTCTCATCAAAGTTGATGATGATAAGTCCATCAGCCTTGTAAGCCGGAGAAGCCGTAATGATGGGAATCCACTTCTGCAAGAAGGCATCAGCAGAAACTAACCCGCCGGGGCGTCCATCAACACACGGTGCATCGTGGCCGTCATCGCACAGGCTCGGAGTAATGAAGTTGAAGTTTGCCGTTGTCGATATACTCGCAAGATCGTTCTGCAGATTACTGTCCAGGTTCACAACATTGGACTGGCAATCCGGCGAATCGATGATCGAGTGAAAATACATAAACGGATTGTGCCGTGTCGCATACTGATCGCCCAGGGGCACCGCCGCCGACGGAGCCTCAGCAGTCTGTGTAAGGTCGACCGCATTCAGCGCCGGGTGGCCGCAAGTTGCAGACTCACGAGCAGGATCGTTCCCCATATCGCCCATGTAACCTTTCCACGTCAGGCTTTTGGCCTTCAACTGGTCAGGCAGCGTCTTTACATTCGATGGATAGACGCATCCGGTACCCACAGGAAGCTGGTCCTGAAACGTGGTGCCCGTCTGCTTGAAATCAGTGTAGGTAGTGCAATCGGAGACCGTTTGCGGAGTTCCGGGCTGTCCACTCAACATGGAGACATAATTGTCCAATGAGACGTGCCCAGTACCGTAATAACCGCTCAACAAGGCACCCTGTGACGTCAGGGTCTTGGCAAGATAGGGCGACGGCGTGCTGGCGCCGAAGGTAGTTGAATAGTTCTCATTTTCAAGCGTAATAACCCAGACATGCTTGACCTTGCCCGATACAAGACTCGCGTTTTGGCTGGCGCTGCTGCCATTGTCCGAACACGCCACAATAGTCACACCAATCCCTGCGGCCATCAGCACAGCCAATGCCGTAATCCATCTCTTACTTTTTAACATCATGAAGTTTAGTTTTCTGCCTCCGTTGGATGTAGTTTGCTGACTGCACATGAACGATGCATGAATAGCGAATGAACAAGGGATTAACGAGAAGAAAACCCATCAATAGCGGCCACCTGAAGCGTTGATCTAGCATCAAATCACTCCCCACGATGCAACTTGTTTTCAATAGCCCATCTTTCTCTATACTGAGAGAAGCATCTCAACCCACATAACCCATTTCGACAGTCATTCCGGCTGCCGAACCAATGAGTACTCGTTTAATGTCCCTTACATCCCGCACAATTGGCATCCTCGCCTTACAAGGCGCATACGAAGCCCATGCCAAGACCGTTCGTGCTCTCGGCGCGACGCCGAAGCTAGTCCGTCTCCCTGCTGACTTGGAAGGCGTTGATGGCCTCATCATGCCCGGTGGTGAATCCACCACCATGCTCAAATTTCTGGAGCGCCACAACTTCTTCGATACCCTCAAGACCTTTGTCCAGACCACACCCACCTTCGGCACGTGTGCTGGCGCCATCCTCCTCGCCCAAGATGTCGAGAAGCCCACCCAAAAATCGCTCGCTGCCATCGATATCACCGTCGAGCGCAACGCGTACGGCCGTCAGATCGATTCCACCATCCTCACCGCGCCCACCAAACTCGAAGGGGGCCCCCTTGAAATGGTCTTTATCCGTGCGCCCCGTATCACCCGGACTGGCCCCGACGTTGAAATACTCGCCTCCCGCGACGAGTATCCTGTACTGGTTCGGCAGGGACATCTTCTCGCCGCGACCTTCCATCCCGAGCTCAGTAGCGACAATCGTGTTCACCAACTCTTCCTGAATCTGGTCCGTTAAATCCTTTGCCTTTCTTTATATTGCAGGGCATGATTAGCCATGACACGGTTTCCATGGAGGTTTTGCGTGCGTAGAAGGCCCTCCTCCCGGATGGTTCTGCCAGCGGAGTTGTTCCTTGTCGCCGTTACGGGACTGATTCTGCCAGCCTGCGCGCAAACCCCACCTCCTCTAACCGTCCTACTCCAGACTTGCACCGACCGCGCCAATGCCGGTGACACTGCCGCCACTTTTAACGCTGTTCTTAATCTGGCTGAAGCGCTCGGCAAGGCGCCTCTCTCCGACATAAAAGATGTTCTTCCGGACATCATGCAGGCAGTCGACGACAAGAATCCCGCTGTCCGCACACTCGCCCTCGACAGTCTAGTAGCCATAGAAAGCCGCTCCAATCCGGACCACACTCTCCGAGGCGATGCCCTGCCCCTCCTTGAGCCTGAGATTCCCCGGATAGCCGCTCACCTCACCGACGATGACAATCACATACGCAGCACAACGGCTAGCGTGCTCGGCGGTTTCGTTATCAAGCCACCGGATGCCGTCTTCGTGCCCCTCATCGCCTATCTCAAACGCGAAGACGCCGTAAGCCCTGTAGGCTCCAGCGTCGTCTTCGACCTGGTACGCCTCGGCCCTCAGCGTCCCGCCGTTGCCGCTGCGATCATCGCTTTTATCAGCCGACCTGATCAGACACCCGAATCTCTTGTCAGCTCTATCGACGCTATCGCGCACGCACAGACGCATAACGAAGAGATCGATACCGCCATTGTCCACGATCTTGATATTCCCAAACCCTCCGTCAGGACAGCAATCATCCGAGTTCTTCCCGAACTCCAGCTTCCCGACGATGTCTTTACCGCCACGCAAACCCGTCTCCGCCAAATCGCCGCCAGCGATCAGGAAGACCCTGCAGTGCGCGCTGCTGCGAGCACGATCCTTCCCTGCTGGGTCAACGACCGTCACAAACCCTGCCCTGCCTTTACGCTTCCATCCCCGACGCCAGCTTCCCCTTCCGAGCCCAATGACATCACTGGAACTGCGTAGCGGTCACATCGCGTTATTCTGAACTGTGTCCCCCATCTTCCATCAGGCCGCAGCCCTATCCTTCCTTCCATGGTGGCTTCCGGCCAACGTCAGTGCGCACGGCCAGTCATTGGATCGCCACCTCATCCTCAATCTGTGGCTAGTCCTTGCGCTCCTGACACTTTCGCATCTCCTTCTTCTCCTTGGGCTATTGCATAGGCGAACGGCCGAATCACAAAACCTCTGGCAAATCGAATATCTTCCGCTGGCCATCCTCGCTCTACTCTTCGCCACGCTCACTGTAAAGGCCGAGCATCTGTGGGCAGCCTCCCGTTACATCGGAGCCGACCCGGCTGCACTTCAGATTGAGGTCACAGGAGTTCAATTCGCCTGGTATTTTCGCTACCCCGGTACCGATGCCACCTTCGGCATCACAAAACAGCAGCTAATTGCCCCAGGCGAAGGCAATCCCATTGGTATTGACCCAGCAGACCCCCATAGCGCCGACGACTTTGTCACCTCCGAGCTTGTTCTCCCGGTCAATCGCGAAGTCGACCTCCGCATTCGCGCACAAGACGTCATCCACGGCTTCGCCATCCCGGAGATGCGTCTCAAACAGAACGCGGTTCCCGGCCAGACCATCCACGTCCACTTCACTCCCACAACCTCCGGAACCTACGCCATCCTCTGTACCCAGCTCTGCGGACTTGGTCACTACCGTATGAACGCGACCGTGCGCGTCCTGACCGCAGCCGAGTTTGCCCAATGGCTAGCCACTAAACAGAAGGCGGCCCAGCCATGAAGTCGTACTCACTCAAACGAAGCCTGTTTACCACCGACCACCGTACCATCGGGCTTCAATATCTCATTCTTGCACTGGTCTCCGTAACCATCGGTACCCTGCTCTCGCTGCTGATGCGCATCCATCTCGTCTGGCCTGACTGGTCTCTTCCCCTACACGGTCCCATCCTGCCTGAAGACTATCTCGCCCTGGTCACCATCCACGGCACCATCATGCTCTTCTTCGTACTAACGACTGCTCCACAAAGCGGCTTCGGCAATCTGATCCTCCCCGCCCAGATCGGGGCGCGCCATATGGCTTTCCCGCGTCTCAACGCCACTAGCTTCTGGCTCACCGCCCTCGCACTCGTTACACTTCTCAGTTCAACCTTCGCACCGGGAGGCTCAGCCCTCTCCGGCTGGACAGCCTACCCGCCACTTAGCGCCGTAGCCTCTGCCGGCCCCGGGCAGGCGCTCGGCATGGACCTCT
>Ga0206894_1050_pt1 | contig 27900 bp, 19 predicted proteins | sample Alteio_BWOrgHeat_54_FD_152953 | JGI IMG/M metagenome (GOLD analysis project Ga0206894, IMG submission 152953) | Enriched cells from forest soil in Barre Woods Harvard Forest LTER site, Petersham, Massachusetts, United States -... | ecosystem: Environmental > Terrestrial > Soil > Temperate forest >...
GGCAGACGCCGTGGTTCCACAGCCAAAACGGAGCGCAGGGCAAACTGCTTGGAGGTTACCTCTTGACGGGCATCTATATCGTTCGCTCGGGGACGCCGTTTACCTTCTCCGACACCACGAATTCGCTGAATGCAGGCGCGGGTTCGGGAATTCCGCGTTATCTGCCTTCGGCCCCTATAACGGGCACGAAGTTTAATAAGAGCATAGGACAGGCGGGCGCGAATTTATACAATCTGGGTGCACTTCCCGCGCCGTACTCATTCCTTAACCCAGCTACCGGCGATTATCTGTCGTATCCGCTTTCATCATTGCCGTATAGCAATGGATTGAACGATGGCATTTCCGACTTTGGGCCGTATCCGGCTGGTATGACAAGGCGAAACGCGTTCGCCGGTCCGGGAGCGTGGAACATTGATCTGGCTGTGAGCAAGAACACGCGGCTGACAGAGCACGTCTCACTCGAATTGCGGGCGGAGGGATTCGATATCTTCAATCACCACAATATGTACGGACTATATGCCATCAACGATGTAGGAAATTACTTTGACGGCACCGCGTCGAGCCAGGCCACTCTGCCAGTTCAGGGAAGAAAAGGCGGAGTGAACGGCGGAGCGAACGACGAGCGGCGCTTCGGTCAGTTCGCGGCGCGGATCATTTTCTAGACCAGTCTCGGGAAAGTCTCAGGGCTGTGTTTGGTCCCACATGTGTTTGCGTTGATACTCCTGCGTCTCTTTGAACTTTGATTGCTCATCGTTGGAACGGAATGCCGGACCGGTCGGCCACAGAGAAAAATCTCGTAGGGCGACCCGCTTCGGCGTTCCGTTGAGGCTCTGCAACGCGGATTGCATCTCCAATAGAGCTCCACGCGATAGAGGTAGTTCGTGTTCGTCGGGTTGGTAGATAGTTCCGACCGGATAATCGAGATACGGAGTTCGAGTCTCTTCGATGTGGCAACCCAGAATATGTGAAACGGGCTTGTCTTCGGTGAAGTTCACCAAGCGTGTGTTGCTGGCTGCAAAGGCAGGGAAGTCGCGAATGTAGATGCGGCCCGGGTAGAGGCTATCGCCAGTAAATAGGATGGCTGTCTGGCGATCGTAGAGCGCAACACTGACCGTATCGTGGCCCGGAATCGCAATGACATCGATCATGCGATCACCAAGGTCAACCGATCCGTGATCCTCCGGCCAGTTCGCAATACCGTAGAACTTCTTTGTCGCCTCAACGGTAGCGGGAACGAAGTCAATCGATATAGCTGGATCCTTGAGAGCTTTCAGCTCTGCATCGCCGGCAGTGTGGTCGGAGTGTGAGTGCGAGTGCGCAACGACGAGGGAGATACTGGTACGTTTATTTCGTGACAACCATTGATGCACTGCATGTTGCAGTGCAGGTGCAAGATTTCCGTTACGCGATCCCGTGTCTAGCAGAAGGGCCCGTTCTTTTCCGAATAGCAGATACAGGAAGGGCTTTTCAAAGTCAGTACAGCCCGATTGTCGGAGAATAAACAGGTCAGGGTTGTACTCGTGTACCTGCCACTCCGGCATCTCCATGCACTTCGGTCCTCCCGTATTCCACGCTAGGGGAAGATTGCCCTGGCGAATGCCTCCACCGTTCGGCTCGGATATCTGAGCCTGTGAAATGGATGTGAGGAGGACAATAGCTGCAACGCTAAAAGCCAAACGTACCTTCGCCACGCAATCTCCTTGATGTCTTAAATCAACATTCTGAATGCACCGAATCTAATCGGTCGACTTCGCTGGGGGCGAAGGCCGAACGTTGCCTGTTGCAAAGGTGAAAAAAGCATTTCCGGCGCGGGTCAATACTTTATCGTGACGAGAGATGAGTGCGAGATCCCGCGTTATTTCCACACCTTCTACATCAAGGGCGTGAACGAGCCCCGCGTTCAACTCGGAGAGGATGTTGATGCGCGGCAAAAAGCCGATTCCCAGACCAGCCAAAATCAAACGCTTCAGCAGTTCGTTTGAATCGAGTTCCATGGTGATACGCGGGAACAGTTTGTTTTGGCTGAATAGCAGATCAAGCGACTCGCGCCTGCGGCCAGGTTTGGGTAAGAGCAATCCATATCGCGTTACATCGGCCAGGGTGACCGATTCGAGGGACGTAAGGGGATGAGCAGCCGGAACAACAAGCACCATCTTGTCTTCGTGGATAATCTCGACGTGCAGGCGTGGATCCTTGATGGGCATCGAGGCTACACCGAATTCCACCTCGTGATTGAGCACCATCTCAAGGGTCTTGGAGCGTTCAGCGCGAACAATGTTAAGCGCAACGCGGGGGTACTGCTTTTTGAACTTGCTGAAGAAGAGAGGAAGAACGTAGAGCGCGGTGGAATCATTCGCGCTCACTGTGAGCGAGCCGCGAGGCAAACGCTCCAGGTCGGCGAGCATGAGGTTGATATGCTTCAGACGCAAGAGACAGTCTTCGGCGAAAGGTTCAAAAACTCTTCCCGCCGCAGTCAGTGTGACCTTTCCGCCGCCGCGATCAAGAAGGCGTTGGCCAAGATGAGTCTCTAGCGACCTGATTTGAGCAGAGATAGAGGGTTGCGTGACATGCAGTTTTTCTGCCGCGCGAGAAAAACTTTTCTGCCGCGACACTTCGAGAAAAGTCTTTAGCTGATCGAAATCCATTTGAACCCATTCCGGAGCGGTGAGACAAGGATATCCAGCGCCTGGAAGCACTTACCAGACACATACCAGTTTCGAGCAATCTGCTTATGTCTACAGAGTACGACTACGGATTACGAATAGCCTAACCGACAAGGCCACTAGAGGAAACTCCCATGTGCCAAATAAAGAACATTTATAGCGGCCAAATTTTTATTTAGGCGATAGGCAGATCCCATGTTCCTTGGATTTTCGCCCCGTTGCCCCTAATGTTCATCTCACCACTTCTCACAAGAAACACACTTTGCGGCCAGGGATGAAGAGCTCTGGTTTTGCAGACGGTGAACTATCTCTTCGACTTGTTCGCACCCCCTTTCCCGGAGGAAGTCCATGCAATTCTGTAGGAATAAGCTCACTACCGCCGTTTTCCTGATGATCGTGTCTTTCATGACTGCGATGGCGCAAACGAATACGACCTCGTTGACCGGCGAGATCCAGGACGCGACCGGAGCCGCCATCTCCGGCAGCGCGGTAATCTTGACGAATCCGGAGACGGGCCTTACCGAGGCGACGGAGTCGGGTACTGCGGGCCAGTTCAGCTTCAATCAGATTCCTCCCGGTAAATACACGATCAAGGTGAGTGCTGATGGATTCTCGGAGCAGGTGCAGAAGGTAGAACTACTGGTAGCGACTCCCGCCAGAATGGTTTTCAAGCTAGCGGTTGGAGGAGCCAGCACTGTTGTCAGCGTAGAAACAAGCATCGCGACGATTAACTCCGACGATGGAACTCTTGGGAAGGCATTCAACAGCGCTCAGGTATCGAGTCTGCCTTATCTGGCGAATAACATTACCTACCTTCTTTCGCTGCAACCTGGAGTTCTAGGACTAGATCCGGGAGCAACTACGGGCGGCCTCAATCAGGATCCCCGCACAGGCACGATCAACGGTGCCCGTCAGGACCAGACCAACGCGACTCTTGATGGCGTGGACAACAATGATCAGAACAACGGGTTCGCTTTCAACGGTGTTCTTCGTTCTACCCGCGATTCAGTCGAAGAGTTTCGCGTGGTGACTACGAATGGAAATGCGGATTCCGGACGCTCCTCCGGAGCCCAGGTTTCACTCGTCACCAAGAGCGGAACGAATGCATACCACGGTAGTGCTTACTGGTATTATCGCGATCCTGGCACGTCATCTAACAATTGGTTTTTGAAGCAGTCGCAACTCGCCACCAACCAGCCGAATATCGCGGCGAAGATCCTTCAACATACTTACGGTGCTTCGTTTGGCGCACCCATCATCAAAGATAAGCTCTTTTTCTTTGGCGCATATGAAGGTTTCACACAAGCCACAAACACTGTCGTCACCCAAACGGTTCCATCCCTACCGGGCGGAGGCGGCCTGATCAGCGGAAATGTGAGCTATCAGAATACTTCGGGTGGAATCACTACATTGACGCCATCCGATATCGCTAAAATGGACCCGAATTGCACGGCAAATGGCTCATGTCCAAATGGCCCAGGCACCGATGCTGCTGCTCTTGCATATTACAAGCAGTTTCCTATCGCAAACACGACTAACTCTGGCGATTCATTGAATACCGGGGGCTATACGTTCGCCTCCCCTGCTCCAATTCATCAATTCACAAACATTGCGCGTCTCGATTACAACTTGACGTCCAAACAGACGCTCTTCGTTCGCGGTAATCTGCAGAGCGACAATCAATCATCAACGCTTCAGTTCCCCGGGCAAGGAGCTAACTCGAGTATCTATGGAAACAATCGAGGAATCGCTGCGGGCCATATCTGGAACATCAGCAACTCGCTTATCAATAATTTCCGCTATGGTTATATTCGCCAGGGTGGGGCTACTCGTGGCGCTGGAAGCGCACCGAATATCAGTGTCTCTGGAATTAGCTCGCTTACTTCAACCACGACCTCGAGCATTTATATCGTGCCCACGCATAACTTTGCGGATGACATAACCTTCACCAAGGGCAGGCACACAATTCAGTTTGGTTTCAACCACCGCCTTATCAATGACAATCGGTACGCTGACAGCACGTTGTATCCGACGGGAGACATCTCCGCCGTTCTGCTTGCCACAGCTGCAATCGCGGGCAAGGGCACGAGTCTCGATCCACCCGCATTTGGTTATCCCGCTGTTAATTCCCTCTCCCGCACTTTCTACAACAACGCGATCCTGGCCAACACAGGCATCATCACTTTTGCCCAGTCATTCACAAACTACTCAATTAAAGGTAATTCGCTTGTACCCGCTCCGACTGGGACAGTTCCTTCGCACAACTACCGCTCCTTCGAGCAGGAGTATTACGTCCAAGACCAGTGGAGAGCGACTCCGCACCTTAGTGTGACGGCAGGTCTTCGTTACACCTATCTCGGCGTTCCATATGAGATACATGGCCAGCAAGTTGCACCGACCTCACCGCTGATCGACCTTCTGCATAATCGGGTTGCTGCTGCGGCAACGGGTGGTGCTTACAACCAACGAATCATTGTGGCCCCTGCCGGCCAGGCGAACGGAAAACCAAATCTATGGACGCCGCAGAAGATGAATTTTGCGCCGCGTGTCGCTATCGCTTACTCCACACCTGATAACCGCACATCAATTCGCGGCGGCTACGCTCTGGCATATGATCACTTTGGTCTCGGCGTCATCAACTACTACGATGCCAACGGAGCTTTCGCTCTTTCAACGCAGAATCCCTTTCCCTATGAGGATGTCGATTCGGCGCCGCGCTTTACGGGATATCACAATGTTCCAATTGGTTCTGTGAACTCCGATGCCCAATCATTTCCGATCCAACCGGCAGACCAGAACTTTTCCTTCGTAGACAGCATCAACAGCAATATCAAAACCCCTTACGCCCAGACGTTCAACCTCACCGTGCAGCATGAGTTCGCACGTGGATTGACAGTTACTGCTTCCTACGTTGGGAGACTTGGTCGCCATGTTCTTTCCGATCTTGATGTCGCGCAGCCCAGCAACGTCTTCGATCCAAAGAGCGGCCAAACCTATTTCCAGGCGGCGACTAACTACGCCAAAATGGTCGATGCTGGTGTATCACCTGACAATGTGCCCAACAGCGGCTACTTTCAGAATTTTTTCCCGAATGCGCATTACAGAAATTCAAAGCAAATAAATTACACAGGCGCCCAGGCGTACTACGCTTATTTGAACGACAATGATCGCGGAAACGAGACTGACCCGCTATTCAACTTTGACACCGACCCATCTGCATCTCCCGATGGAAAAGCATTTCATTTCTTCTATCCGCAGTATTCATCCATCTACGTTCAGTCATCAGTTGGCACCAGCAACTACAACGCACTTCAGCTCTCAGTTCGGCATTTGTTGCGGTACGGGCTTGAGTACGACGTAAATTACACCTATGGCAAGTCGATGGACCTGGGTTCATCGCCTGAGCGGTCGGCCAGCAACCTAATTATCAATACGTTCAACCCGGCCGGAAACTATGGAGTCTCCGATTACGACGTTCGTCATAACATCACAGCCAACTACAGCGTTCCGCTACCGTTCGGTCATGGCACGCCCTTCCTCAATCAATCGCATCGTTTGATTGAGGAGTTGGTTTCGGGTTGGTCGCTTAACGGCATCGTCCACTATAGCTCTGCATTCCCTTTCAACGCTGTGGCCTCTGGTAACTACGGCACAAACTTCGATATCCCCAGCTACTTTGTGAAAACCGGACCGATCGCTTCGGGCGGCCACCGGTACGTCAGCGGCAGCGATCCTTTTGAGACGGCTCTGAAGTCGATGACGGCGCTCCAGGCATCCGCGAACCTTCGCTATGCCTATCCTGGAGAGACGGGTCAGCGAAATGCTTTCCGCGCCGACGGTTATTTTGCAATGGACAACGGTCTCAGCAAGTCCTTCCGGACCTTCAAAGAGCAGCAGTTCAGGGTATCGGTTGAGGTCTTCAACGTCTTGAATAACGTCCGGTTCAGTTCGTTGAACTCGACAGGAAGTGGAATCACCGCCACTCCAAGCGCTGTTGGAAACTTTGTCAATGGTGCCAGTACGAAGTTCGCTCAGTACACAAATCTACTTGTTCAACCAAGGCAGATGCAGTTCTCTGGAAAGTACATCTTCTAGAGCAGGTACTTAGAGTGCGGACACGCGAAGAATATCTCGCGTGTCCGCATCTCCTTTGGAGAAGCTGATCGTGGTAGACCTTCGATAGGGGTTAGAGATGAATTTGCGAAGCATATGGCTGGGCAGCGTGATTGGACTTGCAGGGCTGCAGATCGCTTCTGCACAGGAAAAGGCTCCAAGGCAACCGAAAAACCCTGAAGCGGCCTCTGAGCGAGGCGCAGAGAAAGGTTCCGGACGTCCCGAAAAATCCGATAAGTCAGAGAAGACGGCTTACGCCTATGTACTGCCCGGTGCTGATGGGAAGGACGTCCCACTGTCCTCGTTCAAAGGCAAGGTAGTTCTGCTCGTTAATCTTGCCAGGAACTCCAGTTACAACGAACAACTTCCAGCCTTGATCAAGTTGAGCGAGACATACAAAGACAAGGGACTGGTCATAATCGGAGTACCCTCTAATGACTTTGGCACTGCAGAGCCAGGTACCGACACTGAGATCCAGAAGTTCTACAAGACGGACAACAAGGTTCCCTTTTCCGTTATGGCACGCTCTTCTCTAATCGGCGATGACAAGATTCCACTTTATGACTACCTCACGAAGGGAAAGACACCTCCCACAGGAGGCAATGTTCATTGGAACTACACGAAGTTCCTGATCGATAAGAATGGAAAACTGATAACCCGGCTGGAACCGGATGTCGCTCCTGATTCACCCGAGATGCTCACCACTTTGGATCAGATATTTTCTGGAACGTATAAAGCCAAGCCGAAGGAAGATTCTGCAGGCCCGCCAAGCGGTGACACCCAAATTTAGTTGGATAGCAGGAGAAGCATTGCCTCGGTAATGCTTCTCTATTTTTTTAGTCTTTGTTCATAGTGTTTCGAGATAGCGACGCCATCCACCAAGATGGGTGATGTCGGTAGCATCTTCAGTCGCAGCCGGTTCGACCAGGAAGCCCTTAACCAGCGTACCGTCTTCCAACCGAAGTGTTCCAATTGAGAGGGGTTGCGGAACTCCGTCAACGAACGTTCCCACCGTATCTGCCGGAAGAGACCAAATCTCAACTTCGATGCCCGGGCCTTCAAAGCCGGGAACACGCACGAGACCAGGCTTCGGAGGCACCGTTCCTTTTAAAGCATAAAACTTATAGTCAGGGTGAGTCCTACAGGTGCGTACGAGACGGCCACCTCGCTCAGTAAGCTGCCAATTTAGCGGCTGACCGGTGAGATGTGCGCCGACTACCGCCATCAGGAGGCAGCCGGGTGACGGAGGCTCAATGGATAGAGCGGGTGTCTCTGCGAGCGTTTTTGACGAGCCACCTAAGGTCGTCGCCAGCTCTCGATGAAGACGGTCGGCCAAGGATAGAAGTGAAATCTCTTCAAAGGCCTGTCCTATCAGACTGACTCCGAAAGGCAAACCATCTGGGCGCATACCTGCTGGGAGAGCAACTGCGGAAAGATCGAGCAGATTAACAAAGTTGGTGTAGTAGCCAAGGTGACTGTTCCGCTCGATGGGCGCTTCGGCGATCTCTTCGATGGTGTATGTGCGCGGAGCAGTCGGAAGAAGCATCACATCAAAGGATTTCCAGAGCTTCCCTGTCTCTCTGCGAAGAGCTTCGAGCTTATAGGCAGCGTTGAAGGTGTCGGTGGCAGAATAGCCCTTCGCTCCTGAAATAATCGCCGTCACAGTAGGATCCATCTTGTCGGCATGCTCTTCCAGAAACGATCCAACTGCCGCATATCGCTCCGCAACCCATGGCCCTTTGTAAAGAAGTTGCGCGGCAGCCAAAAATGGCGCCAGGTCGAACTCCACCGGCTGGCCCCCAAGCGCAATTAGCTTTGCTACTGCTGCCTTATAGAGATCGGGATTGTGCTTATCTCCGTAAAACTCCAAAGTGCCAACGCTCGGAACACCAAAGCGAAAGCTGGCTGCGGAGCTCCAGGGTGCTGCACCATCACTGGTCTTCGGAACACGAGAGTAAGCATCGTGTTCGTCCAGTCCGCGTGATGCAGCCAACACGAGCGACGCATCGAGGGCGGTCTCCGCAAAGATCGAGACACAATCCAGCGTGCGACATGCAGGTACTACCCCCTTCGCGCTGATAACTCCACGCGTAGGCTTCAGCCCTATCAGGTTATTGAACATCGCTGGAACACGTCCGGAACCCGCGGTATCCGTGCCAAGTGAAAAACTCACCAGACCACTGGCTACAGCAACCGCAGAACCGGAGCTTGACCCGCCGGAGATGTATCGCTTATCGAAGACACTTGAACAAATCCCATACGGGGTCCTTGAACCGACTAACCCAGTTGCGAACTGGTCCATGTTGGTTTTGCCCACCAGAATCGCGCCTGCAGCTTCCAGTCGGGCGACGACAGTAGCGCTCTCCTGCGGCGTATAGGCATAGTCGGGACAGGCAGCTGTCGTGGGCAACCCCGCGACATCAATGTTGTCCTTTACCGCAAATGGGATCCCGTAAAGCGGTAGCTTCGCGCGATCGAGTGATTGCAGCTCTGTTGCACGCTGGATCGCATGCTCCCGTGGAACCAGCGAGATCCAGACAGGTTTCACACCCTCCGCATCAATGCGGTCGTAGATCTCCTTAACGACGGCCTGAGGTGTGAGTCGTCCCAATGCATAGGCTTTGTGAAGCGATGTGATATCCATGGTCTTCTTTCGTTATCTTCCACAACATGTTGGATCGCAGAGCTGCCTTACGAAGGCCGGATCGAGACAACCAACTGTCCGCCGTTTACTAAAGCTCCTAGGTCGCAATAGATATCCTCCACTTCGCCGGCAACATGCGAAGCAACCACAATCTCAGTCTTCATTGCGTCCAGAACGATCAGTTTCTCTCCTTCCGCAACGGCCTGTCCCTTCTTGACTGCGATCTGGAAGATGCTCGCACTGACAGGAGAGGAGACACCCTCACAGCCATCAGGAACTATAGCGTTCTCACTCTCGTTAGGCATATCCGGCGGTTCAACGACCGCCAGCAGGCCAGCAGCGCGCCAACGCTCCCGTTCAGCGTCAAACGACTCCTTTTGATGACGCTTGAACTCCGCGGCCTCTGTGCTGATGGAGTTTAGGAAGCTCTGATACTCAGCAAGGTTAAACGTTGTTTCTTCGACTCTCAGCTCATAGCCGCCATGCGGGAAACGCTCGCGAGCATCCAGTAACTCTTCTGCAGATACAGGATAGAAACGTATCTGATCGAAGAAGCGCAGCGACCACGGAATCCCCTCTGCAAAAGCAGGAGTTGCTTTCCATGTATTCCAAACTTGAATCGTTCGTCCAACAAGCTGATATCCGCCCGGTCCTTCCATCCCGTAGACGCACATGTAGGCACCACCGATGCCAACCGCGTTTTCCGGAGTCCACGTACGAGCCGGGTTGTACTTCGTAGTGACCAGACGATGTCGAGGATCAATTGGCGTCGCTACCGGAGCTCCAAGATAAACGTCTCCCAAACCGAGCACAAGATAACTCGCTTCATGCACGATGCGGTAAACATCATCGACCGAATCGAGTCCGTTGATGCGACGAATGAACTCGATGTTCGAAGGACACCACGGCGCATCGGGCCGCACGGCTTGCATGTACTTCTGTTGCGCGATCTTGGCCTGCGGATCGTCCCACGACAAAGGCAAGTGAACGATACGCGAAGGAACAGTAATATCCGTTAGCTCCGGCATCGTCCGATCCAGTTCATCCAAAGTCTGGATCAGTTCTGCACGAGCAATCTTTCGGCTGTCGTAATGGATATGAAGGGAGCGCACTCCTGGAGTGATATCGATAATGCCGGGGAGGTCGGCAGTGCGAAGGTTCTGTTCAAGAACATGTACACGGAATCGCAGATTCAGATCGAGCTGCAACTCGCCATACTCCACCAGCAGATACTTGTCTCCATCTGCACGAAAGGTCATCGACTGTGCACGATCGGTAATCCGCTTCAGAATTGCTGGCTCAAGAGCGGATGTCTCAGGAACCGCTGGCGGCGCAGTCCCGAAGCTTTGCAGGAATTGATCCTGCTCTCGCTCCATCGCTTCAGCTTGAGCGAGTGTAATGCGTCGGAACTGAACAAGATCGCCCGCCTTAAGCTGACCAAGCTTCCATAGTTCAGCCTGCACGATTGTCGCGGGGCAGACAAATCCTCCAAGACTAGGACCATCGGGTCCAAGCAGAATCGGCATATCACCCGTAAAATCGATCGTCCCGATAGCATAGGCGTTGTCATGAATGTTGGAAGGATGCAATCCAGCTTCACCACCATCCGGACGAGCCCACTTCGGTTTGGGCCCGACCAACCGAACGCCAGTGCGGTCGCTCTGGTAGTGAACCTTCCACTGCGTCGAGAAAAGCATTTCAATATCTTCTTCGGTAAAAAAATCCGGGGCAGTGTGCGGTCCAAAGAGGACACCGATGTTCCAGTTACGAGTCAGTATGGGCACATAATCCGCAGGCAAAACAGCAGGGGCTTCATGCCTCAAATCCTGCTGACCAAGATGAAGCACGTCGCCCGCTCGCAAACCCCGGCCCGCATAACCGCCAAAGCCACCCAGCATAAACGTGCTGCGGCTCCCGAGATAGGGCTGCGTATCAAAGCTTCCCTCTACTGCAAGATACGTCCGAATGCCTTCCTTCGAAGCTGCGCCAAGCGACAAAACGCTGCCTGACTTAGCTAAAATCCTCTCCCAACGGGGCACAGGAAACCCATTGAGCTTCGCTCCCATATCGGCACCGGTCAGAGCGATGTGAGTATCGGTATGAAATTTGAGACGTCCGCCCATCGTAGCGAATTCAATCGCGGAAGCATTATCTGAGTTTCCTACCAACCTGTTCGCAATACGGAACGAGAGATGATCCATCGGGCCCGAAGGCGGAACGCCCACATTCCAATAGCCGATCCGCCCAGGATAGTCTTGAATCGTAGTCTGCGTTCCGCCTTCGAGCACCTCAATCGCACGTCGAGCAAAGGCAAATGTTCCAAGAAAAGATGTTGTAACCTTTCCGGATACAAACTCTGGAGTCCATGCAACTTCACGGAGATATCTCAGGTTGGTCTCTGTGCCATCGATCGCCGTAGCTGCCAGCGCTGCGTCGAGCTTTTCAAGCGCTTCCTGACGATCCTTCCCATGCACAATAATCTTCGCAATCATTGGATCGTAGAACGGGGTAATCGTCGTCCCTGACTCGATCCACGTCTCGACACGAGCAATCTCGACTCCAGGAAACTTCACCAGCGTTAGCTTCCCGGGAGTTGGCTGGAAGTTTTGTGCTGGATCTTCGGCGTATACGCGAGCTTCAATCGAAGCACCAACTGGCTTGATCGCAAACGATTCCAGCGGCGGCATATCGCCCGCGGCCTGACGAATCATCCACTCTACAAGATCAATTCCAGTGACCTCTTCGGTTACGCCGTGTTCCACCTGCAAACGTGTGTTCACTTCGAGGAAGTAGAACTCGTTCGTATCATCGTCGTAGATGAACTCAACCGTGCCAGCCGAAGCATAGTTGACAGCCTTCGCCAGCAATATCGCCGCCGAATATAGCTGCTCCCGGGTAGCATCGGTTAGCCCCGGTGCAGGAGTCTCCTCCAGCACCTTCTGATGTCGTCGCTGCGCAGAGCAGTCGCGTTCGCCCAAGGCGAGCACGTTACCTTTTCCATCACCAAAGATCTGCACCTCAATATGCCGCGCGCGAGAGACATATTTCTCAAGATAGACACCGCTATCTCCAAAGTTGGCGCGGCTCAGACGAAGCACAGACTCATAGACCTCGCCGAGCTGCTCTGCAGAATGGCACACCCGCATGCCAATGCCGCCGCCGCCACCCGAGCTCTTCAGCATCACGGGATACTTCAGCGTCTCCGCTTGCTTCAATGCATCTTCAAGACTCGACAGCAGACCAGTCCCAGGCAACAAGGGCACACCGCAAGCTTTTGCCGTGGCACGAGCAGTATGCTTCAGCGCAAACGCTTCAATATGCTCTGGCGCAGGCCCGATAAAACTAATTCCGCGTGCTGCACACGCGCGAGCAAAATTTATATTCTCACTGAGAAAGCCATAGCCGGGATGAATCGCCTCGGCTCCTGTCTGTTTCGCGGCAGCAAAGATCGCGTCGAACGAGAGATAACTCGCAGCCGCCGGAGCTTCTCCAATAAACACTGCTTCGTCGGCCTGCAACACATGCAATGAGTTTTTATCAGCGGTCGAATAGACGGCGACCGAACCCACACCCATACGGCGCAACGTACGTTCAATCCTGCAAGCAATTGCCCCACGATTGGCAATCAGAACTTTCTTAAACATTCAAACTCCTATTTCGCATCCCAGATAAGAACCCGTACAGGCGTCGGATTGTAGGCGTTACACGGATTATTCAGTTGAGGGCAATTGGAGATCACGATCAGCGTATCCATCTCAGCCTGTAGCTCGACATACTTTCCAGCGTCAGAGACGCCGTCTTCAAAAGTCAGCTTACCGGTTGGAGTGACGGGTACATTCATAAAGAAGTTGATATTGGCAGTCAGATCCCGCTTATCCAATTCGTGCCCCGTCCGCTTCGACCAGTCGAGCGCGCCCTTCAAAAAACTCTGCCGGCAAGCATGCATGGAGCGCTTCTCAAGCGCATAGCGAACCATATTGCTCTCAGTCGCACACGCTCCGCCAAGCGTGTCGTGACGTCCGCAGGTGTCCGCCACAATCGTGAGCAGTACATTGCGTTCGGTCGATATCAGCTTTGTGCCCGTCGTCAGATAAATATTCCCCTGCTCGCGAATCGTGTCCTGAGCGCTGTACCGGTCTGCATAGTTATGTGCGTTGTAGAAGAGCGTATCGACTGCCTGATTGCCTTCAAGATCAACGATGCGAACGAACTGCCCTTGCAGAATCTCGTGGACGAATGAATCTCCGGCCTCCACAGTCGCAGCGAAAATCGCATCCTCCGGCACACGAGTACTAGTTTGAATCACAGTTTCTGGCATCTAAAAACTCCTTAGGGCTAGAGGAAGTAACGCTCGGTAATCGTGAAGCCGCGCCCGTTTTCCGGACGGAAGTTGCGGCAGACGTCATCTGCTCCGGGAGCCTCAACCTTCTTGATCGTCAGCTTCACCGGCTTCAGCGCGTATTCGGCCGTGGAGTCCATCGGATGCTGGCAGGTGTTCAAGATAACGAGAGTATTCATCTCCGCTCGAAGCTCCACCGCATCGCCGACAGACGAGTGGTTCGGAATGAACTGCAGGCCCCCATCCTCAGCCACTTCGACCTTGCTGAAAAAGTTCACGTTCATCATCAGGTCGCGGCTATTCAATCCATACTTCGCCATCTCGATCAGAAATCCATCCAGCGCATTCTGGTGCCAGTTGTTCTTCGCTTCCTGATACGTGCTCTTGCCGTACTTCTTCTCAACCAGTCGAGCATCCGAGCAGCCACCAAGGGGATCATGCCAGCCCAAAGTATCGTCGGTTATCGAGCACAATATCCGGCCCATATCGGAGTAAAGAACAGCCCCGGTCGTCAGCCGCGCAATATGCTGCGCCTTCAACGTATCCGGAAGGTTCAACCGTTCCGAAGGGTTATCCGCATTCAGAAAAATCGCGCCCACATTACTGTTATCCTCGATTGCTTCGATACGAAGTGCAGTTCCGCGCTTCAGTACATGCGACCACGTCGACGATCCGTGGAGCGTCTCCTCCCAAAGGATGGATTGATTCAATAGAGCCGTCCTTTCCCAGTGTCTCCACTGGCAATCGAGCAAATTTGCAAACGTCTATTTCTGATCAGGCGAAAGCCGCCAGACATTCCCTTGGCGAAGATTCGACAGCCATATCGATCCGAAGCCGAACCGCATCCCATCGCCTCCCTGGCCCGCCCACTGCTTCACCACCTTATTCGTCGCGGCATCCACTTGGGTCAGCGGAAAGTCAAACATCGTCGCCCAAACCGACCCCGCACCGAACGTGATCTCGCCACCGCTGCCCGGAATTCCGCACGCAATCGTCGCCACGACCTTACCGCTCTTCATATCGACACGAGAGATCGTCCCGTCTCCCTGGTTGAGGGTCCAAACCGACCCCGCACCCACCGTTAGGAACCGAGGCTTCGGCCCAATCGCAATCGTGGCAACAATCGTGTTCGAAGCCGGGTCAACCTTAATCAACTGGTCATGCTCGAACGACGAAACCCACACAAAGCCATCGCCAAACGCAGGATTATCAGAGCCCGAAGGTAGCTGCACGGTAGCCGCAACCGCATTCGTCTTTGGATCGATACGAATCAAAGACGATGGCTTCGTCACCATCCAAACCGAACCGGCACCCACCGTAATTCCACCCTCAGAGTTCGACGCATCCGCCGGAATCTCAGCAATCGATTTACCCGTAGCAGGATCAATCCGCAGCAGCGTGTGCGCGCCGCAGCTAGGCACCCAAATTGCACCAAATCCATCCGCCAGCCCGGAGCAAGGTCGCTGCACATCGGCAATCAACCCAACCTTATTCGTAGCGGGAATCAACTGAACCACATGATTCGCCCGCGCACTAGCAACCCACACCGAATCCTTCGTCGGCACCGACCAATCCGGGCTGCCTTCTACCGGAAACACCGCCTCTGTCTGAACATCAACCAAGGAGCGTGACACCCCGGGAGTAGCCACTCCCGGCCTAACAATCCGCGGAGGACGGACATGCGCTGCGGCAGCAGGTTGAACAGCAGGAGGAGCTGGTGTCGCGGCCGGATCTTGTCCGAACGCAGAGGTAGCCATCGCTAGTCCCGTTACTGTAAGAGCGCAACTGGACAGCCGCAATACTCGATCGTAAAAAGACATCTCTTCAAAGCTCCCTGGGTGGAACCGTTGGTTGGAAAGGATATAAGCGATGCAAATCGGATATCTCTACTAGAACAAAAAAACATCCCGCCACCTGAGAGTATTGAAAAAATCTATTCGAGGTATAGAGAAAGTCATCTGCATAGCAATTCTCTATCTGCGAAATTCGCCTATCCGATACTTCATCATTTTCTTGCCACAACGACTTAGACTCTGGGCAAAGGCCACCACACAACCAAAACGATTCCTAACTCTTCACCCGGTGAAGTCGATCTACAGGTGCATATAGTGACTCAAAGAAAAAAATCGGTTCTTGGGCTCCTCTGTTCTGGGCTGTTGGCCCTTTGTCTCTGTCCCCCTGTGTCTGCGGTTGCGGAAGTCCCCACCTTCACCGTCGGCTGGTCGGTCTACGCCGGCTGGAATCCCTACTTCTATATGCAGAAGTCCGGCATCCTCAAGAAGTGGGCCGACAAGTACGGAATCGCCATCAAAGTGCAGCGTTTTGACTACGCCGCCTCCCTCGACTCCTTCGTCGCCAAGAACATCGATGCCTGCACCATGACCAACATGGAGGCGCTGGACATGCCCGCCGCCGCCGGAGTCGATTCAACCGCAGTCATCGTCGGCGACTACTCCAACGGCAACGATGCCGTCCTCGTCCGCAATGGATTGACCTTCGACAAGCTTTCCAGCCAGCCCGTCATGCTTGTCCAGAAAACGGTCTCAGAGTATCTCCTCGAGCGCGCCCTGGTAATCAACAATCAGCAGGGCCAGCTCGCCAAACTACGCCTGATCAATACGTCCGACTCCGACATTGTTCCTGCATTCATGAACAATTCATCCAATCAGGCCGTCGTCACCTGGAAGCCTCTCGTCTCCCAGATCCTCATCGACAAAGGCGTTCACTCCATCTTCGACTCGTCAAAGATTCCCGGTGAGATCCTCGACCTTCTCGTCGTACGCACAGAAGTCCTCAACCGGCCCGACGGCTCCGGCGCTAAATTCGCCAAGGCCATCAACGGAGCCTGGTACGAGACCATGCAGAATCTCAACGGAAGCGGGGCCGCCCAGCAGCAAGCCCTCAAGATCAGCGCCGCAGCCTCCGGCGACTCGGTCGACTCCTACAGAGAGCAGTTGAAGACCACCTATCTCTTCGCCGACCCCAAGGCCGCCGCTGACTTCACAACCGGTCCCACGCTGAAACAAAAGATGGAACTCGTCCGTCAGTTCTGCTTCAAGCATGGATTGCTCGGCAAAGACATCAAGTCCGTAGACGACGTAGCCATCGCCTATCCGGACGGTTCTATTCAGGGCCGCAAAGATCGTGTGCGGCTTCGTTTCAACCCGACGTACATGCAGGCTGCACAACAGGGGAAACTCTAGAATCCTATGGCGATCCATTCTCCATTTGATATTCAGGCAAGGCCGAACCGTCTCTTCGCGCAGGCACTCTCCTGTTTATTGTTCGTGCTGTGTGTCGGCCTCTATATTCAGACGTCGACGAAACGGCATCACGAGAACCCCGAAGATCGCGTCGTCCCCAATGTCCATCAATTGATCGGCGGCATCCACGCCTCCGTTCTCGAGCCCGCAGAAGAGGACGACTACATCGCTCCCGACAACGCCTCCAAGTGGGAGCTCTTCCGTCACTCGATGATCTGGAAGGACACCGCCGCCAGCGGCAAGCGGTTTCTGATCAGCCTTCTATTCCTCGTCCCTGCCGTCCTGCTTGCACTTCATATCGGTCTCTTCCCCTACTTCGGAGCAGGCTTCCTCCGCTTCGTCCTCTTCTTCGACAAGATCGTAGCGTTATCGCTTCTGCCCATTCTCTTCATCCTCTTCGGCATCGACGAAGCCTCTAAAATCGCGCTCATCGTCATCGGCGTCGCGCCCACCATGATCCTCGACGTCACCCAAATGGTGAAGGCCGTCCCCCGCGAGCAGATAGTCAAAGCCTTCACCCTCGACGCCAACAACTTCGACGTAGCCTACCGTGTCATCTTCCGCCAGATCTTTCCCCAGGTCATCAACAGCCTTCGTCTCAACCTAAAGCCGATGATGCTCTTCCTCTTCGCGGGAGAGATGATCGCCGCCTCCGACGGACTGGCTTACCGCATCGCAATCATGCGTCGCCACATGGGAATGGACGTCATTCTTCCGTACGTCCTCTGGGTTGCTTTCTTGCTCTACCTCATCGATCTTTCACTGCGTGTACTGAACAGGAGGATGCATCCATGGTTTCAGTCCTGAGCCCCGATGAAACCCTGAACACCTTCCAGAAGGCGCCGCAGCCTCCGGCCATTACCATCTCCGGTGTCTCGGTCTCCTATCCGGTCGGCAAAAAGCATCGCAAAACGATCCTCGAAGATTTGAACCTCAAGATCGATGAAGGCGAGTTCGTCGTCCTTCTCGGCGAAACCGGCTGTGGCAAAAGCACCCTGCTCCGCATGCTTCTCGGACAGGAGCGCCCCACCGCAGGCGACATCGCCGTCACCGGAAGTCGCGTCGAACGCGTCGATGCGCGCTCCGGTTATGTTCCGCAAAAGTACTCTCTCTTTCCTGACCGTACCGTACTCGACAACCTCACCATGGGTCCGCTCACCTCGCGCTACCACATCCTCGGCAGGATGAAGCCCGGCTTCCGCGCCTTCCGCAAGCAAGTCCGCGAAGAGGCGATGAAGCAGTTAGAGCACATGGGCCTGCAACCCACCGATGCAGCCAAATATCCACACCAACTCTCAGGCGGTATGCAGCAGCGCGTAGCCATCGCCCAGGCACTCATGATGAAGTCTCGCGTTCTCCTCATGGACGAGGCCTTCAGCGCTCTCGACCCCGGCACGCGCAGCAGTCTTCAACGTCTGCTGCGTTCTGTATGGAGCGAACTCAAGCCGACCATTGTCTTCGTTACCCACAACACCGCCGAGGCACTCTTTCTTGGCACCAGGTTGATTGTCCTCGCCCGCACAAGCCACGGCGACGGCTGCGGCGCCCGCGTCGCGCTCGACATGAAGCTTCCTGAATCCGGAATGAATCTCAGCCGCAACGGCAAGGAATTCCTGGATCTCGTTGACCACATCGAGAGTTTCTCTCGCAAATCGCACGAAATGACTTCGCCTCCCGGAGAGACGATATGAAGCACTTGCTTACCTTGAGTGGTTGTACTGTTTTGGGCCTGGTTCTGGTTGGCGGCAACGTCGCCAGTGTGCACGGTGCAGAAAAAGACGATGCGGCCAGTGCGCCCGCAGCCGACAACATTCGCTTCTTCAATGAGAAGGTGCGGCCTGTTCTGACACAGAACTGCTACAAGTGCCACACCACCGAGGCCATGGGCGGCCTCCATCTCGATTCGCAAGCAGGCGTATTGAAGGGTGGCGAATCTGGTCCTGCCATCGTTCCCAAAGACCCCGAACACAGTCTCCTCATTCAGGCAGTCCGCCAGACCGGCGACCTCAAGATGCCACCCGAAGGCGCCAAACTCCGCGAAAGCGAGATCTCCGACCTCGTCGAATGGGTCAAGCGCGGCGGCGTCTGGGATGGGGCCGAAAGCACCAAGCCCGTAGTCGCAACCCTTACCGCAGCACAGGCCAAAGGCGCACCCGGCGACGAGTTCTTCGAGAACAAGGTCCGCCCCATCCTCGCTACGCAATGCGGAACCTGCCACCAGGACCGCTCTGCAGGCGGCCTTTCAATCTCCTCTCAGGAAGCACTCCTCAAGGGCGGAAAATCCGGTCCTGCCATCGTTCTCGGTGACCCCGACAAGAGCCTCCTGATCGAAGCCGTCCATCAAACCGGTACCCTAAAGATGCCGAAGGGCAGCGCCAAGCTCTCTCCCGAAGAGATCGCCACCCTCAGCGACTGGATTAAGATGGGCGCCCCATGGCCCAAGAGCACAACTCCCGTCCGCGTTCAGGGCAAGCAGATCACCGATGACATGCGGAAGTTCTGGTCCTTCCAGCCGCTCAAGATGCCCACCATCCCGCAGCCAAAGGATGCAACCTGGGCCAAGACTGACATCGATCGCCTCGTCCTCGCGAAGCTCGAAGAGAAGGGCCTCAAGCCCGCACCTCAAGCAGACCGCCGCACTCTCATCCGTCGCGCCACTCTCGATCTGACCGGCATCCCGCCAACCCCGAAAGAGATCGACGACTTTGAAAAGGATCAGTCGCCCGACGCCTTCGCCAAAGTAGTCGACCGTCTACTCGCATCGCCGCGCTACGGCGAGCGTTGGGGCAGACACTGGCTCGACGTAGCCCGCTACGCCGACGACGACATTCGCGGCCTCGATCCACGCGGTCGCGGCTACATGCCTCTCGATGGCGCCTACGTCTATCGCGACTGGGTCATCAAAGCCGTCAACGACGATATCCCCTACGACCACTTCATCAAGATGCAGCTCGCCGGCGACCTGCTCGACAAGAAGCCCACCCCCGACGACCTCAAGGCCACAGGCTTTCTCGGTGGAGCCCCCTGGATATGGGATCAGGCCGAGCCCGTCCAAGGCCGCGCCGACGAACGCAACGAGCGCATCGACGCCGTAACCCGCGGCATGCTCGGCCTAACCGTAGCCTGCGCTCGCTGCCACGACCACAAGTACGACCCCATCCTCCAAAAGGACTACTACGCTCTCGGTGGAATCTTCGCGTCTTCAACTTATAAGGAGTACGCCTTCGTTCCAGACTCCGAAGTCGACTTCTGGCGCGAGAAGTTCACGAAGTCCGAAAAGACGGAAGAGGCCATGCAGGCCTACACCAAGACCGAAGGTGATCAACTAGCCAAAGCCTATGCAGCGCAAACCTCTGCCTACATGGTTGCCGCCTGGAAGGTCACTGGCAAACCCAAGGACAAGTTGGAAGACGCTGCCAACGCCGCTCGTCTCGATCCAGAGATGCTCGACCGATGGGTCAAGTTTCTCGCCAAAAAGCAAAGCTACTATCCTTACCTCCACGACTGGCAGATGATGATCGCCCAGGGCGGCACGGAAGATCAGGCTAAGTTCCTCGCCGACTCTTTCCAGCAACGCATCCTCGCGCTTGAGCTCGAAGAGAAGCAGCTCGAAGAAGATAACGACAAGATCAAGGCCAAAGCCGACGTTCCAACTCGTCGCAAAAAAGACGCTAAGCCAAACGAGTTCGACACCTACGACGAGTTCTGCCCCGGCTGCACGCTCGAACTCAAAGTAATGTCTCCGGAGAAGGCCAACCTCTACAGCGAACTCTTTGTCCGCTCGTTAAGCTCCGGCGAAGAGGAGCGCGGCGAACCCGGACTTTTCGTCTTCCGAGGATGGGACCTCACACGCCGTCTCGGCCAGGCCGAACAGCAATATCTCCTCGCCAACGCTCCCCCATCCGACGGCCCTCGTGGCGGTCGCAAGAAGACTACCGACATCTATCCCTTCGTCCACGGCACCGTCGACAAGCCAAAGGCCGTCGACATCGCACTCGACGTCCGCGGCAATCCCAACAATCACGGCGAAATCGTCCCACGCGCCTTCGTCACTGTCCTCGGACCTGCCGACAAGAAGCCTTACACCAATGGAAGTGGAAGGCTCGATCTGGCAAACGACATTATTGCGAGCCCCATCTCCTCCCGGGTCTGGGTTAATCGCGTATGGAAGTGGCACTTCGGCACCGGCATCGTCAACACGCCCGATAACTTCGGTGCGGTCGGCGATCGCCCGTCCAACCCCGAGCTGCTCGACTACCTCGCCATTGAATTCCGCGACAATGGCATGTCACTCAAAAAGCTCCAACGGATGATCATGCTCTCCGCCGTCTATCAGCAGAGCACCAAAGAGACCCCAGAGGAGCACGAGAAGGATCCGCTCAATCGCTTCTACTCTCACTTTTCCTTGCAGCGTCTCGACGCCGAGCAACTCCGCGACTCTGTCCTCTTCGTCGCCGGCGATCTCGACGAGAAGACCATGGGCGGCCCTGCAAAGGAGTTCGCACTCGACAACACCCGCCGCACGGTCTACGCGAAGGTCAGCCGCTTCCGCATCGACCCCTTCCTGCAAGCATTCGACTTCCCCAACCCCACCTTTACGGCGGAGCAGCGCTTCTCAACTAACGTGCCCGTACAGCGCCTTTACTTTATGAACAACGCCTTCGTCTACGCGCAAGCGGGCAAGCTCGCCGAGCGCGTCTACCCCAAGCCCGACGATGCTGCACGCATCACCGAAACCTATCACCTGCTCTACGGAAGAGCGCCTAAGCCGGACGAACTCCAGCTAGGACTCACCTTCCTCAAAACCACGCCCGAGAAGCCCGGCTATCTCGTCGACCAGGAGCCAATTACAGCCTGGAAACAATACGCCCGCATTCTCTTCAGTTCCAACGAATTCGAGTTCCTTAACTGATAGCGCTATATACTCCGGGCAAGCCCACGGGCAGCCCGGAGGATGAACAAAAATCCAGGAGGCAAGCCGATGTCCTGTCAGAAACCGAAACCAATCACTCGCCGTGATGCTCTTCGCAAAATCGGTGGCGGATTCGCCATGATGAGCTTCGCCAGCATCGTCGGAGAGTCGATCGCGAAGGCTGACGTCACCAATCCCACCAGCCCGTGGATGATTAAGGACCCGCACTTCAAGCCCAAGGCCAAGCACGTAATCTTCCTCTTCATGAACGGCGGCCTGTCGCACATCGACAGCTTCGACCCCAAGCCCATGCTCAACAAGTACCATGGCCAGCCCATGCCCGGGGGCGATCTAGGCCACGAGCGCAAGACCGGCTCCCTCATGAAGTCTCCTTTCGAGTTCAAGCGCTACGGCAAGAGCGGCATCGAAGTCAGCGAACTCTTCCCGAACGTTGGCGAGGTGATCGACGACATCTGCGTCGTCCGCTCCGTCTACACCGAGATCCCCAACCACGAGCCCGCGCTCATCATGATGAACACCGGAGCCAACGTCTCCGGCCGTCCCTCCATGGGCTCCTGGCTCACCTACGGCCTAGGCACCGACAACAAGAATCTTCCCGGCTTCGTCGTTCTCTGCCCACAAGTCCCCACCACCGTCGGCCCTCCGCTCTGGAGCGCTGGCTTCCTTCCCCCGGTCAATCAAGCGACCTACGTATCCACCGATACCAAGCAGAAAGAATTCGACCCCTACAAGCTCATCCCCAACATCCACAACGACAGCTTCGACATCAAGCAACAGCGGCACGAGCTCGACCTCATCAAGAAGCTCGACGAGCTCAACATGGCCGACACCCAAGCCGATCCGCAACTCGAAGCCACCATCGGCTCCATGGAAACCGCCTACCGCATGCAGACCGAAGCCCCAGACGTCTTCGACGTACGCAAGGAGAGCGAAGCCACCATCAAGATGTATGGCGAGGGCAGCACTGCCCGTGGCTGCCTCACAGCAGCCCGCCTCATCGAGAAAGGCGTCCGCATGGTCCAGGTCTACTACTCTCAAGGCGACCCATGGGACGCCCACCAGGACATCCAGGCTCACCGCAAAAATGCAAAGGATTCTGACCAGCCCTTCGCCGCGCTCGTCAAAGACCTCAAAGCCCGCGGCCTCTTCGATGACACCATCATCGTCTGCGGCTCAGAGTTCGGCAGAACACCCGTCGTCGAACTTGGCGGCGCCGGCACTCATGCCGGTCGCGACCACAACCCGCACGGCTTCAGCATGTGGCTCGCCGGCGGCGGCATCAAGGGTGGCATGACCTACGGCGCCACCGACGACTTCGGCTGGAAGGTCGTCGACAAGCCCGTCCACGTTCACGATATCCACGCCACCATCCTCTACCTCATGGGTATCGACCACACCAAGCTCACGTACCGCTCCAGCGGCCGAGACTTCCGCCTCACAGATGTCTCCGGAACGGTCATTCACGATATCATCGCCTAGTCAGCGCGGCGGGCAGAGTCGTCGTTTTGACTTTGCCCGCGCCTCAACACCCGAAGGAAGAACAAGCAGACATGAAGCATAGGAAATTGCTAACGGCCGCCGCTCTCTTTACGGTCTCTCTCGCCTCCACCATCTCCGTAAACGCAGCCGGTAAGTCCGACGAGCCCCAGACCATCGAGATCCATGCCAAAAAGTTCGCCTACGAGCCAGCCGAGATCACTCTCGTTAAGGGAACAACCTACAAGCTCCATCTCACCTCCGACGACGTGCCTCACTCCCTGCGAATCAAGGCCCTCAATCTGAATGGCACAATGAAGCCCGGCACGTTCAACGACGTCCTCTTCACTCCGGACCAAACCGGCGACTTCAAGGCGGACTGCGGCCTCTACTGCGGCGTAGGTCACACCAAAATGTTTTTGACCGTACACATTACGGATAAGTAGATTGCGTCTATCTCAACAGCTCATCCCAATCTTCCTTGTTACTGCGCTGCTCACCGGCTGTCGGGCCAAGGCACCAAACGCAGCCGAGAACGCAGCTGTTAACTGGACCAAGCATCACATCACAGTCGGCGGTAAGCACGATAAAAACCCCGTCCCAGCTACACCAGAGAACATCGCCGACGGCAAGCAGGCCTTTACCTCCTACTGCATGGTCTGCCACGGCCTCGACGGCCAGAACACCGGCGTCCCCTTCGCCGACACGATGTCCCCGCCCATACCATCACTCGCCAGCCCGCGGGTACAGGCTTACACGGACGGCCAGCTGAAATGGATCATTGAAAACGGCCTCTACCCCTCCGGCATGCCGCCTTCAAAGGGAGTCTTTAGCGACGACGACATGTGGCGTATGGTCCTCTACATCCGCAACCTTCCCCCACAAGGCAGCCTCGGCGAACCTTCTGTATACGGCGGCAGTTCCAAATAGCAAAAGCGTCAGCCCTGCGTACTCGGCTTATGCGACTATTCTGTGCATGAGGATTCTGGCCTCGGCGTGTCTATATCTCGTTGCAGAATTCGGAATGACGGCTGCACTGACCGTAACTGCCTCGGGTCAGGATCTCGAACCACGAGCCTATTCCGCTTCGCCTGTCGGTACATCATTTGTCGGTGTAGCCTTTGGCCGGTCCAGCGGAGACATCTCATTCGACCCAACCATCCCAATCACCAATGCAAAGGCTACGCTTTACTCTCCCACACTCGGACTTGGTCAAACCTTCCCACTCTTCCGTCGACAGGCGCTCTTCGTCGCCGGTCTGCCGTATGTATGGGGAAATCTCTCGGGCGACGTCGGTAACGATGAGCAACATGCTTACCGCTCAGGATTGGCCGATATAAGGTCGCGATTTTCCGTGATCCTGCGTGGGAACCACGCCATGAATTACCGCGAGTTCGCCAAGCGCCCACACCGCAATTTCATTATCGGAACCAGCCTAACCACAATCTCGCCTAGCGGACAGTACGGAAATACAAAACTGATCAACATCGGCACCAACCGTTGGTCCTTCAAACCGGAGATCGGAGTTTCGTGGCCAATCAAAAAACTGGACTTGGATCTCTACGCGGGGGCATGGTTCTTCACAGACAATCGAAGTTTCTACATGGGGCACTCAACGCGCTCGCAGGATCCACTCACAACCCTTCAGGCCCACATAAGCTACACGGTCCGCCGCGGACTATGGGTAGCATTCGATTCAACCTGGTATGGAGGGGGCGCCACGACCATCGATAACGGCGCCCCCACGGATAGGCAGGCGAATTCACGATTGGGCGCGACCGTATCGTTGCCGTTGGGCAGGGGCCACTCCTTCAAGGTCGCCTACAGCGATGGTGTCAGCGGCAGAGTAGGATCGAAGTTCACCACCATCACAGGCGGCTGGCAGTACGTCTGGTTCGATCAGCGCTAGATCTGTGGATTACCACGTCAGAACCAGTTTTGGTACGCGTTATCCACTGGTATTTGATCGTTTACCGGAATTTCTCTTGATTGACGCGGATTTGCCACGCATACTCTGAGAAGAGTCCGCTCTATGTGTAAGACGGTTGCCAACCGAGACACCAACGTGACCCGATATAGCCGTCAAGACGTTCTGCGAATCCTTCACTTGCATACCCGCCAACTTTCGGCGTGGGAGCGAGCCGGCCTTATATTCCCCAACGAACACTACACCTTCGAAGATCTGGGCCAACTCCGGACGCTCCGTGACCTGCAAGCCACCACGCGCATCTCCGTCAAAAGCATCCGTGTCGCCGTCGACGCCATGCAACGCGTAGCTGGCATGCGCAATCCATTGCTCGAGGCCACCGCCGTCCGCCGAGGCTCGCGTCTGGCCTTCCGCTACGCCGGTGCGCTCGTCGATCCGCTGACCCAGCAACTCGCCTTCGACTTTGAAACGACACCCGACCGCAAGCTTCAAGTAGTCGGTGTAGCAGCCCCAAACCCGACGCGTCAGCTCGCCGAACTGCAGGAGATGTTTCTCCGCGCCGTCCATCAGGAAGAAAATCCCGCGACGATACCCGTCGCAATCGAGATATACGAGTCCATCCTCGCGATCCAGCCACGCCACGCACCGGCACTCATCAATCTCGGCACCATCCACTACAACCTGCGGAAGTACGAGTTAGCCGAAGACCTCTATCGTCGCGCGACCATCGCAGACCCCGAGTATGCCCTCGCGTTCTTCGACCTCGGCAACGTCCTCGACGAGATGCAACGTCTCGACGATGCCACCGAGGCCTACCAGAAAGCCGTAGCGCTCGTTCCGCACTACGCCGACGCGCACTACAACCTCGCTCTTGCATACGAGCGTCAGGGCCAGCGCCGCCGTGCACTGCGCCACTGGCTCACCTACGTTCGCCTCGACCCCGTCGGCCCGTGGGCAAGCCACGCGAAAGATCAAGCCCGCAAGATTCTCAAATCAGAAAAACTCTCCATCGTTAGCCGCCGGGGACGGCTCGTCAAAGTAGCAGGCTAACGTTCGATTGAACGGCTATTCACTCCCCACCCTCAAATGCTAGACTCACCTTTTTCCTGAGGTGAAGAATGTCGCAGCAGTCCGGCCCATCAGCCCTGACCCAACTAAGTGAAGACGAGCGCATGTTCCGCGACACGGTCCGCCAATTTGCCACCGAGCAGATCGCCCCCCTCGTCCGCACCATGGACGAGTCCCAGCAAATGGATCCCGCCCTTATCAAAAAGCTCTTCGACCTCGGCCTCATGGGCATCGAGATCCCCGAAGAATACGACGGCCCCGCTGGAACCTTCTTCGAAGCCATCCTCGCCGTAGAAGAAATATCCTCTGTCGATCCCTCAGTAGGCGTCCTCGTCGACGTCCAAAACACCCTGTGCATCAACGCCCTCGTCCGTTGGGCAACCGTAGAGCAAAAAGCCAAATACCTCACCCGCCTGGCCGTAAACACCATCGGAGCCTACGCCCTAAGCGAGGCCGCCTCCGGCTCCGACGCCTTCGCCCTTCAGACCCGCGCCACCAAGCGAGGCGACGACTACGTCCTCAACGGCCAAAAGCTCTGGATCACCAACGCAAAAGAGGCAGGCATCTTCATCGTCTTTGCCACAATCGACCCCGCCGCAGGCTACAAAGGCATCACGGCCTTCCTCGTCGAAAAAGACACACCCGGCTTCACCCTGGGCAAGAAAGAAGACAAGCTGGGCATCCGCGCCTCCAGCACCTGCGAGCTCATCTTCTGCGACTGCGTCATCCCCGCCTCACAGGTCTTAGGCGAACCCGGCAAAGGCTACAAGATCGCCATCGAAACCCTCAACGAGGGCCGCATCGGCATCGGCGCCCAGATGCTCGGCCTTGCTCAGGGAGCATGGAACCACGCCGCAAAGTGGGCCAAAGAGCGCAAGCAGTTCGGCAAGCCCATCGTCGAGTTTCAGGCCATGCAATTCCAGCTAGCCGAAATGGCCACCGACATCGAAGCCGCCCGCCTCCTCGTCTATAACGCCGCCCGCCTCAAAGACGCCAAGCTCGACTTCCTCAAAGAGGCCGCCATGTGCAAATACTTCGCCTCCCAGGTAGCCGAGCGGGTAGCCAGCCTCGCTGTCGAGGTCTACGGAGGTTCCGGCTTCGTCAAGGATTACCCCGTCGAAAAGCTCTATCGCGACTCCAAGATCGGAAAAATCTACGAGGGCACGTCCTTCATGCAACTCGCAACCATCGCCAAACTCACACTCGGCCGCTTCTAAGTCACGTGGTCCGACCAGAAGGTCTTACACTAAGGTAAGGTCTTTTGAAATGAAGGTCATTGCCAAACCCGTCGCGACCCGCACGCCCCTGCCTTTTCTGGGACTTGCCTGCGCCGTCGGCGTGTCGACGATCTACTACAGCCAGCCTCTTCTTGTGGCGATGTCGCACACCTACAACGCCACAGCAGGCCATACCGGATTTGTAGCCGTGGCGACCCAGGTCGGATACGCACTTGGCCTTCTGTTCTTCGTACCCC
>Ga0206894_1051_pt1 | contig 27707 bp, 23 predicted proteins | sample Alteio_BWOrgHeat_54_FD_152953 | JGI IMG/M metagenome (GOLD analysis project Ga0206894, IMG submission 152953) | Enriched cells from forest soil in Barre Woods Harvard Forest LTER site, Petersham, Massachusetts, United States -... | ecosystem: Environmental > Terrestrial > Soil > Temperate forest >...
TTGGTTTTGAAAGCAAAGATCAAGATTTCTTTTTTATCAGCGCAGTGACGATAGCAGAACTTTGGGATGGAATTGAGCGTTTGCCCGTTTCTAAGAAAAAGACAGATTTAGAAGATTGGTTTCATGGCGATATTTATCAACGTTTTAAGGATCATATAATTTCCATCGATGATCGTGTCGCCAAGGAGTGGGGAACACTCAATGCCCAATTACTGAAAAAAGGGATTACAATGGGTACGCAGGATTTATATATAGCGGCAACCGCCAAATCCTTTGGTTTAGAACTTGTCACCCTCAATATCAAAGATTTCAAAGCTGTTGATCTTCCTCTAATTAACCCTTGGGGTTTATAACTAGTGGATTAGTTTGCCAGCAATGCGGGCAGCGAAAAGTGGCTATAGGGCTGATCGCAGGCTGGCTCGTTATGAGGGCCCGCATGGGATACCCAAACCTCAAGCGAGGCAGGTGCAAAAATCGCATTGTGCAAATTCGTGGCATGCGCCACGGGCTGTTTGATAATCTGTTGCAGATCATCTACAGTAGTGTTTCCGTAGGTTTTCATCAAACGCGTTAAGATTAATTCATAATGATCGTGCCGCGTGATCACAAGCGTGTCGGCGGGCAATGGACTGAGCGGCACAGTCTTATCAAGCAGATTGAACGTCTTATTCCCTGGAGTTATATATTCTAGCGTATCCGCTGTGGCGTACACTCCAATAGCTTCTTTCGTTTTGCCATCTGAAAAAACATAGTAGTATTCACATGTCCTTGGTGTGGAAGCCAGCAGATGCTGCACCTCGGCTAGGGATGAGGTTTGCTCCAGAATACAACGCAATAAAAAAGCCATCGGCAGCCCTTTCCAGGAACCATAGCCTTTGCCCCCAATCTCTCCCACACCAATCTTTTGCTCGTTCAATCCCGTGATGCTACCGATGAAACCAGCATAGGTGACATTCACAAAAGCATGCCCTTGCTGGGGTTTAACAACTGCTAATATCGCCGTATCCTGTAAACCATTGCCCACCCCATAGTCAAGCACCCTCACATGATACAATTCACCCTTAGAAGTGGCTTGTCCACACACTGTCATCCCACTGCAATGAAACATCTCCGGAAAAAGATTTAAAAGTAATATCTTCTCATAAGGCACACAAGCCCCCACTGCAATACCTTGCATTTCTGCAATCAGAGCTGCAGGAATAAAGGGGATGATCTCCGGAACATTTGCCATAAACGCTTTTACCACCGGCGGCATCGACTCAGCTTCAAGCTGATCCACAAAGCGGGCTACATTACGAGAAATTTGCTCTTTCAACAACTCTCCATGCTGCACTCCTAACTCATAAGGTGAGCCCTTGAGATGCAGCACCTGCTGTCCTTCCACGACCTCCAAAAAACCAGCCCCCGAGCGCTGTATACTTTCAGCCGGAAGCAAGGGGATCATCACCATAAGAAATAAAAAAACGAATAATCGCATATGCCAAAATCTTTGGTCTTGTTGCATAAATGGAACACACCGTAATTCATTTATCATAAACAGTTTAAAACACAGAGGCACAGAGAACACAGAGACAGAAAAAAATTGGAGATTGATTGTGGTATATGTCTAAGGATATTTTGTTTTTTATTCCTCTCCGTGTTCTCTGTGCCTCTGTGTTTCAAGTTTTTTATCTTCAATGGTTTATCGCTATATTGAATTTATGCAACAAGGTCTAAATCTTTCATTCTTAAAATTCATCATTCTCTTCCTCCCTGTGCTCAAAGACCCGCTGCCACCGCTCTTGATCAGACAAATAAGCTTCGGCAGGATCCACTGTCCTTGGCTTAGGCTTGGGCTTTTTATTCCGCCGCCCTGCCCGCTGCGCTACTCTCTCCACCCGCTGATCTTCCACGGCTGCGGCTTGCTTGGCAAAAGTCTCTAAATAATAGCCAAAACATTCCTCTGCTGTAGCTTGCTTTTTAGGAGGCTCTTCACTTTTCGGGGACGGTGGTGGTGTAGTAACCTTCAACACGGTAGCAGGTGCCGTAGGCTTATCTTTCTGTGGTCTTAATTTATTCCGATAACGCTTATTAAGCCAAGTGACAAAATCTTCAACACTTTCTGTCTTAGCAAGCCTGCGTCGACAGAGCCAAGCAAGCTTCTTATCAGAAGTAACCACAGTCACATTTGCCGGTGAGTGGATCTCCTTCAATTCTTGCACAATGTATTCATCGGCGGTTTCTCCTAAGGGAGTAAAGACGATTTCAAGCATATCTAGATGGGAGCGTGAACCTTCGTCAGGCTGATAATGAGAATCAAAGACCAAAGTAGCTTCTAACTTAATCAAATTAACTTTAAGCTGTAAATCTCGCACTAGTTCTTGGCGCTGTGTGCGTAGATCATCACCGGCATGTAACAGACGAAATAGCATGTTATAGCCGTCGATATAGTAATGCATAAAGCTCTAAAGGATCTTCAGGGAATCACTTTTACAATTCTGGAGCGTTTCCAAGGTGGGAAGCAGCTTTTCCAACGCCTTATGTCGGTGCGAAATGCGATTTTTGATCGATTCGGTAATTTCAGCAAACGATTTATCGTATTCATTCTTCATGAAAAGTGGATCGTAGCCAAACCCATTACGTCCACGCTCTTCCAGCAAAATCTCACCTTCACAAATTCCTTTCACAGTCTTCTTCACCCCTTGCGCCGACGCCAACACCAAGCAACATTCAAAATAGGCTGTACGCTGCATTCCTGTCAGCGCACGCATCGCCTCCAGCAACTTCTGCCGATTTTCACTATCCGTTGCCTCATCGCCTGCATAACGACGCGAATTCACACCAGGATCGCCATTGAGAGAAGGGACCACTAACCCCGAATCATCTGCCAGCACCCAGCGCTGCAAAATCTGAGCAGCATGCTCAGCTTTGCGCGTGGCATTCTCTTGAAAAGTCTTTCCATCCTCTGGCGGAGGTTGGTAGTGTGGAAAATTCAATAGCGATAACACATCAATTGATTTTACCGGCTTTAACATTTCGCGGAATTCACGTATTTTATGCAAATTTCCGCTAGCAATGACAATTTCCATGTGCTTATTTATCCAGATAGCTTTTCAAACTCACAATCTTGAACTCTTCATCACGAAAATTGAAAACATCCCCGACTTTACAACCAAACATCGCCTGCGCAAATTTGGACTGCGATGATAAGATGTTCGCATCAGGATCTGCCTCCCAAGGGCCTAAAATCGTGTAAGTCGTGACCTTGTTCTTTTGATCTTGCACCCCTATTACATTGCCGACCCCAGCTTCTGTTGATGAAATATCATCGCGTGTAATCAACCGTGCTCGACTTAATTGATCTGATAAAGTCTTCAACTCACCTTGCAAGCGCGAACGCTTCTCAAGTGCAAATTTGTACTCTGAATTCTCTCGCAAGTCGCCAAGTGCTCGCGCTGCTTCAATCTCACGCGCATTTTCGACAACTTCAACAGTTCCTAAATGCATCGCTCGTTCTTGCGTTTTTAAGTAACCAGCTTCTGTTGTCCAGATGATACTACTCTCATGATGTAGCCCTTTGCGCGATTTAGCCGCAGCTAACGAAGGATGCACCACTTCCGCAAGAGATCGCAAAATCTTCATATCATGATCTGAAAGTGTCTGGCACTTAGATACCAACAACAAAAATTCTTTGATATATTCAATATCGGTGCCTTCAATAATACTACGCACCACAGCATAACGCTTCCCTGACACGATATTGTACATTTTTTTCACTAAATCGCGGTACTCGGGCTTGGATTCAATCTGGCTATACAGAATAAAAAAGGCTTCAAAGAAAAGACAGCGTCCTCGCTTATCCGCAAAAGGAATATCTTCGTCGCCCAAAATCTTTTGGAAATACCATACGAAAAGCTCAGGATTCTTTGAGGGATGATTGTATAAATCTGTCAGCGCTTTAATTAAATCTTTCTGTGAATCTCCTTGATTAAGCTCCTTCAAAAGATAATCACGTAATGTCCCTTGTTGAATAAGCGAAAAAAATGACAAAAAGAGCGTTTCCCAATCCTTGCGATGCTCGCGTATCAAAGTCAAAGCTTTCTTTTTGATCGCAACAATATCAATGGCATTGATCGTATCTTCAACATTTTTTAGAGTACAAATGACCTCTTTAAGGGATTTTTTCTCTACAGCATGTCCAAAATGCATATCCAATAAAATATGCACCTGCAGCTCTTGTGTCGGCGTGATAGAACCATCGTCTAATAATGAAAGTAACTTCTCTTTAAGAGAATTCTTCACATCATGCTTTTTCTGATTTGGAGGTAGGTCACGCACAAAATTATAAGCTGCCAGAATCATCTGCTCAGGCTCTGTCTTATTATGAATGGCGCGATGCAACCGCTCTTCCTGCGACACTTCTTTCGCCCTAATGCTAAACACTCCCTTCAATGTCTCAGGCGACGATATCATCGGATCTTTTTTGAGCTTAGCGCGCGTCGTCTGCCACCATTTTGTCCAATCTCCTTCAGGAATCACTAATTCACATAGTTCATCTTTAATCTCGGATGCCGTTTTGGGTCCTAAATCCCGCAACAATACTTTGATAATCCCCAAAGGATCATCTTTAGCTTGCTTCTCCAAAAGATCCGGATCGGCGAAACGACGCACCCTGAAATCGTCATCGGCTAGAGGGATGAGAGTTTTAAAGGCATTGACAAAAGTGATATGTTTACGGCCGGCCACATTTTCGAATTCAACCGCTAATTGTTCGCGTACAGATGAAATTTCAACAATTTCCCCTGTTCCCCAACCACCAGTATGAAAAGTAAATCGGCCTTTCCCCATATGCGCCAGCAGTTCATAATTAGAGATAGCCCCTTGAAAGCTCTCTTTATTGCGCAATCCGACTAAACGCAATCTTTCATTATGCTCAGGCTGAATGCCGTAACGTTTGATAATGGCTGCCAATGCAATTTCGGCAAGTGTTGGTGAATTTGTGGTCTGAAGATCTATCAAATGTTTGATGACTTCAAAAGAGCCTTTTTCATCTTTGATGGTCTGCCACAAAGGCAGCGCTGTTTCGACAAACGGTCCAAATTGTCTTGCGAACTCCGCAAGCTTTAAAGCTTTCAATAGCTGAATAAATTCTTCCGCTTCCACAGAATCGCTGGTGCAGTATTCTTCCCACAACTGCAGAAATTTCGAAAAATCGCGATTATTGATTTGTGTTTGAAAGTCCGCCAAATAGCTCATCGCGTCATCCTTATGATTAGGAAAAAGGTTAATTATGAAACTCTCTCATCATTTTGGTTTCTTGTTAATGGAGTATATGCTTGGGTTTCTTTATTTTCAAATTGGAAATTTTATTTCGAAGTAGTAAAATAAAATTAGACATCAAACAATCGCTCGAAGTTTGTACATGTTCAGGGAGTGTGCGGCTTTCGTGCCCGTGTGCGCATGGTATTACCCATAAGCCTGCATTGCATCAAAACCATATTTTTGAAACACAGAGACACAGAGGACACAGAGAGAATGGAGGAGTCTCTATATATATTTAACGAAACAAAATTTCCCTCTCTGTGTTCTCTGTACCTCTGTGTTTCAGATATACTAGATAAGGCTGCATCTATGGACAATATTTTTGAAGAAGCCGGCCGAGCTTGGCGCGAAAAAAATAAAAATCACAAAAGCGACTCCTCTGCTGCAAAAAAGCAAGCGAAGCCAAAAAAAACACTCTATAGTAATGAGGATGCCCGCATGGCCGAAATGATGCAGCGCATGCACGAGATGAAACGAGATATCGACAACCGATTAATGCACCTACTTGAACAAGCCAAAAGAGCTAATATCGCCGATATCGACCGCTTTATGAATGCTCGCATTCACCTTTTTGCTCAAGATTTTGAAAAAATCCAAGACATCCAAAAGCAAATCAAACAACTGCAAAGCACGGGTCCAACAACCATCCAAGAAAGCGGTCAGCCTTTTACCTCAACACAAAAGCCCAGCAAGACCCCTGAAAAAATGACACAAGAGCGCAAGGGAAAAACCCGAGGCGCCAGGAAAAAATGGATTCCTATCCAATAACGCGCACCTCATGAAAAGGAGTTTGCATCCATGAAGCGTATCGATTTATTTATGCCTATTGCCAATAACTACGGTGTATTGCACCACTTCACACATAAAATGTTTGATGCACTACAGCACCGTGGTATCAAATGTAGACTGCTTGAAGCTAAAAGAAATGATCCAGCCCCATTTTTAGATGCCCTTTTCAACGACCCCCCTGAATGCACTCTCTCATTCAATGGACTGCTTCCCGATGATCACGGCCGCTTTTTCTGCGATATGATTCAAGTGCCGCATGTAGCTTGCCTCGTCGATTCCCCAAATAGCTTTTGGCCACTTACACGCAGTAAATACACCATCATCACCTGCGTGGATAAAGCTTCCGTCGATTTCTTCCATGGTCTTGGGTTCGACAACGCCATCTTCTTACCTCATGCTATCGAACGCACCCTAATACCCGACGCACACGCTAAACGCGATTATGATGTGGTCATGCTTGCCTCATGCATCGACTACGAAACCATTAGGAACTCTTGGCAAGATAAATTTCCCCTTCCACTGCGCCAAGCGATGGAAGAAGCGGTTGAAATCGCCCTTGCCGATTGGAACACCCCTTATCATCTGGCTTTTGTCCAAGCATTAGATCGACAAGTGCATCTACAAACCGGCATCGATCCACAACAGGTGGATTTCATTACCGTCCTCGATGAAATCGAAATGTTCCTCCGCGGCAAAGATCGCGTCGAATTGATCAAAGCGATTGATGAAGCTAAAGTCGATATCTTCGGCTCCGCCGATGGCTTGACAGGATGGAAAAAATACCTAGGCCATAAACGCAATGTCACCATCCACGATCCTGTGCCCTTCGCCCAAGCATTGGAAATCATGAAACACAGCAAAATCGTCCTCAACAGCTGCCCATGGATAAACAATGGCGCCCACGAACGCATCTTCGCGGGCTTAGCCTGCGGCGCCCTGGTCATCACCAACGAAAATAAATACCTCAACGAACAGTTCCAAGACGGAAAATCCATCGTCTTCTATCACACAAAACGTTGGGATAAAGCCAATCATCGCATCAACGAATATCTAGCCAATGAAGCTAAACGTCAACATATTGTCTCTCAAGGACAAAAAATAGTGATGCAAGCCCATACCTGGGATCATCGCGCGGCTCAGTTGGTCAAAGAGCTGCCACCGCTCATCAAGAAAATAAACGAACAAACCAAATAGAACGATGCAATTATAAAAGTTGACTTTTTCTTTAAAACACTCTTAAAGTTGTTCTTTACAACCCCTATAGCGACATTCGGCAAATTATGAAAACCTTGTTCAGACTACTATCTCCCTATTTCACCATCCCAGCTCTCCTTACAATCCTCTCTTGTACTCCTGTCACCGCTGAAGAGATCAAGTACGCTCCCTTTATTGTCCATACCATCCCAAAATGTGGCACACATTGCATGGAACGGACAATTGAATTACTGATTGGGAAAACATGCTTAGCAAAAGGCCTCGAAGAAAAAAGCTTTTTGCTTTCAAAAGAGCAAAACAAAATCGTAAGAACCATCGACCCCTATTCTGACGAGAAAAAAGCTGTGCGCGAAAAGTGGGGGTACAAAATGGTATGCATTTATCGTGATCCCCGCGATGCCCTTATCTCCCATCTATTCTATATGCGCACCTTTGCAGGCAAGGGCCTAAAAAGGGATTTCTTTGTAGTTTCAAAAGATTATGATCAACTATCCTTAGATGATCAATTAACCACTCTCATATGTGGCAAAGCCGATATGTCCTCGTATCTTAGTTTTTATAACGATAGAATTACTTGGGCTTTTGATCCACTGACCCTCCCTATCAAATATGAAGATCTTGTGGGTTCCCACGGCGGCGGCAGCGATATCAAACAACGAGAGGCCATCGTCAACATTGCCAATTACCTAAACGTAGCCTTAAGCGATCAAAAGCTCCAATTCGTTGTCGATAATCTTTATCAACCAGATGCAGTTAAATCAGAAAAACATGAACAATTTAAACGTGCTACCATCGGTAATTGGAAAAAATTTTTCAAGCCCAAACACAAAAAGCTATTCAAACAATATTTTGGCAAAAAGTTGATTGAGCTACGTTATGAAAAAAATAACAACTGGTAAATCCTGTTGTTAAAAAAGTACACCCATGCGGATCGACATCTTTACCGGCATTAAAAGCCAATACTCTGTCCTTAACCACTTCGCCATCAAACTCCATGATGCTTTGCAAGACATTGGAGTGAAAACACGCTTACTATCTGCCCATGAAAAGGATCTAATAACACAAATCACACAAGATCCCCCTGACTGTACACTCTCGATGAATGGCATCACCCCCAACAAAAATGGACACTTGTTATTCGATCTACTACGCATTCCCCACATATCCTATCTCGCAGATTCCCCTTTGCATTTCATGTTTCTGCGCTATAGCCCCTACTCTATCATCACCTGCGTAGATCGATTAGCCGCTCACTTCATCCGCACGACCGGCTTTTCCAACGCCTTCTTCATGCCCCACGCGGTCGAAAGCTCCCTCAAAGTAGACCCACATATCAATCGCTCTTATGATGTAGTCCTCATGGCCACTTGCATCGATCATGAAGAAATCCGCAAATCATGGCGCAAGAAATACTCCCTACCACTTTGCCACGTCATGGAAGAAGCGGCTGAAATCACTCTTTCCGATCAGATAACGCCGCACTATTTAGCCTTCACCCAAGCGCTAGAAAATCACGAAAAAGGCCGCTTTACCATAGACCAAAATAGTCTTGATCTCATTCCTATCTTCAACGAAATTGAACTCTATGTCAGAGGCAAAGATCGCTTCGAAATCGTCAACAACATCAAAGATGCCCATGTGCATGTCTTCGGTTCCAAAGCACAAATTGGACAGGGCTGGGAAAAATATTTAAGCCATCAATCAAACGTCACCATCCACCCTGCGATCTCCTTCACCGAAGCCCTCAAAATCATGCAACAAAGTAAAATCGTTCTTAACAGTTGTCCTTCAATCAAACACGGAGGACATGAGCGGATCTTCGCTGGTCTTGCCTGCGGGGCTCTAGCTTTTACCAGTGAAAATCCCTATCTGAGTGAACAATTTAAAGATGGGGAATCGATCGCCTTCTATCGCCATAACCAATGGGATAAAATTAACTTAAGCATTAATGAATATCTAGCTGATGACCAAAAATGGGGAACTGTTGTCTCCAAAGGACAAGCCGTCGTCACCAAACACCATACTTGGGAACAGCGTGCCCAACAGCTCATGGAGTTCCTACCTGGCGTGATCAAAAGCATCAAACTCTCTCAAGTCCCATCGAAAAAATCATGATAGCCAAGATAGACGTCCTAATGCCTTCGCAAAGTCAGTATCAAGTACTGCAGCATTTCACGCTGAAATTTTACGAGGCGCTAAAACGCACAGGAATAGCCTGCCGATTACTTCAAGGAGAAGATTGTATCACAGTCCCTTTGCATTCCCCTCCCGATTGCACTTTAGGCTTCAATGGAGCCATCCTAATGGAAGATGATACTTTGCTCTGCGACCATCTTAAAATCCCCCATGTCGCCTGCCTTGTCGATCCCTCTTATCGCTTTTTTAACCTCATGCACAGCCCCTATATCATCATGACATGTGACGATCAATTTTCTCTCCAACTACTGCGTGAAAGGGGTTTTAAGCGAGCACTTTTCATGCCACACGCCGTAGAAAGCGATCTATCCCCTACACTTGGGAAAGAGCGTAGTTATGAGATTGTCATGTTAGCCACCTTAATCGACTGTGAGAAACGGCGTCAGCATTGGGGAAAGCTCTTCTCTGCAAATATACGAAAACGCATGGAGAAAGTGGTTAGCTTAGCTTTAGCAGATGACACCACCTCTTTCCTTACCTTTATCGCCCAAGTTTTCAGCGATATTTCGCTAGCCTCCCCCCTCGAACAAACTGTCTATCAAGAAATCGAACTATATATTAAAGGAAAAGATCGCTTAGACCTCATCCAAGCTATCAAACATCATCAAGTGCACCTTTTTGGCAACACTCCCGAGGATACCTCGTTTATCTCTCAAACCAACGTGGTCATCCACCCCGCCGTCACTTATGTCGAAGCGCTCAGTATCATGCAAAAAAGCAAAGTCGTCTTAAACAGCGGTCTTAAAAACATCTGTGGGGCACATGAACGCATTTTCAGCGCCGCGGCTTGTGGGGCCGTAGTAGTCACCAATAACAACCCCTTCCTCAGGCAACATATGGTAAATGAAGAGGATCTCATCCTCTATCGACGCGCCCATATGGATAAAATCAACACCACCTTAAATACAATTCTGGCCGATGAAGCAAAATGGCACCAAATGGCTAGTCGCGGACGCCACAAAGTTATGGCACATCACACCTGGGATCAGCGCGTGCAAAAGCTACTCACAGACCTCACTCCCATCATCAAAAAAATACGCATTGCATCAAATCAATCATAGAATTTTGAAACACAGAGGCACAGAGCTCACAGATAGGATTCTGCATATGCCCTGAACATGCGCAGAACCCTCTCTGTGTACTCTGTGCCTCTGTGTTTCAAAATTTTAAAATGTGCCCTCATCTGCATTTTCTTTTAATTCTGAAAACGTCATACTCTCTCCTCATTAACTACAGTTGTCACCTATGAATAAAAATGAGATCACAAAACTCAAACGTTGGTTCATCAATCAATGTCGCGACTTACCCTGGCGCAACCACCCCTCTCCCTATGCCGTTTGGGTGTCAGAGGTGATGCTGCAACAGACACAAGTGGCGGTAGTCATCCCCTACTTTGAACGCTGGATGCAGCGCTACCCTTCCATCCAACATCTAGCAGCAGCCCCTCAAGAAGAAGTGCTCAAAATGTGGGAAGGCCTTGGCTACTACTCACGTGCCCGCAATCTACATGCAGGCGCACAGTATGTGGTCGAACACCATGCCGGCATCCTGCCCAATACCGCCGAGCAATTAAGCCATATCAAAGGCCTTGGCACCTACACCATTGGTGCCATCTTGAGCTTTGCCTTCCACCAGCGCATGGCCGCTGTCGATGGCAATGTCCTACGAGTATTAACACGCTATTATGGAATTTGCGATGATATCGTCAAAAGCGCAACGCTTAAGAAAATTCACACCCTAGCTACCGACTTACTACCTGAAAAAGAACCGTGGATCGTCAGCGAAGCGCTCATCGAATTAGGGGCCACGGTATGCGCGCGACAACCCAAATGCCTGCAATGTCCACTCAACAACAGTTGCCAAGCCTTTCTCGAAGGTAAGACGGAGCAAATTCCTGTCAAAGCCGCCAAAGTTGCCATTACTCCACTCTACCGCAGCGTAGCCGTAGTGTCTCACCACAACTGCCTGCTCATCAAGCGCGGCGCCAAAGGCAAAATCATGGCCGACCTCTGTGAATTCCCCTATGTGGAACTCACCCAACCCGACGCTCAAAGTGAAATATTACAAACATACATGGAAAAGGCGTGGAAACTCACCATAGAATGGCAACAAGCATTGCCGCCCGTCAAACACTCCTTCACCCGCTATCGCGCCCTATTGCTTCCCCACATATTCTCAAGCCAAACGGCCGAAGCCGTCTCAGACTACGAATGGGTAGACATAGAAACACTTAAGCGGCTGCCTTTCTCATCCGGACACCGCCGCGTCTTTGAAATGGTCTTAAACCCGCGATTAAACCTAGAATCGACGCTTTAGTAGTTATTTATGCAGCAATGCCATTTGTTGGTGTGGCTGGCTTGGCTTTTACAAAAGCCCCCTGTAGCCTACTGAGCACCAAAGCAAAGCCTCCATTGCCACACACATTAGCACAAGTGATCACAGGATCGAATAAGATATACAGCGCTGTAATCAGCGACGACATCTCAGAATTAAAACCCAAATGCCCCTCAAGAATAGGGAGCATCACAATGATGCCTCCACCTGGTATCGCCGCCACAGAAAATTTTGCCATCACGAAATACATAGCAAAAACTAAATAACTCATAAAGAGCGGTTCCGGTGCACCAAAATTCTTCATCACAGCAAAGGCAAAGATCGGAATGGCAAAGCAATCGCCTATCAAGTGAATATTCACTGTGGCAGGAATAACCAGACGCGACAAATTGGGATTGTTTGAATTTTTCTCTGCGCCCATAATTGTCAAGGGCATCGCCGCCGCACTCGACATACTCCCAAAGCCCGCTATCGCCGCCGGAAGCATGTTTTTAAAGCTACTGATGAAAGGCGCTTTCTTAAATTGATTCGCAGCCAAATAGATAAAGGCAATATAGCTAAGCTGCGCGGCTGCCACCAACACAAAAACCAAAGCGTAGTCTTGAATGATGCTTTTCATCACTTGATCATGGATCAATTTGACGATAAAGCCTGCAATGAAAACAGGAATCACACAAGTGATCACCCGCAAGATCATGTCTACGATCGTATCAAAATAGGACGACAGCTTTGCCGACCCACGTGGAACAAAAAACGAACACCCAATCCCCAGAATGATGCCCGCAAACATTGCATGGTCGTTAGCGATTAATTTAGGCAAATTAAACGACCACATTGGCTGTAGCTCAATCAAATCCTTGGGCAATGCAATCGACAGATCCAGATTATAAATCGCCGCACCAATGTTATAGCTGATCATGGTCGAAATAAAATTAGAACAACACACACCCACTAAGATCAATAAGATGATCTTCGTCGCACTACTTGCCAGCTTTGATAGCGTCTTAAATAGAAGCATGAAGATGATGCATGGCAGCACAAAGATAATGGCAGACTTGATTGACAAACTCAAAGCATACAAAAATGCTTTCACGGACAACGACATGAAGCCATCCAGCAGAATGACTAACAGAATCACGGCTAACAGAATAAACGGCATCTTGCGAAACATGGACAACCTTCCATAAATTTTAAATTGAATCGGGATTGGAGATTAGCAACTGGAGATAGTTAACGGCTGAGCACAGCCGTCGTACGCGTTGTGAAGGTCAATACGATGTTTTTAACAAAGAAACACATAACAAAAAATACCATCTTATGAAATGTATGCCACTTATTCTAATAGATATAAACAATATATACAATAAAAATTTTGTGCTCTCTTCAAATGGACTGAATGGACTGAATGGACTGGGTGGACAGCTTTCTTGTCCACTTTTAGTCCATAAAGTCCACTTCGTCCATGCCGTCCATTCAGTCCATGCCGTCCATTTCTTTAATAGAACAATATGTCCCTATCCAATACGGTTAATGGGATTATAAATCCTATTAGCTGTTTGCAAGACTCGCATCGATCTATATCCTAAATCGCGCACTTTGTTGGCAGCCAGCTCCCCAAGCACACCTGCAAAGTAAAAATAGGCTATACCAATTGCGCCGCCTAAAACAATTCCTTTTCTCCTCCCATCTCGATAATTATAGTCATAGTCGCACTGGCGGATTTCAGCCACACTTACATTATTTCTGATGCCTTCTCGAATACATTTGTCTGCTCGACTTTCACCTGAAAAAAGGTAATTACCAGCAATTACTAAAGGAACACATGCGAGTAAAGAACAACTAAGTGCTGAAATATCTTCAACTTTTTTAAATGCCGCTCCTTTTTCTGGAAGCGGGGCATTCCACGCTTCTTGCAATGTCGCATAAGTCTTATTTTCTTGGGCCGATTGCACTGAATTTGGCTTAAGCATATCATTATTTAAATTCATAATACAACTCTCCTTCAATTATTATTTACGTATTAATTATATACTCCATAAATTTATTATTAATTAAGGAAATATTAAGATCTCTTAAATTAAATCAGACTACCCACAAAATTGAATATGTACTTCAGCAATCATGCTTATCCTGTTTTTTGTTTTTTATAAATACATGATGGTTTAGCCAGATACTAGACCCCTTTATTTTGCAGCGGTTCCCGCCAATAAACTTTCTCAAGGAAAAGCAATCACTTTAGCAACATTTTTTTTGTAAAGTCCCGTATTTTCGGGCAAGGGCACGGGCAAGGGCATGGGCACGGGTTTTTTTAGCGGGAATTGCTGTTTATTTTGCTTTTCTGTTGACTATATCAAGCAAATTTGGGAATTTCTCACCAAATTAATGAGGCACCATGCATTCTCTACGTTCACTTTCTCTTTCAACTATCACAATCGCACTCACATCCCTTCTGTTTATTGCATCAGCTCCTCCTCTTCACGCTGATGCATACGACAGCCCGCTTTGCTGTCCACCTTCAATCTCCTTACTAGATGGTCTAAGCGCTCATATCGATTTCTTATGGTGGAGAGCTGAAGAAGAAGACCTATCCATCGGCAAGGAAGTCACCATCGAACGCACAGGACTCAATCGCAGTACCAATAACTACACCCTACTGTCGAAAAAATCGAACGAAAAGCACCTCAATTTTGACTACGACCCCGGCTTTCGCCTTGGACTTTATTATACCGTCCCTGGCTATTGCTGGGATATGTCGCTCGCTTGGACACACTTCCAAAATACCGCTAGCGCGCATGGCAAAAGTGATCTCGTCCCCGAAGGCTCGACGCGCAATAAATACCGCGCCTTTGTCCCTTTTTGGGAATCGCTCACCCAAAACTTTCCGCTGCACTCCAAGGCCAAATGGACACTCGATCTCGATTGGTTAGACCTAGACGTTGGCCATCAATATGAGATCGCGACACACTTTAGCTGTCGCCCCTTCTTCGGCTTACGCATGGCTAATATTGATCAAAGCTATCATGTGAACTCGAAGAACCGTATCACAGGCAACTTCAACGGCAACTCATACGAGTATGTCAGCAAGAGCAAAGCCAAATGCGATTTCTTGGGTGTTGGCCCACGCTTAGGCGTCGATGCACAACTGGACATTGGTTGTGGGCTTTCCTTTTTCGGACAAGGCGCTGTTTCTATACTTTTTGGCAAATTCGACAGGCATGCGCATGAACATTTCGAAAATGAGGACTTCTATTACTACCAATTTCGTAACTATACTGACGACGTGCATAGCAAATGGGGATGGAGCTCGCGCGTTTCTACCGATTTAGCTATAGGTTTAGCCTGGGAACACTGTTTTGAAGTCTGTCAGCACACATACCCCTTTACCTTAGCAGTGAGTTGGGAACACCATGTATTCTACAATTTCAATAACTTCAACTTCGAATCTAACAGCTTTATGGCTGATGGATTTACCAACACCGCCACGCATGGTCTCGATTTCGGCCCTTACGCCAACTTATTCCCCACCAACAAGCGTCATGGTGACCTCTATACCCAGGGCCTCACCTTCACAGCAGGCATCGGCTTTTAACCAAGACCTAAACTAGTCCCAAACTTATTAACGCATCATTGCATATACATTATTGTCTGATTTATTTTTCAACGCAAAGGGAACACATAAGAACGCCAAGGCGCAAAGAAAGGACATGCTTTGGTAAACGGGTCTATAGCTTAGATTGCAGCATACTAAGAGTGTACTAAAATGCGCAGCACCATTGCAGCAGCAAAAAGTCTCCAGTGGATTGCCTCAGCAATCCGCTGGAAGTGCCTCACAATCATCGCTATGCCAAGAGTTGCGAGTCAGGCGACCCACACAACAACTATGAAAATTCTGTCTGTTGTGTGGGTCGCCTGACTCGCAACTCTTGGCATAGCGATGATTGTGATTAGTTTTAAAGTTCATACTATCCTAGCTTCGCTGTCTTTGCCGCCTTACAATCTAAGCTATAGACCCGTTTACCTGAAGCATGTCCTTTCTTTGCGTCTTTGCGTTCTTGTGTGTTCCCTTTGCGTTGAAAAAAAATCAGACAATAATGCCTCTAAGACTAAACTACAATAGATGAGGGACCAACACCTGGGTATTGTAAATTATACCAGAACACAATTGCTTGCTTTGTGTTTCCCTAAATTGCTTGTTTTTTGCCCCCCTCTCTTCACGCCTTCTTCACACCTTTTGTTAACTTCTTAAGTACCCCTTCAACCACATCCTGCTCTAATGATGGCCAGATGATGCTCACCGCTTGTGATTGCTTGTGACACTCCATTAACACCTTGCCTGTCAGATGATACAGCCGCTTAACTTCACCCTCAGAATAAGTTGGCAACCGCTCCCTCACCTTGTTACATATTTCTTGCCTTAACGCCACCACTTTCTTAGCCAACTCGGTTCCTCGATCGACAACTTTCGCATCGCCAATTTTGTAGATGCCCCCCAAATCTTCAGCCTCAAGCTTATCCCCTTTCAAAGCTGTTGCCATCATATCATAATAAAAGTGCGCCGTCGCATGCTTTAACAAACCAGTGGCAGTCATCATATGTTGATAGATCGTGCGATTCCCCGCCGCACAAGTAAAAACAAAATCTTCTAAAGCATTGAAATCAAATTGTTCCTTAGACATTGGTTTCAAAGCTTTCAAATGATTATTCTTGTCTAACATCAACGCATGCGGAGTAAACCCTGCCGGAGTGAAATGTCCCTTCACCAACCATTGCAATAAAGAAACAATCGGATTCACGATCTTAAGATCTTCTACACTCACATCCCCTTCACTACTTTTCCATGGATGTGCGCACAATGGCTGTAGACGCTCTGCCAGAGCTACACAACCATCCTCAGCAACCTCCATTATCCTAACAGGAGAAACCCCAAAACAACTTCCAGAGCTATGTCTAAAGTTTTTAACACCTAAAGCCGCTCGATTTTGAGCCACCAAAGCAACACAATCAGCACGTCCTTCAAGAGCAAATACACGCATACGATCCCGCAATGACGTGGTATGCACTAACTCATCACCCAACACCACCTGCTTTCCTTGAAACCAAATGCTATCACCATTCTTCAAACACCTCCTCCACGCCATGTGGACAGGGTCTTCGTGCTGAAACACCTTGCATCCATTATCTTCAAGCACCCCTTCCAATGCCGCTGCCGCATTACCTTTAGCATTAGACATATAATAAGAGGCTATCCCAACAATGCCTTGATTAATGATAGATACAGCCTTAGCCCGCCCATTGATTTGCTTAATCCATTGATCCAAAACTTTATGATCGATGCTATTCAGCGGCTTAGCTTTGAGGATCTTTTTGAAAACAGCTAAAGGCAGCGCCCCTTCGTTAATCCCTTCAAGATTAATAATCCTATTGAAATTCAAGGCTTGCTTTGAGGCGGTGGTAAGGAAAGGCTTCGACTGCCCATTGTCCTCTGAATAACTTTTCAACCCACATTCAAACAACGCTTTTAAAGCTGTGCAAGGTCGATTTAAGAGCAACTCAACAAATGGTCCCGTCGCTCGATTCCATTTAATGATCGCATGCCGCGCCGCGAAAAAATCACTTTCCTTAACACTATACCCTTGCCCTGTGCGCTTTAAATAGATCTCATAAACACTCATATGGGACTGAATCAAAGACAATTGTTTGAGGAATAGAGTGTGCGTTTTTTGGATAGCTTTGTAAAGACATGATTGCTGCAGTTCGATACGCAACAAGAAAGCACTAAGACAGTAAAAGGCCCGCCATAGACGTCCTCTAAAATGATTAGCCTGGTATAGACAAGTACCGGAAAAATTGGCTATCAGAGGCAAAGATAAAGTCGATTCATTTGTCTGATGAGCCGCCTGATAGATCTCTTGCAGATTGCGCTTTAAAAGACCATGCATGGCACTATTGTTTTGGATAATATCGCTGATCGCCAAAAATATTCATCTTATTGGCAATGACTTCAGCGTATTCCCTTTCCGCTTCTCGCTCATAGACCACAATTTCGCGGCTTGTGGCATATGTCTCGCGGCGCGAATGCCAGCGATTCTTGACATTATCAATAAGATCGAAGGTATAATATGTCACCATGTCATCTTCTAATCCAATCCAACGGATATACGAACAATCGACATATTTACCGAAATAACTTTCAAAAGTAATGTAGATTTCTAAATTACAGGGCGTAAAAGGATAACTAACAAAATCCCCTGCTAAAACAGGGTCTTGATTGAGCTTGGCTAGCAGATTTTCCGTCAAATCAACAATGAGCTCACGCGCTTCACACATCTCGATAATATCTTGTGAAATAAACTCGAGCTGTATCGTTTTCAGCCCCCCATCATAATAGGATTTGGCTTGTTCTAGGCGCAAATGTTGCTTGTGTTTAGCATCCACAGCCAAATTCTGGACAATACTCGTGACAGGAGCCGAGTTAATGACTTCGTATCCGGCTGTCCCATCACCACGGATCAACTCTTCATCCTTACTGTCCGGATTGAAGAAGGTACAACATGAGGACATGCACCCACACCCCGATAAGGCTATTGACAGCACACTTAAAACTAATAAGGACAACACGCGAGTCATCAACCGACCTTTTCTGCTTTTATAGTTGAATGCCAATCCTATGATTTTACGAAATATTTGCAAAGCTTAATTTAGATCGAAATAGCCCTTATACCAGTCGACAAATTTAAAAATCCCTTCTTTAAGCGATGTTTTCGGAGTAAAATTAAGCATCAGCCTACTGTTACTAATATCGGCATATGTCGCTTCCACATCACCAGCTTGCATTGGCAAATGACGCACTGATGCCTTCTTTCCTAACGCTTCTTCAATCGCCGAAATCAACTCTGAAATAGGCTCTGGATGATGATTGCCAAGATTAAAAACCTCACAACTAGCCCCCAAATCCATAGCCGCCACCGTGCCTTGGATGATGTCATCAACATAGGTGAAATCTCGTCGCATGTGACCATAGTTATAAAGGTCTATCGGCTTTCCTTCTAAAATGTCCTTAGTAAAGGAAAAATAGGCCATATCGGGGCGCCCCCAAGGACCATATACCGTAAAAAAGCGCAACCCCGTCACTGGAATCCCATAGAGATGATGATAAGTATATGCCATCAACTCATTTGTTTTCTTGGTAACCCCATAGAAACTCGCTTGGTGATCGGTAGGATCGCTAGTTGAAAAGGGGATCTTCGTATTCGTCCCATATACAGAAGATGAAGAGGCATAAGTCAATACCACGCCATTATGGTGACGACAAGCCTCTAATATGTTCAAAAAACCCGTAATGTTAGCTGTAACATAGGCTTGTGGGTTTACGATCGAGTAACGCACTCCCGCCTGTGCTGCCAAATGTACCACGTGCGTGGTATTGTGTTTCACCAAAGCATCTTGTAATAACAAAGGATCAGTGATATCGCCGTCAATTGTCCTAATGCCACTATGCGACAATTCGCGCGCGCGGTCGCGTTTGAGTTGCGGCTGATAATAATCATTAAAATTGTCGATCCCTAGCACCCGGTCGCCGCGCGCCTGCAAAAAGCGCGCCAAATGAAAGCCAACAAAACCCGCTGCACCTGTGATTAAAACACGTTTTTCTGTCATAAATATATCTCTATTTTTAGCGCCATAAAATCTGCTTCTTGGGCAACACAATCAACCCCAAAATCACCGAAAACCATAACGTCGTCAAACGCACCACTAATGTTAATGCCACGGCCGCCGATGGCACGATACCTTGCCACATCAAGAGCTGTAGCATTGTCACCTCCGCCCCTCCAAGTCCACCAGGAAGCAGCGTAATCCCTCCAATCACTAATGAAAACCCGTAAATGAAGATCGCAGCAACTAAATCAATCTCATACCCAACAAAATGTACAAGGGCATAAAGCGCAATGGCCTCAGCCACCCAAGCACACACCCCACAGGTGAGAGCGACCAATAAGACTCGCAGTTTAAAGCAACTTCTAAACGCTAAAATCATCTCCAAAATAAATTCAACGCTCTTTGCAAAACGCTCAGGTAAATTTCTCTTGGCAACCCCTTCTAAACTTCGCAACCAATTATCCTTTTGGATTGTCAACAAAATCAAAACAAACATCGCTAAAACAACAAACAACACAGGCCTCACTTGGGGATAAATCCAAAGTCCACCACACGCCAGAATAGAGACAGACATCAAATCGGACAACCTTTCAGATAAAAAAGCCCCAAAGCTCTTACGAAAAGGCACCCCATAATCTTTCAAGAAAACACCTCGCAGCGCTTCACCCGTTTTTCCTGGTGTCGTCGTCAATGCAAATCCCGACATATAAATCCGCAAGCTCTTGGCCCACGGAATCCGATGTCCTAGTGTCTTTAAAAAAAACTGCCAACGTGTAAAACGCAAGCCATAGTTGACTAACGACAAACTCAAAGCCAATAATATCCCCTTGATGCCAACACGTGAAACAGCATCCACCACATTCTCCCACCCACCCCACAGAGTAAAAAGAAAATAGCCCAGAATGCTCAATAATACGGTAATCAGGAGGGCCTTAAATCGCCAACCGCTCAACAAATGCTTATGCAACTCTTCATCTTTTTGTTCTAACAACAAATCCTCACTTCTGGAAACAATTTGCAAAAGATTGTACAAAATCGTATAAAATGTCACCAACTCTATTTTTTTTACATTTATACCGAACGTGACTCAAAATTTGATATTTCCAGCTGCGCCAAAACCCCGGGGATTTTCGCGCAGCTGGAAATACCAAATTTTGAGTCACATTCGATATAACGACAAAGGTTGAAATCCATGTCCACGCAACGTATCCCCCTATTCCTCATCTGTCTATTTTTAGCTCTATTTCCACATACTCATGCTTCTCAAAAAGTCTCCCAAAACCCAACTCATAAACCTTTTATTATTGTTAGCCCTCCTAAAAACGGCACCCATCTCGTCGGCAAAGCCCTAGAACTCATCACCAATAAAGCTGGCACTTATCATTTAGTACAGATCAATGACCATAATGATGCCCTACAATTAATCTTAAATGATACAGAGAAACATAGCTTCTCCGTGATCCACAAAGTACCTAAAAAAACACTGAAAGTACTAGTGCAAAAAGGCTACAAAATCATTTTTATTGTCAGAGATCCTCGCGACCAACTGATCTCCCTGCAAAATTGGTTGCGTGAAGGCCAGTGGCCATGGATTAAAGCAACGCGAATCAAAGACGAAAATGCCCAACTCGAAGAAATCATCACAGGAAAAATTAATGGGTGGAGGGGTTTTAAATCGTGCTTCTTGAACTATGAAGCTTTGCTTAAAAAGCTCCCCAAAGAAGCTGTTTACAAAACCCGTTTTGAAAAGCTCGTAGGTCCCCAAGGCCAGGGCTCTAAAGCAGATCAAATTGAAGAAATCATTCAACTAGCTCAATTCTTAGAAATCGATTTCTCTATCGCCCAGGCCGAAACGGTAGCTCAACAAATTTATGGCAACACTTGGACCTTCCGCTCAGGTCAAATAGGCAACTGGAAAAACCACTTTACAGCACACCATAAAACCATCTTTAAAATATTATATAATGACCACCTCATTCGCTTAGGCTATGAAACCAATGACAAATGGTAGCATCAAATAATTTTGGTGCCTCAAAATCGAAATTTTGCTAATCATATACAACCGTAAAAAATTAAATTTTAAATTCTCAAACCCACACTAATCAGAGGAGCAGCAGTCTTAGCCATATCATGAGCTATTCTGCAATAAACATCATGAAAGCAACATCAAAGACTTTACCTACAAATAAGTTATCCTTATTTCTCACATGCTTATTCACCACTCTATTGACAACACTGTTCGCCGCAGAAATGCCTTCAAGTATCCCATCGCTCACCCTTACACAACGGCAGCTATGTGATCTAGAACTACTCATGAACGATGGCTTCGCTCCATTGAAAGGCTTTATGAATAGCGAAAACTACAACCACGTTGTAGATGAAATGCGCCTGGCCGATGGCACCCTCTGGCCAATGCCAATCATTCTCGACGTCAATGCGAAAACAAAACAAAAAATTGAAGGCGCGACAACGATTGCCTTGCGCGATGGCGAAGGCGTGGTCTTGGCTCTACTAAACATCTCTGAAATATGGAAACCTGAAAAACTTGTCGAAGTCAAAAACGTCTACGGGACAACCAGCACAGACCACCCTGGTGTTGACTATATCATGAACCAAACAGGCGAATACTACGTCGGGGGTGAAGTCACAAAGGTTGCCATGCCCAGACATTACGATTTCCCAGACATCCGCAAAACTCCAGCCCAACTAAAAGCTCTGTTTAAAGAAAATGGCTACGAAAAGGTGGTTGCCTTCCAAACTCGCAATCCCATGCACCGCGCCCACCAAGAACTCACCCGCCGTGCTGCCGAAGAAGAGGGGGCCCACCTGCTCCTACACCCAGCTGTAGGACTTACTAAACCGGGCGACGTCGATTACTTTACCCGCGTCAAATGCTATCAAAAACTTCTTCCCTATTATCCTGAAGGCTCCGTTACCTTAAGTCTTTTACCCATCTCCATGCGCATGGCTGGACCACGCGAAGCCCTCTGGCATGCGATCATCCGCAAAAACTATGGATGCACGCACTTCATCGTCGGTAGAGACCATGCAGGTCCTGGTAAAGATAGCCAGGGAGTGGATTTTTACGACCCCTATGCAGCCCAAGAGCTTGTCAAAAAATACGCTCCTGAAGTTGGCATTGTCGCAGTGCCTTTCAAAGAAATGGTCTATATCAAAGAAGACAATAACTATCAGCCAATCGACCAAGTAGCGCCAGGCAAAACCGTGCTGAACATCTCAGGGACACAACAACGCAAAATGTTGCGTGAAGGCCTAGAAATCCCAGAATGGTTCACCTATCCAGAAGTCATCAAAGAACTGCGCAAGGTGTTCCCCACTCGTGATAAGCAAGGGTTCACTCTCTTCTTCACAGGACTCTCTGGTTCGGGAAAATCCACCATCGCTAATGCCATCGCTGTCAAGCTGATGGAACTTCAGGATCGCCCAGTCACACTTCTCGATGGTGACCTTGTCCGCAATAGCCTCTCTAGTGAATTAGGCTTCTCCAAGGAACACCGCTCTTTGAATGTGCGTCGCATTGGTTTCGTCGCTAATGAAATCAGCAAGAATGGTGGAGTTGCTATTTGTGCATTAATCGCTCCCTATGAAGCCGACCGGCGCTATGATCGCAATCTGATCAGTGCGAATGGCAGCTTTATCGAAATCTATATCTCTACCTCGTTAGAACAATGTGAACAAAGAGATGTTAAAGGAATGTATGCGCTGGCACGCCAAGGAAAACTCACAGGCTTTACAGGGATCGACGATCCTTATGAAGCGCCTCAGAACCCTGAAATCACTATCGATACAGCTCAATATTCAATTACAGAAGCTGTAGACATCATTATTAACTACTTAACAAGTGAAAGATATTTCAGCTTAGTTAAATAGAACGTAGAGGCTGGAAAAACAATTGGACATGGACGAATTGGACTAACTGGACTACCTGGACGAACTGGACAGCTTGTTCCAATTCGTCCAAGTAGTCCAGTTAGTCCAATTTGAAAATTTTGTGCTTCTTAATTCAATTGCCACCAAAACACCGTTTTTCATATCATGTGGGGTAATCTAACACCACAACCAACCACCTTCCATGCAAGTCATTCCCACCGCTATTCCCGATGTGTTAATTCTCGAACCCAAAGTTTTTGGCGATGACCGGGGCTTTTTCTACGAAAGCTTCAACCAAAGAGTCTTGGCCCAAACTGCCGGCATCGACGATGCCTTCGTGCAAGATAACCATTCTCGTTCCGTCAAAAACGTGCTGCGCGGCCTACACTACCAAATCAAACAACCCCAAGGTAAACTCGTACGCGTCGTGGTGGGTGAAGTCTACGACGTCGCTGTCGATATACGCCAAAGCTCCCCCACCTTCGGAAAATGGGTCGGCATCCATCTATCAGCCGCAAATAAACGCATGCTCTGGATCCCTAAAGGCTTTGCTCATGGCTTTTTAGTCCTATCTGATGTCGCTGAATTCCTTTACAAAACCACCGACTACTATGATCCCTCTTCAGAAAGAAGCTTGCGTTGGGACGATCCATCCTTGGCAATCACCTGGCCACTTAATGGCACTCATCCCAGCCTTTCTGCTAAAGACAGCCAAGGACAACTATTTTCACAGCTAGAGGTGTTTGCATGAAAAAAATTCTCATCACCGGTAAAGATGGACAAGTGGGCTGGGAGCTCCAACGCACCCTCGCCACCCATGGCACTATCATCGCGCTCGATCGTCACTCCCTAGATCTAGCTCACCCTGCAAACATCCGCCACGCTATCAACGACATCAAACCAGATCTCATCATCAACACCGCGGCCTATACGGCAGTCGATAAAGCTGAGACTGATCGCGAAATGGCCCTAGCCATTAATGGCAAAGCCCCTGAGATCTTAGCTGAAGAAGCAAAAAAACAGGGCGCCATCCTGATCCATTTTTCTACAGACTATATCTTTGATGGCACCTCCACACAGCCCTATTCAGAAACAGATCTGCCCGCCCCTCTCAACGCCTATGGACATACCAAGCTACTTGGAGAACAAGCGATTCAATCGATTGGTGGCTCCTATCTCATCTTACGCACCAGCTGGATCTATGGCGCCCGTGGCAAAAACTTCCTCCTCACCATGCAACGCTTAGCCAAAGAAAGAGATGCGCTGAAAATCGTAGGCGATCAAATTGGAACCCCCACTTGGAGTCGCATGCTAGCAGAAGCAACTGCCCACATAGCCACCAAAGCTCTACAAAAGAATACCGACTCCCATCTCTGGGGACTCTACCATCTAACGTCCTCCGGACAAACCTCGTGGTACGCATTCGCCAAAGCCATCCTAGAATCATGTCAAAGACGCAATCCTGCCTTTCGTATGCCAAAACTCGATCAAATCACGACGGCAGAATACCCCTTACCCGCCAAACGTCCTCATTTCTCTGTGCTCTCCAATGCGAAAATACTCAAAACTTTCGGCGTGCAAATGCCCCCCTGGCAAGCAGCATTAGAACTATGCATGGATGAACAACAACAATATGCCAAGAGCCTGCCGTGAGAAAACTGTTTTCTAGAACGTGGAATCTTTCTCGTTATCTTATAGATTACTTCAAGCAAGGTTGGAAACACCACCTTCTAAAAGACTACTTGAAAGCTTTTCTCACCATTTCATTTTTCCAATCACATCGTCTACTTACCAACTTACGCGACATAAAAAAATATAACCGCGAAAGCCTCGTCAAACTTGCAAACACCACAAAGGGTCTTCATGCCCTATTGCCTAAAGACCCCCGTTTCACATATTCGATACTAATCCCCCTTGATGCTCCAACGCCAAGTCTTCTACATAGCTGCTTGCTGTCGGCCTGCAAACAAACGCCTCCCAATTTTGAAATCCTGATAGGCCACACCGACCCATTACCTCAGGCAATCAGCGCTGTCATCGAAGAACTCACAAAGACCTATCCACATCGCATTCACACACATCTCTTGCCTAAAGACGACTTTCCTCTTAATCACCTTGTCACCTACGCCACAAACAACTACCTGCTCATTTTGCACCAAGATGATTGGATTCGTCCCGACCTACTATTCCGCTATGAACAAACTCTGCGCGCCTTGCCACACCCCGAACGCACAGTTCTCTATTGCCACGAAAACCGAATCAATAAGCACGACCACTTCGTTCCCAAAAGCGATGTACCAAAACCTATCCTCCATTTCCCTTATTTCTTTGAAGGTTCATTTAGCCCACGGGGCTGCCTACTCCCTAAAATGTTATGGAAAAGCGTCAATGGCATTTCCAAAAAAAATCTAGGCGCTGAATTTGAAGAGCTGATTCTACGCCTGCATACCAAGGGAGCCATTTTCCAATGCATCCCTCTTAGCCTATATGCACGACGCACAGACACACCACCACCCAAAGAAACATCGCGCGCTGCACTCCTCCATGCCTTAGAAGACTACACACGCGAACAAAAACTCGCTTGGAATTGGCAACCTGGCTATCGTCCACATGATGTGCGCGCCATCCCCGACATCTCTGCCCCACATCAAGTGCAAGTGATCATCCCCTACAAAGATCAAAAGAAAATGACTTTAGACTGCGTCAAAAGCGTGCAAAAGCAAACAGGGGTAGCCATAAAAATTACTGCCATCGATAACGCTAGCCAAGATACCTCCATAAGCCTAGAGCTCCAACAAATGGGCGTCGAAGTTCTCACAGTGTTTGAACCTTTCAATTACTCCCGCCTCAATAACCTCGCCATCAAAGAAACAAAAACCGCCCAAGATTGCGATTTGGCCCTTTTCCTTAATAATGACGTAGAACTTGAAGCCGATGCTATCTGTGAAATGGTGCGCTGGATCAACCAACCCCACATCGGCATCGTTGGATGCCGTTTACATTATCCCGATGGACGTCTACAGCATGGAGGTGTAGCCTTAGACTACCACCTATCCCCCCATGCCATGTGCTGGGATCACCGCGAGCTCTTCAAATCCTTTGAGGAGATGCAACATACTAAATCATTAGGCATCGTTGATGCCGTCACGGCCGCTTGCGCCCTAGTCAACAAAGACAAATTCTTGCAAGTAGGCGGTTTCGACGAAGTCTGGTACCCCATCGCCTTTAGTGACACCAACTTAGCCATTAAATTGCATCTCAAAGGACTCAAAAGCTTCTACACACCCTATGCCAGCGGTATCCACCATGAAAGCGTCACCCGTAAAGAAGGCATTGAAGATTTTGAAAGCTCTCATTGGCTCCACCGCCTCTTACTTCAGCATCAACATCAACTTCCCACGCGTTATTTCCACTAATGTGCATGTGCAGCGTGGAATGCACCAAGTTGCTCGAGCAAGCCTAAGCGATCCCACTGTTGCCATATCTCTGTAATTTTCCCATTAGCGATGCGATAGATGCTAATGCCCGAAATCTTAAACTGCCGATGCGTCGGCGCCATTCCCTGAAACGGACCATCGTGCTTACCTGTCACTGTCCAACGTACGGTCACCACATCATCAGCAGCTAAAATATCATCGATTGTTGTCACCTTATGAGGGAAGGCCTTGAAATAATTGACCTCCGCCTGCTTCATCCCCTCCAAGCCCACTTTTGCATCGTGCACAGCTGGATCATGTAGCTGCACATGATGTGCAAGCAACTCATCCAAAACGTGCAAGTTCGTTGGATCATTCCGGTTGAAAAAGTCGAAAAGTCTACGTACCACATTGATATTATTGCGTGCGACCATAAACACTCTCCTTTCTAAAGGTTTGTCTACCCCACATAAAATAGCCCAGTCTAAAGGCTGACAACTTTCATCATCTCAAATTAAAATTATTTATTACACACAAATTGTGCTAAATAGTTATCAGCAACAATTTTATCGATGATACCTTTAACCATCGTCTCAATATCACTGCCGGCCGAATAACAAGCACGCGCGATAAAATTCACACGTCCTTGATCAATCAGATCATGTGTTTTTTCTTTGGCATTTGCTGTCCTTGGCTTATAAACAGCGATGGCATGTCCTCCTTCATCCTTCACCAAACGGAAGGAAGGGATGTCCGTTTCCCCATCTCCAATGAAAATCATATTTTCAAAGGGTAGCGCCCGTTCATGCAAAGGGATGAAGCGATTGATTTGCGTGTGATCACAGACATCTAAACTGCCTTTATTGATCCGAAATAGATACTGGGTTTTAGTGGTATAGTTAATCGCCA